>ENA-UOOH01002656-UOOH01002656.1-fermentation-metagenome-genome-assembly--contig:-NODE-2656-length-14946-cov-282.746827_pt1 | contig 14946 bp, 13 predicted proteins | sample MGYA00245778_ERZ724025 | MGnify/ENA primary metagenome ERZ724025 (study PRJEB28704, sample SAMN03018313) | fermentation metagenome | biome: anthropogenic terrestrial biome; feature: soil... | reverse complement strand
AAGCTACGAATATTTAAATAAAAATATCATAATAATTGTCTTATAAGTTTTCACTTAGAGCTTGTATTTAGTGATTCAAGGTTAAATTGTAAGCGTCACACAATAGGGAACGATGCTAAACGCTGAGACAATAATCATAACTAGTTCAATGATTTGGGGAACATTGAAGAGATCAATGAAATTCTAAGAGTCAAACTGAAAAGGTAACCACTGATTTTGTAGGCTTATACATGTGGCAAAGATAGTTCTTAGGACAGTGGGGCTAATGGAAAAGTGACCAGCCTGACCATGTAGTTTTTTAAGAAGCGGCCACGGCGGAGCATGCCCCAAAGACTGAGAAGGTATTGGACTACTCGTAGAAGCTCTAAGAATTAGATGATGCTGCCATGAGGGGAGAGGAAAAATAGGACGGCTTTGTCTTTGTCTAAAAGTTGCAGTCTGTGGATCACTTTATCCGGTTCCATAATGTGTTGTTGAGAGATCGATTAACAGGCCATTTTCACGGGCAACCACGAGCTACTGAGCAGCTCGAACAATACGCATAGTCTCCGTATTCTAGTATAATACCAGACGTGTGCAGAGGTAATGAAGAATGGTAATCTTAGGATGGAATGCAGCTTCGGAACAGTATGACCCGCTCGATATGCTCGACCAGGCGGTCGTGGCTGAAATATCGAGATCGGCACCGGCGTCACCTGTCCAATCTTGCGCTATAACCCTGCGATTCTCGCCCAGTCGGCAGCAACCGTCGACAGGATGAACAAAGGAAACTTCTATCTCGGCGTTGGCACCGGGGAAGCGATGAACGAGTACCCGATGACGGGACTATGGCCAGAATACAATAAACGCCAGGACATGATGCGTGAAGCCATCGAGCTGATGAGATTGCTTTGGAGTGGGGAAGAGGTGACCTTCAACGGGGAATATTATACGGCGAGGAAAGCCAGAATGTACACGATGCCCAGACGGCGAATTCCCATCTATATCTCGTCGCTCGTTCCGAACAGCGCGTTCTTCGCGGGTTACTACGGTGATGGTTTGATCAGCGTTGCCAACCCGCCCGAGGTGATGAAAGCGATTATCGCCAACTTCAAGGCTGGTGCCCAGAAGGCGGGAAAGGACCCTGAAAAGATGCAAAAGCAGGTCGAAATATGGGTGGCTTACACCGACGACGTAGACGCTGCTGTAAAGATATTTAAGCAGTACTGGGCCGGCACTATGATCTTTGCGACACATCTCCAGAACATCTATACTCCGGAAATGGTGGCAATGAATGGAGCGATCGTGGGAGACGATGTGATCAAGAACCGGCTATGCATCTCCAGTGACCCCGACGTGCATGCGAAGTTCGCACAACGGTTCATCGATGCGGGCTTTAATCGGCTTTACTTTCATTCTGCAGGCCCGAACCAGATCGAGTTCATTGAGGGCTACGGGCGGGATGTGCTTCCTATCATCCGGGAAAGGAACCATCTGAGAGCTGCAGCCACTGTATAAAATGGATACTTGATTGTGAGGAATTTGCATGTTAGAGCCTTCTGAACGAGAGGGAATCCGCGAAGCGTGGGACATATACAAGAGACATACCCTGTCTAACAGCATTATCAACGAGATGGTCATACGGGACGGCGAGCTGACGTTCATAACGCAAGAGAACGGCGAGATACCCATTACAGGAAATTATGGGTATGGCCTCTATTACCATGATTGCAGGTTCCTGAGCGGTTTTCTAATGCGACTCATGGACACACCTCCGACACGGGTTCTATCCAGCGACGAAAGAGGTTTTAGATCGACGCTTATGGTTACCAATCCGGAAATAAAGGATTGCATAGGTACCACCATCTCCAAAGAAACACTCCTTGGCATCCTGGCCACGGTCATACCTGGCTGCGTCAGGCATACTCATACCATTCGAAACTTCAACACATTTCCTGTGACCTTGAACCTGACTTTTGAGTTCGACGCAGATTTCGAGGATATGTTCACCATCAGGGGCATCGCCCCACCTACTGCTGCGAAAGTGCTACCAGCCAGGTATGATGGTAAAAACCTTTACTTATCCTATGAAGGGGAGGACAAGTATCGTCGCAACACGACCATCGCATTTGATCCATTACCCACGAAGGTGGGAGGGAAAAAATGTACCTTCGAGCTGAAGATAGGTCCCCACGGGGCACAGACAGTAAACGTGGAAATCTCAGTTGAGGAGATTAAGCCCGACTAGGAACCAGAAAAGCCAGTGAAAAATCCCGATCAGCGAATGAACCAGATCATGAGATCTTATATCGCAGCCCTCGAATGCTGCGACAACATACCGACCAACAACAACATCCTCAACAGCATCATGGTGCGTTCGCTGGCCGATCTGAACATGATGCGCATGAGCCTAAACGGATACATGTTCCATTCGGCGGGGGTACCCTGGTATGACACGCTATTCGGGCGGGATAGCATCATCTCAGCACTCCAGCTATTGCCATTCGAGGCGGGACTGGCAAAAAGTACGTTGCTCGTGAATGCAAAATTCCAAGGCAACAGATCAGATGAGTGGAGGGACCAGGAGCCTGGAAAAATTCTTCACGAACTAAGACAGGGAGAGCTGGCCAACCTGAATATGATACCTCAAACGCCATATTAAGGCACAGTCGATGCCACTCCCTTGTTCCTGATTCTCCTGACTGAATATGTGAACTGGACGGGAGATATCGAATTGGTCAAGCAGCTGGAAAACAACGTGGATCGAGCCCTTGAATGGATCAATGTTTATGCAAATATGGAGGGAAATGGATTTACCTACTATGCGATAAAGTCTCCATTAGGCATTTACAACCAGGGATGGAAGGACTCGCCCGATTCGATAAGCCATTCAGATGGCACGCTGGCAAAACAACCGATCGCAGTTGCTGAAGTACAGGGATACGTGTACATGGCTAAAAAACGCCTTGCGCCGCTATTCAGAAAGCTGTGTCGAGAAAGCGATGCCGTCAGGCTTGAAAAGGAGGCTGGAGAACTAAAAGAGAGGTTCAACCGAGAGTTCTGGATGAAAGACAGGCAATTTTTTGCCCAGGCATTGGATGCAGAAGGCGTATGCGATGTGATATCGTCAAACCCAGCGCAGTGCATGTGGACAGGAATCATCGATCAAAAATACGTAAAATACCTTGTCGACAGGATCTTCAGAGATGATATGTTCACCGAATGGGGCATTCGCACTCTGTCCTCAAAAGAGCAGCGGTACAATCCGCTAGGATACCACAACGGTACGGTCTGGCCGCATGACAACGCGATAATTGCCATGGGCTTGAGAAAGTATGGTTTCATCAATGAGATGTCCTTATTGTTCACGGGCATGTATGAGGCGGCTAAGGCATTCAAGGACTACCGTCTACCGGAGTGCTTCGGTGGGCTGACGCGCTCAGAGTACGGCATCCCCGTGAAATATCCGGTAGCCTGTAGCCCGCAAGCGTGGGCGTCTGGGACCGTGCCGTTTATGCTCATCGCCAGCCTGGGCATAGCTCCCGACGCCCTGAATAACCGGCTGATCATCAACAAGCCCCATCTGCCTTCGTGGCTAGACAACGTGCAGTTCAACAGCGTGAAAGTCGGCAACACGCTGACCGATCTGAATTTCAGGCGCGTTGAAGAGGAGACACTGGTCAACGTATCCAAGAGGAGCGGGGACATCAATGTGCTCATCGAGTATTAACTGCTGGAACTAAACAGAAAAATTGAAGGAAACAGGATTAACAATAGAATTAGGAGAGCATATGGCAAAAGTATTAATGTACACCATAAGCACCTGCCCTGTATGCCGGAAAACAAAGGAATTTTTTCGGGCCAGAGGCATACCATTCGATTTCATCGATTACGATCTCGCCAGTGAGAACGAACAAAACAAGATAGCAGCCGAGATGATGAAGGGTACCGGCAATATCGGCTTTCCGTTTGTCAGGATCGACGATGTTGTGGTCATCGGGTTCAATCCAGAAAGGTTTGAACAACTCTTGAAATCGGAGAAGCTCGATCCGGCAACCAACTAGGCTTAAAGGAGACAATCATCATGACAGGAGAAGTGGACCTTTTTTCACAGTATCGGATGGGCGATCTCACGCTGCCAAACCGCATAGTAATGGCGCCGATGACCCGCAACCGCGCAGGGGATGCCGACGTCCCGGTCTTACTGACAGTCACTTATTATGTGCAGCGAGCCTCGGCCGGCATGATTATCACTGAGGGCTCGCAGGTTAGCCCGCAGGGGGTGGGCTACGTGCATACACCTGGCATATACTCTGCGGCACAAGTCGCCGGCTGGAAAAAGGTAACAGAAGCCATCCATCGGGCTGGTGGCAGGATTTTCATCCAGCTCTGGCATGTAGGGCGAGTCTCCCACCCCGACTTCTTAGGCGGCGATCTGCCGGTCGCACCATCTGCGCTACCAGTCGAAGGCTTTGTCCACACACCAGGTGGAAAAAAGCCAATTCCTGTACCCAGAGCTCTGAAAACAGATGAGGTGCCGGACATAGTCAGGCAGTTTCGGCAGGCGGCGGAGAACGCTAGAGCCGCCGGCTTCGATGGAGTAGAAATCCATGGCGCTAACGGCTACCTGTTAGACCAATTCCTGCGAAGCGGGTCCAACAAACGAACCGATATGTATGGCGGCAGCCTTGAGAACCGGGCTCGTCTGCCTCTTGAAGTCACAAAAGCCGTAATCGAAGTATGGGGCAGGGATCGTGTCGGCTACCGAATCTCCCCACATAATGATGCGCATTCTATGTCAGATGCCAATCCATTGGAGACCTTTTCCTATTTCACCAGAGAACTGAACAAAATAGGTCTGGGCTACCTTCATTTAATCGAGCCTATTGGGGGCAGGGCAGGATTCGTGCCGCCAGAAGCACGACTTGGGCCTACCCTTCGCAGGATTTTTGAAAGGACATTCATATTAAATGGGGGCTATGGCCTCCAAAACGGGAGCGAAGCTATTACAAGGGGCGAAGCAGACCTGATAGCCTTCGGAGTGCCATTCCTGGCCAATCCTGACCTACCGGAGCATTTCAGGCAGAATGAGCCGCTGAACGAGCCGGACGTGGCCACCTTCTACGTGGGCGGCGCAAAAGGCTATACGGACTATCCGGCTCTGGTCCGCAGATGATGTGGCTCAAAACATATTACTGTAAAGTCTTCAGGAGATGTGTATGCTTGTGATTCTACACTAGCTTGAGAAAGTTATCATCCCCTCAAGATGTACAGAGCCATGCAGTAGAGCCATGCAATATAGTGTAATAAGAGGTATCCTAACACATGAATATGACCAGTGGCCGACATGAGGCAAAAAACGCTTCCCCTAGGAAAGGAGCACTGTGAGCCCTCAACATCCTGTTGAGGTCAGTGTTGGGCGGCTCGCTCGCGCTTTTAGCCGGAGGGCTAGGCTATATTACCGGAAACGTGTGGCTCTTCCCCAGCCTGGGACCGTCCATTTTCATGATAGTTGAATCGCCCCATCTAAAGTCATCCAGCTTATACAATATGACTATTGGCCACCTGGTCGGAATTATTATCGGCTACACCCTTGCTATCATGACCGGCGCTGCTTATGTTCCATCTCCATTCGTGGTCGGCCATCTACAGTTATCACATGTTGTGGCATCATGCATTGCCATAGCACTGTAATACTAATTCATATAGCTCTTAAGGCATCACACCCGCCGGCCATTGCCACTACCTTTCTGATTACCCTTGGTAGTTTTAAGGCGACATGGCACGATCTATCTGCGATCCTTATAGGCATAGTGATAATAGCCGTCGCCGGAGAAATTGCGAGGTACATGATACTCTCCATTGAGCACCGAGATCTTATAGAAGTAATAGGGAACGAGTAGGAATAGGGAATGAGTAGGAATAATACCAAAGAATTTTGTAGAATCTTCTATTGAACCTGATTTCATGGCATTGTGCCAACGGCATTATCTTACCATCAACCAAAGACTCTACAGAACTGAGGCTATCAAGCTCACTGACAACAGAACTTACTGAAAATTTATCCCAACTCCCGCAAGACTACATAGAACCGTAAATTTCATAGTCCGATATAACTTACATAGTCCGTTTTACATCACATCATGCCCTGTGGAATATTAAACACGCTTTTCATCGTGCTTAGTTTTATCTCGTCACACATTTCTTTCAATTTCACAAAAGCTGTTTTAAATTCTGGTTGTTGACGCCACGCTTGCACACATGTTGAAGTTTTCCATGGACCAAATGATATAAACCGATTCTTTTGCTCTAAATCTTGCAACAAGATAATTCCAATGCTACACATCTCATTAGCCTTAGTCCAATTAGCCAGATCTGTCCAAATCTTTAGAAATTCTTCTTCCTTCCCTTGTTTTACAGACCAAATTTCAGCGGCGTATATTAATTCTTTATCTCCCATCATCAATCACCCATCGAATTCACTTTTCCCATGTAGAATTATGAAATATGTATATATAGCTGTTATTTTTATCCCAAAATTATTTCATATACCCTATTTGATTTTCCTGAAGGCTCTAATTAATCAAATCTTTTTCTAATGAACTGATTTTTGAAAACTTTCCTCCACGTCCGCATGTTCGAAGTGAGCAGATATCGGGCGGTCACTGGCGAAAAAGAACAACAACCCACATAGCAAACAGCCATATGAGCTCCATAGTAATGAAAGTCTCTATCCATTTTAACCCCTGAATAATTTAGTAATTTCCCATACGCTAAATATTGAAAAGTCTGAGCCTTAAATTTGCAGATTGTTTTATGTCTTAATATATATGATTTAATTGCCATTATTATTTTATTTATCAACCTTATTCTCAACAAAAAATCATTGTATAAGCTGAGCTTTCCCAATGACTTTTTGTACAAGAGATAGGATACTGAGTGATTTAGAAACGGAGCTTTCAGTAAATGACCAGATAAGACTAAAAAACTGAAAAGTAACGACATTATATAAAAATATAACCACTTATTCTTAAAGAACATTATTGCTTTTTATTGATAAATTTCTTTACCATTTCTATATAGATGAATAAAAGGCAATGTTTTTATTATAAAAAACATAATAATTTATTTAACTAAGCTGCAAGTAAATTTACCTTTTCCGAAAATAAAATATTTTATAAAAGAATAATAAGTAAAGCCCGGAGATTATCATGAATCTTGACAGTGAAATTTTTGGAATTAAAGTTATAGGGTTGCTAATTATTATTTTATTATTAATCTCTATATCGGGATGTAGTTCAAACCCGGATACGGAAAATTCAAAAGCCAGTGAAAATACACAGTTAGTAGAATCTGCACAAGAAGCAACTACAACGGCAAACGTAGCCAGCACAGACAAAAATATTATAGCTCTAGAAAGTAATGAACCGATGTCGAGTTCAGCAAAGGTTATATATCTCCATCACAGCACCGGCGGAGTCATCTGGGACGGTGGGGTAGAGGCTTCGATTGCAAATTACAATACTGAACACGGTACAGACTACAGTATAACACACCTGGAGTTTCCAAAATCGTCCCCCTATGGATGGAATAATTATCCTTATGATTATTGGAATATCTGGGTAAATCATGCCGGCACTTCTGCCTATAAAAAAGAACCGACCTTGGAGATACTGACTCAGACTTATGACGTCATCGTTTGGAAGCACTGTTTCCCGGTTAGCAACGTAGCTGCCGATACAGGTTCCCCGGATATAACTTCCAGTATCAAAAGCCAAGAGAATTATAAGCTGCAGTACAACGCTCTTAAAGCGAAGATGCATGAGTTTCCGAATAAACGTTTCATCGTTTGGACTGGTGCAGCTTTGGTCGAAAGCGCAACCAATGCCGCAGAAGCCGAAAGAGCAAGAGACTTTGCTAACTGGGTCAAGACAACCTGGGATGAACCCGGTGATAATATCTATGTTTGGGATTTCCGCGACCTGGAAACCGGAGGCGGACTATACCTCTTGCCGGAAAATGCCGTATCAACTTCGGATTCTCACCCTAATCCAACATTTGCCGCTTCCGCTGCTCCACTGATCGGTCAGCGTATCATTGATGTCATAGAAGGACGCGGTGATAATTAGTTTTATTCCAAAGCTTGACCATCCTCTATCATAAACGCTTTGTCAGGAGTTAGAATCTAGGCGTAAAAACAACTCTTCCTCTCTCGAGGAGTTGTTTTATTTTTTCAGTTTATCACACTTCTTTCAAAGAATAAACTCTGGAGGAGTTGTCAAATTTCTTATTCAAATTCACCTTAAAATTTCCCTCCACGCCCGCATGCTCACGAGGTGAGCAGATATCGGACGGTTGCTGGCAAAAATGAAGAAAAAATAGAGTCGGTAGTTTGAAAATTCATAATTCGCTCAATTTGTGTATCAAAAAAGCAGAAAATGTGTTGCAGAACAATATTAAATTGAAGAAAAACAATCTCAAATTGACATAGAAAAACGACAATGAATTGATAGAAAAACAACAAATATCAATATCAATTAACCTTACAAAACTGGATAGGAACATATGTTGGCAGCCCTGTGGCCGGCGTGAGGCATGTCACCATTCCAGCTATTCAGAGATGTGCAATCGAAAATTTGCTGCAGGCTGATGAGACCTTGGCAACATCTGTAGAGCCAGAAGGAGTTTGAGAATATATTGAAATAAAGAAGGCTACCCTCGAATTCTCTATTTTTTATCGCGGAATCGCCCATTGATTGCTTTCATTTTGGCTTCTGGATTGCCTGATTGTTATGCGAGATTACTATTTCCGCAAGTTAACAACCTCTATGAATCAACGAACTCACTCATTCCAGGCCCCACTTCTTCCTGAACTCGAGCTTCTGCTGGCTGTTCATCCAGTGGCTGCCGTCACAGTAGGGCTTGTTCTCTGATTTCCCGCAGCGGCAGAGGGTTACTCTGTTCCGGGATTCGTACATGCTACCATCTGCAGATTCAATGGGGACACCGCCTCGAACCCAAAGGGGACCTTCACAACTTTTTTGTTTGTCGTGAACCAGTACAATAGATGGTTCAAATTCCTTTTCAAAGGGTTTGCCTGTCTTCTTGTCCCACAGGACCAGCCGTCCCGACGGGCAGATCATGGCTTCTTCTATGGCGATTTTTCGGGTTTCTGGGTCGTCTGATTTTTGTATGAGACTCCTTATTCCGCCAGATCGCTGGCAGAAACGGGAATGATCGCAGAGCTCGTAGGCATCGGTGAGTTTTAAATCAGGACCTTCAAAAGTTTCCGCTTTTTCCAGATAAGGCTTTCTGCTGGCTGTTTCGCTACCGTCAAAACCGACCTTGCGGTGTGTCCCATCACAGAAGGACTTTTTTTCGGATGAGCCGCAGCGGCATAAAATATAGGCTTCCCGCCGAGGGTATTCTTTTATATCAATTAATTCTCTGGTGTGGCCGGCGTCATCGGTGACAATTACCTGTTCTAAAAGCGGCACTTCACCTGTAACCCGATACGGTCCATCTTTGATTATTTTAATCCTCATTTCTTTTTCATTGACTGCCATAATCATAATCCCCCATTACCTCTTATAATGCAGTACTGGGTGTTTAATCTGACTATTCTTTCTTCGTTTTTGCCTGTCCCCGTACCCAGCCACCAGAACCTGGAGGACCGCTTTCCTAGATACAATATCAGGGGGGATAGAATAGATTTTCAGTTCTTTATTTCATCTTTTCAACAACAGATTGTCTATTGCAGCAAGACCAGGTCCAGTTAAATACAATCCTTTCACGTATTTTCAAGCCTAATATGAATAAATTAAATTAATCTGAAACTTCCCTCCACGCCCGCATGTTCGAAGTGAGCAGATATCGGGCGGTCACTGGCAAGACAAGTTACTGGCTACTTCCTAAATAACTCTATGATCAATAATGTTTCATATAATTCTCCGCTTTCTCCCCATGAACTATAATCTATCTTTTTCCCTTTTTCCATTTAAAAAACAACCCCAAAACTGCAAAAACCACAACTACGAAAGCCCAAAAAATAACACTGAAAGGGTTGAATGGTTTTTTTAGCAGATTCATTTTCTTTTTTATCATAAGCCAATTCCGCTAAATTTTAATCCTTTATATCCTGACATTTGTGAACATTACCGGGGAAGTAAAGTTTCCCACAAATTTCACATTTTGTTATTTTCTTTTTCTCTTCAATTAAGCATTTTTGTTGCGCTTCAAGGTCCTCTATTTCAGCCCGGAGCCTGTTAAGCTCTTTCTTATGTGCATCTAATTTATCTTTGAACCTGTTGTACAATCCTGTATTATACAAGAGGTTGAAATATGGAGGATTGACTTCAAAAAATGATATTATTTTTGCATTATATAATTACCTGAGGATGAATACCTATCCCATATTGATTTTCCTGATATGCTATTGGTTGTCAAATTTCTTTTTAAAAATTCATCTGAAAACTTCTCTCCACGCCCGCATGTTCGAAGTGAGCAGATATCAGGCGGCCACTGGCAAAAAAGAAGAAAAGTAGGATCGATAGATGCCATAAATACCGGAGAGAAAAGTAACAATTGTTTTTATATGGATTTAGTGAAAGCCCTGTATTTTTACCTATTTCTAGGTAAAAATGTCCTCAAAATTGAGGCTAAGACAGCTAAAATGTAGAAATTTTATCTCAAAAGTTATGCACCAAAAATTTGTAAAAACTACGGATACATTTTTGGAGTATTTGCTTTCCTTTTTTAACAGTCATTCGGTTTCAACATCCTTTACAGGAAAACATTAAGTTAAATATGGAGCTCTTGCCAGAAGTTACCTAGAATAATAAACAGTGGTGGAAGTTTTGATAAATCGTGAAGCTTTATACATAGTAAAAAATCAAAATATATATTATTTCACATTCCGATAAATCATGTGAGGTAAGTTGAAAATTATAATTAAAAGTAATTCAGGATGGTGATAATATACAAATACCAATATTCCTTAGTTATGCACAACCTTTTAATAAAAAACAGTTATATTTTATTGATAAAATAAAGGATTATCTAACAAAAAATGGTTTCACTGCAAAGACTCTTGGAGTCACCCATTACAGTATGTCGGTACCATTGGTAAAAATACGAACAATGATGAGTGAATGCTATGGACTGTTATCAATTGCTTTTAGACGATCCTATATAGAAAACGGAACTTGCAAATTAGGTGCTAATCTTCCAAATCAGGTCTCTTCTGACATTTCAGGAAAATGGATAACAAGTCCCTATTGTCAAATTGAACCTTCGATGGCCTTTCAGATAGATATGCCAATTATTATTTTTAGAGAGAAAGGAGTAATTGATGAAGGGATTCTTAATGGAGGTGCAGTTGGTTACTATATGCCAGATTTTGATCTTGAGCAAATTGATGAATATTTTAAAGGTCTTGAATGGAATCAATTAATTAGTGAGTGGAAAGCAGTTGTTTTAGCATATCAAGAAAAAAAGCAGTTCGAAGAATTCGAAGCAGATGATATAATTAAGCAAATTATAAGCTGTTCTGTTTGTGAAGAAAAAGAGATTTCTTCCAAAGAGTTATATGATGCGTTTAAAGACTCTATTAAAAGCAACAATTGGAATGATTATCGCATTTTTTCAAGTCGTATTGATCCGGATAAAAAGATCGAAAGACGGTTTGAAATTAAAAATAGTTCTATGCTGTCTGATTACATAGCAATTTGTAAGAAGTTTTTTTAATTTACTAGGACTCATTTATTATCAAAACCCAGAAAGAAGTTCAGAACGATTTTCCAGGATCAGACCATTTCTATATTTTTTAGTTTTCTTTTGGCGTCTGAACTCACCTAATTTTTTGACTATGTTGTGTATATGCTTTTCTGAACTCGGTTATTCTACATCATGTAGGAATATGAAATATATGATCGATTACCGCATTATGAAGTGTATAAAAAGTACGAGATACACATAGGGGCACTTTCTATATCTCTTCTGTTAGCGTTTTTACTCACTCAAAAAGTATCTGAAAATATGACTTAATAGTTTTTCAAACTTAAAAAAGAAAACCAGAATATTCTGGTTTCACTTTTCTTTCAAATACTCATCAATTGCTTTTGCGGCTTTCTTACCTGCACCCATTGCACTGATCACGGTTGCTGCGCCTGTAACCACATCTCCGCCTGCAAAGACTCCGCATTTGGAGGTTGCTCCGGTTTCCTCGTCTGCAACTACGGTGCCTCTCCTGTTCTGGTCAAGGCCTTCTGAGCCTTTGAAGATTATGGGGTTTGGTGAGGTACCGATTGCGATAACCACGACATCGGCAGGGATTGTGAATTCCGAGCCTTCTACAGGGACAGGACTTCTTCTGCCTGACTTGTCAGGTTCGCCAAGTTCCATTTTTATACATTCGACTGCAGTAACGTTGAACTTCTCATCGCCGAGGATGCGGACAGGATTTGTAAGGAGCCTGAAGGTTATGCCTTCTTCTTTAGCGTGCTCGATTTCTTCCCTGCGGGCTGGCATCTCGTCTTCCCCACGACGGTAGATTATACTGACTTCTTCAGCACCCAGACGGAGGGCTGAGCGGGCGGCATCCATTGCCACGTTTCCGCCTCCGACCACCACAACGTGTTTTCCGATCCTGACTTTGGTGTCATATTCGGGGTCATAGGCTTTCATGAGGTTTACGCGGGTCAGGAATTCGTTTGCGGAATATACGCCATTGAAGTTTTCGCCCGGAATTCCCATAAAGCTTGGGAGGCCTGCGCCCGTGCCCAGGAAGACTGCATCGAACTCGTCACAGAGCTCGTCTAAAGTCTTGATTCTGCCGATTATGTAGTTTGGTCTGAGCTCGACTCCGAGCTGCTTGATGTACTCGACTTCCTGCCGCACAATTTCCTTTGGCAGCCTGAACTCGGGGATGCCGTAACTCAGCACTCCGCCGGCTTTGTGCAGGGATTCAAAAATTGTGACTTTGTGTCCCAGTTTTGCAAGGTCTGCTGCGGCAGTAAGCCCTGCAGGTCCTGAGCCAACAACAGCTACTTTCTTTCCTGTAGGCTCCGGCACTTCAGGTACCTTTACTCCTGTCTGGTGCTCGTGGTCAGCGCAGAAACGTTCAAGCCTTCCAATTGCTACTGGCTGTCCTTTTTTTCCGAGTACGCAAAGGGCTTCGCACTGAGTTTCCTGGGGGCAGACGCGACCACAGATGGCAGGAAGGGCGTTTGTGCCTTTAATCTTCTCAATTGCCCCTGAGAAATCTTCCTCGCAGACCAGCTTGATAAAGCCTGGAATATCCACATTCACAGGGCAGCCTTCAACGCATTTTGGGTCTTTGCAGGAGAGGCATCGGGAAGCTTCGGCAAGAGCATCTTCTTTTGTGTAGCCAAGAGCTACCTCATTAAAGTTCTTTCTGCGTTCTTCGGCAGGCTGTTCTGGCATCGGAGTTCTTTCTTTTTTTGCTTTTGCTGCCTTTTCTCCATGTAATTCTTGCATTTTTCATCCCCTCCTTCTCAGTGCAGTCCGCACCTGCATTCTTCTTCGTATTTTTCCACGGCTTTTGCCTCTTCGCCACGGTACATTGCAAGCCTGTTCATAAGTTCTACAAAATCGACTTTCCGTGCATCAAATTCAGGCCCATCAACGCAGGTAAATCTGGTTTTTCCGTCAACTGTAACCCTGCAGCCGCCACACATCCCTGTCCCGTCCACCATAATGGAGTTAAGGCTGACCAGGATTTCAACGTCATAAGGAGAAGCTACTCCAGCTCCTACCTTCATCATTATCGGGGGTCCAATAATCACAACTCTTGCAACCTCTTCACCGCTATCCAGAATCTTTTTCATGATATCGGTCACAAACCCGTGGTGTCCTTTTGAGCCATCGTCGGTTGCAATATACAGTTCGGAGCTGGCATTTTTCATTTCGTCTTCAAGAATAAGAAGATCCTTGTTCCGGGCTCCAATTATCGAAATTACCTTATTGCCAGCTTTGCTATACGCCTTTGCTTGGGGATAAGCTGGGGCAACTCCTACGCCTCCTCCTACAAGGATAACAGTGCCGAGTTTCCTGATGTCAGCAGGTGTGCCAAGTGGTCCAACAAAGTCTTCCAGAAACTCGCCTGCAGAAAGCTTTGCAAGCTGTTTTGTAGTCTTGCCCATCTCCTGAAATATTACAGTTACCGTGCCCTTGTCTTCTTCAAAATCGGCAATCGTAAGGGGAATCCTTTCCCCTTTTTCATCAATTCTGAGGATTATGAACTGTCCGGCTTTCGCAGCCTTTGCCACGTCAGGGGCGTCTATTACCATCCTGTGCACTGACGGAGCGATTTCTTCCTTTTTCAGTATTTCATACGCCATAGGATCACATTTTCCTGAGTAAAAACAATTTTTGAACAAATGAATCGTGAATTTGATAGAACGGGTTTCCTCACGGATCTTTTTTACTTCCGAGTTTTCCCGCCTGAACGCTCTCCCTATACTGATTAATTAGATATATATATTCTCCCAAATAATTTTTGATTATTTTATTGCTATGAATCATTTTTAGATTATTTTGAATCATTTTTAGATTATTTTGAATCATTTTTAGATTATTTTGAATCATTTTTAGATTATTTTGAATCATTTTTTGTTGAAATATAAGTGTCAGCTCATTCTACACTTCCTTTTTTAAAAGAGTCTGAGTATTCTTCAACTTTTTGACCATTGTTGCAATAATTTAATAAATCTAATGGGTATAATAAATTAAGGGGTAATTCCTGATTAGGCTCGATCAGGAGGTGAATAGAGGAGAAGGGGGATAAAATAAACTTATACAAACTATAGAATAAGAAACTATAGAATAAGAAACTATAGAATAAGAAACTATAGAATAAGAAACTATAGAATACGTAGTCTATAGTCTACGTGTCCAAATTTTATGGCAGGTATTTTGACTTGATATCTTAAAGCCTTTGCCTGAAGG
>ENA-UOOH01002655-UOOH01002655.1-fermentation-metagenome-genome-assembly--contig:-NODE-2655-length-14947-cov-9.689565_pt1 | contig 14947 bp, 9 predicted proteins | sample MGYA00245778_ERZ724025 | MGnify/ENA primary metagenome ERZ724025 (study PRJEB28704, sample SAMN03018313) | fermentation metagenome | biome: anthropogenic terrestrial biome; feature: soil; material... | reverse complement strand
AGGATTTAACGGCTTGTTCTCTTCCTTGTCATCGTCGTCATCGTCGTCATCAGAGGGCTTGTAAACTGTCACTGTAATCGTCGGCAGGGTGACGCCTTCATTAAGCTCGTATCCTTCCGGCAGCGCGGCAGTAAACGTATAGGTCCCCGTTTTCGCCGAATCGTAAGTCGGGCTGGAAGTCCAGGTCACCCCGGAAACATCCTTGCCGTTTACGGTTAAAGTGCGGGGCAGGTTCGGCGCGCTGCCTTTTTTAACCCACTGCATTTTTACACTGCTCGACAGAGGTGAAACTGTGGTGACGGTTACAGGCTTTGCAATGGTATAGAGATAGGCCTGAGTGAGGCCATAGGTATCCTGCTTAAAATAGTTGTTATTTCCCAACTGCAGAACAGGAGTGCCGAATGGATTTTCCTCAGTCTTATCAGCTGTTAAGTTCAGGGATGGTTTTACAAGGAATTCGATTTTGCTGATGTGGTCGCTCAGCAGCTTCTTGGTGTTCAGCCTGACCGTCCAGGTTTCGTCCTGATAGGAAATATTTTTCCTGAATTCTTCGACTGAAGTCGGTGTGCCGTTTTCATCAAAAGTTACGCCTGCGGCCTCGAGCAGTTGAATCGTGTTGGTCTTTTCCTGTGTTTGGCCATTAGCAATATTGCCCAGCCCCTTTGCAATAGCGGTCTTGATGGTCTCGTCCGTTACAGATGACCCGGATACGGCGGGAAGTGGAATTTTTACGGAGTTGTCATAGCTGTTCTCCGGGGTGTCGCCCGTTCCTCTCTCACCGTTCAAATAGATGGTCAGCCTCAGAACAGGGGCGACTTCCTTCTTTGCATCCAGAAGCTTTTGCTTTACAACATCGCTTTCTTTGAATGAAAACGTGAACGGCTGGGAATCCTTCGCGTAAATAATTCCGGGTTCGCCCGCCGGGCCTTTCCAGCCCTCGGCCGGGGCCAGCTGCGCGTTGCCCGCGGTCAGAAAATACTGGGTCTGCACCGTTCCATCATCTTTGGCGACCCGGTTGGTGACCGCAAAATGCTTGCCCGCATTCGTGATTTCCCCCTGGAAGACATCTGCGCTGTCTTCACCTTTTATGCTTACCAGCCAGACGGTCGGGTTTGTTGCGCTCTCCGAGCTGTTTTTAAGTTCCGCGTTTTTGTCAATGGTCAACTGAGAATCTTCAGAGACGTCTTCGCCCTGCGAAACCTCGATGCCGCCGAAGCCGTTCCCGGAAACATCGATGGTACCCTTCAGCGTCACATTGGAGCCGTTGACCAGGATGCCGGCGTTTCCGCCCTTGGCAGTAACGTCTTTTAAGGTTACGACGCCCGCTTTGTAGGCGTGGATGGCGTAGGTGCCGAACCATGTTTTTGAACCAGTTAAGCCCGCGTCTACGGTAAGGTTCTGCACCGTGGACCCGTCCGCTCCTTCTTTAAAAATCAGGCCGTCGTCAAGTTTAGGTTTATCTGAATCTTTTGTAGCTATCTTCTCCAACCCGCTGAATTTCAGCGTGTGGCCGTCGCCGTCAATTTTGAGCAGATGCTTGACCTCCAGAGGCACCTTCAGTGTAGTAATATCATTCGTCAGGATAATCGCCGACGGCGCGTCGTTGTCATCTTTGCAGGCGGTTTTTAAGCTATTCGCATCTCCTACCGGCTGCGCGGCTGTGACGCTTGCTTCTTCGTGAGCCAAGACGGCGTCGTCCTCGTCTTCGTCTGGGTCAACAAGATTGACCGTGATGCTGTAGGTGCCGGGCTTGCTGGCGACCAGATAAACCTTCGTCGGTGTTTTTTCTTTCGCTACATCTTCCGCCGTAAAGCCATTTTCCGGACCCCAGCCGACCTTTGCGATGTCGTACCATTTGTTGTCGCTTTCCGCGAGCAGCTGGATGCCCTCGGCATCTTCATCGGAGTCGCCTTCTTCGGAGCTGTCTTTTGTAATCGCGACCTCAATTCTCATATTGTGGGTCGTGCCCTTCGGGTCGAGCGAGGCTTCGATGGGCGTCCTGCCTTCGGAGTCGAAGTTGTCAATGTTCTCAATTGCTTTTTCCGTGGGGACAAATCCCGTTGGAATGCCGGAGAGCGTAATCTTCGGACCCGCGGCTGTGACGCTTGCTTCTGTTGTTGCCAAGACGGCGTCGTTATCGTTATCGTCTTTGTCAACAAGATTGACCGTGATGCTGTAGGTTCCGGGCTTGCTGGCGACCAGATAAACCTCCGTCGGTGTAGTTGTTACGTCGTTCGCCGTAAAGCCATCTTTTGGACCCCAGCCGACCTGTGCGATGTCGTACCACTGGTTGTCGCTCTTCGCGAGCAACTGAATGCCGTCGGCATCGTCTTCGGAGTCGTCTTCTTCGGAGCCGCCTTTTGTAATCGCGACCTCAATTCTCATCTTGTGGGTCGTGCCCTTCGGGTCAAGCGTGGCTTTGATGGGCATCCTGTCGCCGGAGTCGAAGTTGCCAATATCTATTTCTTCTTCCGTGGGGACTTCTGTCGGAACATCTTCCAGCGTAATCGTCGGTTTTGAGTTTTCTTCGCTCCCATCGCTGCTGTCTGCGGCGAATGCGGTCGTGCCCGTAAAGGTCCCTATGGCCACAGTCAGGGCCAGGAGCCACGAGACTGTCTTTCCGCCCTTCATAATCAATGAAACACTCCTTTCTGATACCTCTTTTTCAGGTTCCCGGGAAGACGAATCGTTTCACCTCCTGTCTTTTCCCGAACCCCGCGTTCATTTATTGCAAGATACAAAAAACGTCCTTGCCGGTATGCCGCTTTGCGCTTCTTGCACCCTGTTGCCTGATTGGCCTGTTTGCTTACAGCCACTGCAAGAAAATTTATCTATTTTTAAGGAAATATTTTCTTTTCTGCTCTACTTTATCCCTGCTCGGATAAATTGTCAATTTTTGTCAATTATTATACACATGCCCTGATAATGCAATATCATACTATGTATAATAAAATTGCCATACAGTAAGGAGGTCTGCTGTATGACAATTGCAGAGAGAATCAAAAAGTTGAGGTGTGACAGCGATATCTCGCAGGCAGAGCTTGCAAGGCGGCTGGGGGTTACGCGGTCCAGCGTGAACGCGTGGGAGTTGGGAATCAGTATGCCGACAATTCAGTATGTGATTGAGATGGCACGCCTGTGGCACGTGACGTCAGATTACCTGCTGGGTCTTAGCAATCGTCAGAGCCTTTCTTTGTCCGGACTGGGTGACGAGGAGCGGAAGCTGCTGTATTCGATGCTGAATTATTTCAAGACACATGGGACCCGTAAGCAGGAATCTGAGCCCGTGAGGGAAAAAACAAACTCTGACAGCAGCGAAAAACTCCCCCGCAGCCAGTCGAGCTGCGGGGGAGAACTGTCCTATAAGGCTTATTGTTTCTGAAGTGTAGGACCACAATACATAAAAAAAGCGAGCAGGAACGGGACACTGGAATCCCCTGCGAACCATTTCAGGCGCCCGCACAGCCATCCCAGCCGGCACACAGACGCCTTCAAGCCTTTACGGTCCAAACATGTTTGACAAACCCACAGAAAGCCGCGGGGATTCGCTGCACTCACAAAAAAACAGCGTGCCTGTGCCCAATGGCACAAACACGCCTTTTCAGGCTTTTCAGCCTTTCATGCGAAGCTTTTGCTGTACTTTGGAATCCGCGCGGGCAAATTTTATTTGCATACGCTGCCTTATCCCAATCCTGACTGCAGAATCGGACACAAGCCCTCTTACAGCTCACTTCCCAGGAGATGAACGCTCTCGCTTTTCATCTCCAGCCCCTATTGTGTCCTCAAAGCCCAAACCTATTCGATGCACTTTTTTCCAGCGCGCGGCGGCCTCGCGCCGCCCGCACCTGAAAACAAGTATAATTTTCGGTGCAGCCAGAATACTATTTTAAAATCACGCGAATCACGCGCGTTTTGTTTGAAGCGAGGAGGCTCGGCGGGCATGATTCAGAAACTCATCGCCACCGTCTTGAGGAGCATACTGGCGTATCTCGTCCTGCTGGCGCTCGGAAGGCTGATGGGGCGGAAAATGATTTCCCGCATCACGGTTTTCGATTTTTTAATCGGCGTCACACTCGGGTCTCTGGCCGTGCGCATCGCGCTCGGAGACGAAAACTCGCTGCTGACGACCGTGATTTCGGCCGTCGTCATCACCTGCATGGCCCTGATTACGGACCGGCTGAACATCAAAAGCTCCTTGTTCCGCAAAATCGAGGAGGGCGAGCCGGTTCTGCTGATTCGGAACGGGAAGCTGCTCGACGAAAATTTCGCCAAGGCGAAAATCAGCATCAGCAAACTGCTGATGCTGCTGCGCCAAAAGGACGTTTTTGAGATTGAGGACGTAAATTACGCCATTTTTGAAAATGACGGGAATTTGACCGTGCTGCTGAAGCCGGAGAAGCTGCCGGTCAGCGCGGGGGACTTGAAAATAGCGAAGCCGGCAAACAGACTTTCAGCCGACGTGATTGTGGACGGAAAAATCATACCGAAAAATCTGAAAGCCAGCGGGCATACGGAAGGCTGGCTTCTGCAGCAGCTTCAGAGCCGGGGAATCGGCGGCCCGGAGCAGGTGTTTTACGCATCCGTCAACGCCGCGGGCAGGCTCTTTGCCGCCCCCTACGGAAAAAGCAAATGAAAAAATCTCCGCGGAAGGATGCGCTTTTGTTCCCGCAGCCGCTATGATATAATGAATCGTAATGAAGGCGCCTTTAATCGGAACGACTGGCGAAAAGAGGAATCCATGAAAAATGTCGTCGTTACGGGTGCGGCAGCCGGCATCGGCTATTTCCTCGTCCGAGAGCTTTTAGCGGAAGGCTGCAATGTGACCGTTTTGGACTTGAACGTCGATTCCCTCGGCGGCCTGCGCAAAAAATACAACTCTCTTTTGCCGATGGTCTGCGATGTCCGGGACTACAAACGAATGAAAGTCTGCGTGGAGGAAAGCGAAAGAAGATACGGGGGCGTCGACTGTGCGATCCACAACGCCTGCCTGTGCACACTTGGAAGTCTGGAGCAAACCGAGGAGAAAACGTACCGCGAGGTCATGGAAGTCAATTACTACGGCGCGTTGCATTTGGCACAGGCAGTTTTGCCGTACATGAAAAGCCAGAGAAAGGGCAAGGTCATTTTTACAAGTTCCGGGGTCGGTGTGACAGGGTTCGCCAATATCAGCCCGTACGCCTCCAGCAAAGGTGCGGTTGAATCGCTTGCAAAATGCCTCGATATCGAGTATCGGCCGTACGGCGTCAGCTTCCACGTTTTTCATCCGCCCCTTACCAAGACCCGGTCGGCAGCGTCTCTGCCTGTTCCAAAAGAATTTATGGCCGACCCCGAAAAAGTCGGGGTTGGGCTGGCCCGGCATATACAAGCGAAATCCTTCGTGATTTGCCACAGCTTCGGGCAAAAAGTCCAGATGATGGGCTGCTATCTGTTCCCTTTAAAAATGGGAAGGCTCATGAGCAGAATGGCCCTGAAATATGAAGCCGGGAAGAACCCGGAATAGGGAATTTATCCCCAGACCTCCCGCGCGATTTCCTGTACAAGGCGGACTTTGGCCCACTGCTGCTCCTGCGTCAGCAGGTTGCCCTCTTCCGTGGAAGAAAAGCCGCACTGCGGGCTCAGACAGAGCCGGTCGAGCTTCACGTAGTGGGAAGCTTCCCCGATTCGTTTCTCGACGGCCTCCTTATCCTCAAGCTGCGGGAATTTGGTCGTAATCAGCCCGAGCACGACCTGCTGGTCCCGGATATGCCGCAGCGGCTCAAAGCCGCCCGCCCGGTCGGAGTCGTACTCCAGGAAAAAGCCGTCAACCCGGCAGTTTTCAAACAGGATTTCCGCCACCGGCTCGTATCCGCCGGAGGAAAACCAGGTGGAACGGAAGTTGCCGCGGCAGATGTGCATGGTGATGACCATATCCTTTGGCTTGGCCTCCAGGGCGAAATTGATCATCTTCACATATTCTTTTTCGATTTCGTCCAGGTTCAGCCCGCGCGCCGTGTAAGCCTGCCGCTTCTGCCGGTCGCAGAATTCGCCCCACGAGGTGTCGTCAAGCTGCAGATAGCGGCAGCCGGCGTCGTAAAAAGAGCGGATCGCCTTCTGGTAGGCTGCCGCAATATCATGATACAGACGGTGAGGGTCCTCATATTCTTTGATGGGGACATAATGCTCTTCCCTGACGCAGCAAATCAGATGCAGCATGGAGGGAGAGGGAATCGTCATTTTGCACAGCGTGCCGCCGGCGACGGAGCGCAGATATTTGAAATGCTCGACGAACGGGTGGTTTTCAAAGTCGATTTTCCCGACGATTTCTATCGTCCTCGCTTTGGGCTGCGCCCCTTTGAACTGCACCGACCAGCGCTCGGCTTTTACTTCCCGCACGCCCTTCAGGGCCGCAAGAAAATCCAGATGCCAGTACCGCCGCCGGAATTCGCCGTCGGTCACGGCCTGCAGGCCGACCTCTTTTTCCTTCGCCACCAGTTCCCGGATGGCTGCGTCTTCCGTTTCCTTCAGCTTTGCCGGGCTGATTTCGTTCCGCTCGTAGGCCGCCCTCGCTTTCTTCAGATAGGCCGGCCGCAGGAAACTTCCCACGACGTCCGCGCGGAAGGGCGCAACGGTTCGTTTTCCCATTTCCATCATTTTCCTTTCTTTCGTTTCTATGTGAATGGATTGCTGCGGCTCGCGGGCAGGAGAAGAAGAGCTCCAAGATGCCGCGCCGGAGCGCGGGATATGCAGCTTCGCGCTTTCATGCCCTGAGCAAGCAAAAAGCCCGTCTTCTCACTTAAAAGAAGACGGGTTTCATTCCCGTGTTACCACTTCAATTTACCTGCGCCTCACGGTGCGGGCCTCAAAAAGTACGCCGAAAACCGGATATACTTTGATTGCGATAACGGTCAACTTCCGTCGCAGCCTAAACGCCAAGCGCCTCGGTGCGCCACTCCAGAGCCATTTTCCGCTGTTTCCGAATCCGTCCCCTCTCAGCATCCGGAGACTCTCTGCAGGATTCGCAGGAACAGCCTACTTTCTCTTTCACAGTGTTTTTTCTATTCACTTAAGAATTGCCTTATAGTATATCACCCATCTTTAAAATGTCAAGCATTTGCATGCTTAAAAGCGACAAAAATGCTACGCCGGGGGAAGCCCCGGTGTGGCATTGCTGGGATTCGGCGTTATTTTTCGACCGGTCCGAAGGCCATGCGGTTGATGTTGATGAGCGAAAAGGCGTTGTTCAGCCGCATGGCAAAGCGGATCGGGAACCCCCACGAAGGATAAATCCGCGTCTTGAAAGAAACGGGGTACTGCTCCAGCAGCTTCAGGCCGAGACCCCAGTGCTCCATCTCGGCAGCGCTGCGGATCCCCCATTTCATCTCGGCGCCGCTGATGCCGGACCTCTGCACCATGCGGCTGACCGCCCGCAGAATGGAAGGCGCAATCGAGTCGAAGACAATCTCTCCGCCCGGAAAGCGCCGGGCGAGCATGGCGAGGAATTCCCGGACCTTCGCCTCGTCGAAATACATCAGCACGCCTCCCGCCAGGAACAGAATGCCGTCCCGCGGCGCGGCGATGTCGTCGAGGAAGCTCTCGTCGAACATCGACTTCGGGATGGCGGCCGCTTCGGGCGGCTTCGGCAGCAGCTCGCTGCGCAGGCGGATGACCTGCGGGACGTCGAGGTCGTACCATTTGATTCTGCCGTTGTTCACCCGGTAAAACGTGGTGTCCAGCCCGGCACCGATATTGACCACCGTGGCGCCGGGATGGTCCTGAATAAAATCCCGTATGATGGAGTCGAATTCCCGCGCGCGCAGGGCGAGAATCAAAATCTCAAGCCTGCGGAACTGCGGGCGGAATTTGGAAAAGTCGTAGTCGATGTGCTCCACCAGCTCTGCCGCCTGGCGGTCCTTCAAAATCGGATTTTTCATCTTGGCCGCTTCCGCCCTGCCCCAGAGCGGGAGGAGAAGGGTCTCGTGGACGCTGCTCAGGTCGACTTTTACCTTCGCGTTTTCCATGGGAACCGCGCTCCTTCTGCATGAGAACCGCCGCACATTCGGCTGGTTTTCCTTTTCATCGCAATCCGCCTTCCTTTACGCGTAAATGTGTTTGCTGAAATACCGGTCGCCGCGGTCCGGAAGCACCACGACGAAGTTGCTGCCTTCGGGGGCCTTCGGCGCCGCTTTCCGCGCCGCCGAAATCGCCGCGCCGGAGGATGTGCCGGCGAGGATTCCTTCCCTGGCGGCGAGCCGGCGGACTTCTTCCAGCGCCTCGGCGTCGGTGATTTTATAGACCTGGTCCACCAGGGACATATCCATCGTCTCCGGCATGAAGGTGTTGCCGATCCCTTCGATTGCGTAGTTCCCCGGCTCCCCGCCGCCCATGGTGGAGCCGTACGGGTCGGCCATAATCACGCGAAGGCCCTTCTTTTTCTCCTTGAGGTATTTCGCGACGCCGGTAATCGTGCCGCCGCTGCCGGCGCCGGCCACGAAGTAGTCGACTTTCCCGTCCAGGTCGTCATAAATTTCCGGCCCCGTGGTCTCGTAGTGGATGCGCGGGTTCGCCGGGTTGGTGAACTGGCTGAGCGTGACCGGGTGCGGAACCGTTTTCTTCAGCTCCTCCACCTTGGCGATGGCGCCCTGCATGCCCTGCTCCAGAGGCGTATGGACGATCTCCGCCCCGAAGGCCCGCATAATCGTCTGTTTCTCCTCCGAGAACTTTTCCGGCACCGCAAAAATGACCCGGTACCCTTTGCCAAGGGCCGCCAGCGCGATGCCGATGCCGGCGTTGCCGGCCGTGGCCTCCAGGATGGTGTAGCCCGGCTTCAGGGCCCCGCGCTTTTCCGCATCCTGCACCAGCGCGACGCCCATGCGGTCTTTCACGCTGCCGCCCGGGTTCAGCAGCTCCAGTTTGACAAAGACGTTCCGCCCCGCCGCAAAATCCATGCGGTTCAGCTTCACAAGAGGTGTATGGCCAATCAGCTCGCGGACATCATTATAATATCTCATACGGTTTCCCTCCTAATCGATTGCTCAAAAGCGTTGGAAAGATCATCCGCCAAATCCTTTTTGTCCTCAATTCCCACCGAAAGGCGGACCAGATTGTCCACGATGCCGACTTTCTGCCGGACGTCGCGGGGTACGGACGCATGGGTCATGGTCGCCGGATGGCACACGAGCGACTCGACGCCGCCGAGGCTCTCGGCCAGAGCGATCAGCCGCACGCTTTTGAAAAAGCGGCGGATGTCATACCGGTCCGAGAGGACGAATGAAATCATGGCCCCCGCGCCGGACGCCTGCTTTTTCTGAATTTCGTAGCCCGGAAAATCCGGGAACCCCGGATAATAGACTTTCTCTACGCCGTCGTGCCTGCGCAGAAAATCGGCCAGGTAAGCCGCATTTTCAAGGTGGCGGTCCATCCGGACCGAAAGGGTCTTGATGCCCCGAATCAAAAGCCAGGAATCGAACGGGCCGAGCACACCGCCCATGGAGTTCTGCAGAAATGCGAGGCGGTCGGCAATCCGCGCGTCGTTCGTGACCGCCAGCCCCGCGACGAGGTCGCTGTGCCCGCCGAGGTATTTCGTCGCGCTGTGCACCACGATATCCGCCCCCAGTTCCAGCGGCCGCTGAAGGTACGGCGTCATGAACGTGTTGTCGACAATCACCGTCAGCCCGTGCCTGTGGGCGATTTCCGCCGCCGCGGCAATGTCCGTAACGGTCAGAAGCGGATTGGCCGGGCTTTCAATCATCAGGGCCTTTACGTCGGACGTGATGCTGCTCTCAAGCAGCTTTAAATCGGAAGTGTCCACGATGCCATAGGAAATTCCGAAATTTTGAAAGACTTTGTCCAGCACGCGGAACGTTCCGCCGTACACGTTGCTGGAAATCAGCACCCGGTCGCCGCTGTGGAAAAGTGCGAGCACGGTCGTGATGGCCGCCATGCCGGAGCCGAAGGCGAAACCCGCTGTGCCGCCTTCCAACTGCGCAATCAGCTCTTCAAGCGATTTTCTGGTCGGATTTCCGGTGCGTGAATACTCATACCCCCTGCTTTCCCCCAGGCCGTCCTGACGAAAAGTGGAAGTCTGGTAGATCGGCACGCTGACGGCCCCCGTCTGCGCGTCGCCGTCGATGCCGCCGTGAATCAGCCGCGTGTTGAATTTCTGCGCTTTGCCCTTCATTTATTTCATCCTTTCCAAAACAAAAAACAGGAGACCGGGCGGCAATTGCCTGCCCGGTCTCCTCAAGCTGCGATTTTATCACATGAGGACGACATCGGCAGAAAAATTGCCTCTTTCCCTTTTCAGGCAGCAACAAGCACAACCGCAGGCTTTTGCCTCGGCCAAACAGTTACAGCTGTTGAAACGGGTCAAAAAGCAATTCCGCAAGGATGTGTCCTCCTTCTGTATTACATAGTAATTATATATGTCTTTTCTGCTATTTATGTTACGCTTTTTCAAAGCCGCTGTCAAGTGCTTTTTGAACCTTCAAGACAGAAAACCTGTAGGACTACAATACATCTTGGACAAGTAAAGAAAAAGCGTGCAGAAACGGGAAGATATCTGACAGACCTGCATTTTAGTCTTCAAAGCGGGAAAACACCGACCCACTTTTCTGCGGCCGGGGCAAAAAAGCGACCGGGCGGCAGGAAGTAGCGAAAAAAATTGCCGGAAGGGTTGACAAATTCGCTGGTTTTGGTATAATGAATCTTGCTGTTTCAATAAACTGTGCGGAATTGTGTAAAGGTAGCACGACAGACTCTGACTCTGTTTGTGAGGGTTCGAATCCTTCTTCCGCAGCCAGGGCTCCTTTGGGAGCCGATTTTTCGAGGTGTGGCTCAGCTTGGTAGAGCGCTACGTTCGGGACGTAGAGGCCGCTGGTTCGAATCCAGTCACCTCGACCAATTAAGAAAAGGGGACCCGCCGCTAAGGCGGGCGCCCTTTTCTTATTGTGTCCAAGCGGCTGGTGAGCAAAAACAGCCGGTGCAGGGTGGGAACCAAACAATGTCTGCGGCCGCTTCAAGAAAAACGGAGGGACTCGCGGAACGCGGGAAATTCTTGGCCAACACCCGAATCCAGTCACCTCGACCAATAAGAAAAGGGGACCCGCCGCTAAGGCGGGCGCCCTTTTCTTATTGTGTCCAAGCGGCTGGTGAGCAGAAACAGCCGGTATTTGGGAACAGCTCTGTGCTGCTTCTCTTTTCAATTTAAGACGTTGATGTGCTGGCGGGCGCTGCCCGCAGTCAGCCCGCGAGGGCGACGAGCCGGGCGCTTTTGCCCCAGGGCTTGGCGACGCTGCTGACCGTCACATGCGTGCGGACGGTCTGCCCGCCGGCCACCTGAAAGACGACGTCCGCCGACCCGGCCCGCTTTCCGGTGATGCGGTACAGGCAGACGCCGTCTTTGCCCTCGCGGTATTTTTCGATGGAGACGCAGGCGCCGTCCGTCGAACTGACGCTGAGCCGGCTCTCATCCAGGCCCTTTTTCAGCAGGCCGATGCAGTAGCGCGCGCCCGGCCCCATGGTGTAAGACAGGGTGTCGATCATCACGCCGCTGTTGACTTTCACGGCCATCTGCTGCCCCGCGATATCGACCGTCGTGTCGCCGGGCGAGACGCCGGTGACGGTGTAGAACCACCCAGGCTGCCCGCGCGAGTTCAGCACCGCCCTGCCGCCGCCGACCGACGCGACGGACGGGCGGTATGAAACAGCCGCCGGCATCAGCGCCGCGTTCGTGGTGGCCAGCACACCGTACCGGTCGCCCACCAGAATGGACACATAGGACGTGTCCAGCTGGACATCGCCCGGCTGCGCGGCGGAACCCGTGGTCAGTGCACAGGAATCCGCCCGGTACCCGTCCAGGATATCCCCGCGCTGGTCGGCGAGATACGCCACCAGCACCGCCCGGTGCTGCCCCGCATTTTGCGACGGGACCGAAACGGTGCAGGAAGTGCCCGACGCGCTTTTGGAGAACGCGGCCGCGTCGCCGTGCAGCTCCCATATAATTTTGGTGCCCGTCGCGTACTCGGAGAGTTTGGGCCGGACCGACGCCGTGACTTTCACCGGATACCCCGGCTCCACGGCGGCGGAGCTGCGGTCCAGCGTCAGGCCGTCGGAGCCCGGCAGTGCGAGCCGGAACACGTCCATCCCGCCGGACTGCGTCTTCTCAAGGTCAAAGCCGACGACGGCCGCGTCGTCTTCGGAAACGGCCCCGCTGTCGGCCCGGAAGGCCGTGTCCCCGCTGCCGGCGGCGCTGTCCAGCACCAGCCGGGGGCTGCCGCCGATTCCGTCGTGGACGGTCAGCTCGCCCGCATGGAAGCACAGCACGCCGGGGCCCTCCAGGCTGCCCAGCTCAATCGGGTCCGTCGCCGTAAATTCCGAGCCGCTCTTGAGCACCAGCGACTCAGCCGTGACCGTATGGTCGGCGGTGGCAGTCGCGTTCGATTCTAAAATGATTTCCCGCATATTCTCAAGGGCGGGCAGAGTGCTTTTATAGCCGGAAAGGTCGAGCACCGCCTCGTCGTCTCCGTCGATTTCCGCGGCGGCGAGCGTGCAGGCGTTCAGACGGATGGTCTCCGTCCCTTTCACGGTCCCTGAAACACGCGCCGTCACGCCGGTGCCAAAGGTCACGTCCGCGCCCGTCACGGAGCCGGCGACTGTGATGCTTCCGGAAGAGAAGGATGCCTCCCCGCCCGCGGAAACGTCCCCGCCGACCCGCAGGTCTCCGGAAAGCTCCACGTCGCCGGAATCGGAGGTCACGTCCCGGCGGATATCGGTCTTCGAGATTCTGACGTCGCCTTCCGCCGCAACGGATTTGACCGTGCCGTCGGTCACGGTGACGCTGCCGTCGCTCACCGCCTCGCCGACCGTCCCGCCCGAAACCGTGAGCCGCGAGTTCCCGTCCGTCACGGAAACGCTGTCCACCGAGCCGGCCTTGACCGTCAGGTCCCCGTCCCAGTCAAAAGTGCCGTCCGTCACGTCCGTGAAATTGTCCTCATCCCATTTCTTTCCCCAGTCGGAGGAAAGGCCGGCATAAGTCCTCGCGCCGTGCATGTCGATAACGCAGTTCCCGTCCGCCGCGCGCGCCTCCGCCGCCCCGAGCGGCAGACAGGCGAAGGCCAGCGCCAGCGACAGGGCCGGGCCTCCTATCTTCCGCCACAAAAAGTTCCTCCGCTTGCTCCACTTCATCCTATTTTCCCCTTTCGCATCATTCTCCATAGATTCCCTGCACGCTGACCTCGCCGGAGAAAACGGTTTCCCGCCTGCCGTCCGGCAGGCGCACGACGAGCTCCCCCCGCGGGGTGATTTTTTCCGCCGTGCCGGAGAGCTTTCGTCCGCCGCGCCGGAAGCCCACCCGCCGGCCGAGCGTCACGCAGCGCCTTGTGTATTCTTTCAGAAATTCCGGCGTCAGGGCGGCCGCATTCGCTTTCAGCAGCGCCTCGAAGCGGCGCAGAATCTCCTGCAGCAGAGCGACCCGGCGGACCGGCTTTCCGCTCGCCAGCAGAAGAGACGTCGCTTTTTCCCGAAGCCCTTCCGGGAACGATGCGGTGTTGACGTTGATGCCGATGCCGACCACCATGAATTCGACGCGGTCGATTTCCGCACTCATTTCGGCGAGGATGCCGCAGACCTTCCGCGTCCCCGCGACGATATCGTTCGGCCATTTGATCGCCGCGTCGCAGCCCGAGACGGACCGCACGGCCCCACAGACGGCCAGCCCCGCCAGCAGCGTGGTTGCGGTCGGGCGCAGAGGCAGCGAGCCGGCGCGCAGCAGCACCGTGAACCACAGGCCGGTGCCGGCCGGGGAATCCCATGTCCGCCCCAGGCGCCCTCGGCCGCCCGTCTGCCGCTCGGCGACAAACAGGCTGCCGTTCGGCGCGCCCGCAAGCGCCCGGCGCTTGGCCTCCTCGTTGGTGGAATCGATGCTGGCGTAGCAGAAGGCCTTCCGCCCCAGGAATTCCGTGCCAAGCCCGGCCCCGATTTCTTCCGGCGAAAGCCGGTCCGGGCAGGAGACCAGCCGGTAGCCGCGGTTCGTCGCCGAATCGATGCCGTAGCCCTCTTCGCGCAGGCTGTTGACGTCTTTCCAGACCGCCGTGCGCGAAACGTGCAGCCTGGCGCTGAGCTCTTCGCCGGAAACGAACCCGCCGCTCTCGCGCAGGGCCCTGAGAATTTCTTCTTTTGCCGCCACAGAATTTCCCGCCTTTCTTTTCCAAATTATACCCGCAATCCGGATTTTCCGCAAGCGCTCCGAAAGGGCTTTTGCCATTTTCACCCCTTTTTCCGCCGCCTTTTTGCCGGGAGCGCCGCATCCCTGCGGGCAGAAAAAATCGGGGCGGAAAGAGTTGCGTTTCGGCACAAAATCGGTTATAATAAAAAAGCTGAGCCGGCCCGGCAAAACGGCGGTTCAGCCCGATGCAAGGCAGAAATGCGTGCGGCGGGGATATGCGGGCGGTCCGGCTCTGTGCGGCGGGGCGCCGTGAACCATGTCAGGCGGGGAACCGAGCAGCATTAAGCGGAATGCCCCGCGCGATGCAGGCGGTCGGTCCGTCCGCATATCCGGTCGCATGAGCCGCGGGGGCGGCCTGCCCTGCTTTTTATTTTCTTTTGGAAAGGCGGTGTCCTCTGGTTGTACCAGGTGTTGTACCGGAAATGGCGCCCGAAAAAATTCTCCGAGGTGGTCGGCCAGCCGCAGGTGACCGTCACGCTGAAAAACGAGCTGAAATCCGGGCGGATTGCGCACGCTTACCTGTTCACCGGCTCCCGCGGAACCGGAAAGACCACCTGCGCGAAGATTCTGGCCAAAGCGGTCAACTGCCTGCATCCGGTGGACGGCGACCCCTGCGGCGAATGTGAGATCTGCCGCGGCATCGACGACGGCTCGGTGCTGGACGTCGTCGAAATCGACGCCGCCAGCAACAACGGCGTGGAGAACATCCGCACCCTGCGGGAAGAGGCGAACTTCACCCCCACCGTC
>ENA-UOOH01002651-UOOH01002651.1-fermentation-metagenome-genome-assembly--contig:-NODE-2651-length-14959-cov-4.909823_pt1 | contig 14959 bp, 6 predicted proteins | sample MGYA00245778_ERZ724025 | MGnify/ENA primary metagenome ERZ724025 (study PRJEB28704, sample SAMN03018313) | fermentation metagenome | biome: anthropogenic terrestrial biome; feature: soil; material... | reverse complement strand
AGGGGCCCCTGCCGTAGTAGTCCGCCAGCCCCAACTCTCCCGTGAGCTGCATCCGCATGCCGATACGGGGTATCAGTTCTGCCTCTGACGCAGTCGCGTTGAACCGATTGGAGATATGTAGGGTACCGTTGTCATAGAGGGTATAGGTCACTTCGTTGCTGGCCCCGGTTTCGGGGTAGCTGTAGCGATAGGTGAGGGTTGTTGTCTCGCCGCGGGTTATCTTCAGGTTTTCCGCCCTGGGTTTCCGGTAGCTGGCCTCTCTCCATGCCGAGAGCCGCTTCGGAAGACGTGCGCCGTAATCGTTGTCGATGGGAGCCCGCCAGAAGAAAGGGCGGGGACCCGCACCGTTTTCGATATATTCGGTGCCGTCTACCCGGTAGGAGATGAGCAATCCTGTCTGCCTGTCAAAAATTGCCTTGTAGCGCGATCCACTCACAATCACCGATGTTTCGGCTTCTTCTATTTTGGCAGCTTTCAGCTTACCTGTCACCAAGGCTGGAGGGTCGTTGACCACAAACTGATCGCGGGCCACCACCCAGCCAGCCGGAATCAACCGTTCTTCTTTCAGCTGTGTGACCGTAAAGTTAACGGTCATCTGTTCTTTGCGTCCGGTGTAACGAGACCAGTCGGGTACCGTTACCTTTACGGTTTCCTGCGGAGCTGCTTCAGCCTGCAGTTTTCCCTGGGCCAGTTCCTTTCCTCCGGCTTTGATGCTGTACGTAATCTGGTAATTACCCAGATCGGAAAAGAAGTGCTCATTGAAGAGTTCCACCGACCCGTCAGCCGGGTTGAAATTGCGGAACCACACATATTGGTAAACCTTGCGCATCTCTTCGGTATGCGGTTTTACGCTTCGGTCGGGAAAGACCACGCCGTTGATGCAGAAGTCGCCCGAACTGGGAGTGCCTGTTGGTCCGTAGTCTCCTCCATATGCCCAGAAACGAGTCCCGTCCTCATCGTTCTTGGCGAGGCCCTGATCCACCCAGTCCCATATGAATCCACCCTGTAGCAACGGATACTTCCGGATGATGTTCCAGTATTCGGTGAAGTTGCCGAGGCTATTTCCCATGGCATGGGCATATTCACAGAGAATAAGGGGGCGGTCGGAGGAGGGATCGTTGGCGTAACGCTCAATCTCATCGGGGTCGGAATACATCGGTGCGAAGATATCACTATTCCACTCCATTACAGCCCGTTCGTACTGTACGGGACGGGAGGTGTCGCGGCTCTTGATCCAGCGATAGGTCTCGTAAAAATTGTATCCGTTTCCCGCCTCATTACCCAACGACCAGGTGACTACGCAGGGATGGTTTTTGTCTCGTTCCACCATACCGATGGTGCGGCTCAGGTGATCTTCCAGAAAAAGCGGGTTGTTTCCCAGCGTAGCTCCTTTGCGCAAGCTGTATCCCATTCCGTGGCTTTCAATGTTGGCCTCATCTACCACGTAGATCCCATATTCGTCGGCCAGCCTGTAAAAGAGGTCAGACTGGGGATAGTGGCTGGTACGCACGGCGTTGACGTTATACTTGCGGAACAGTTCGAAATCTTTGCGCATCAACTCCTCGGTGACGTAATGGCCTGTGTGCTCGTTGTGTTCGTGCAGGTTCACCCCTTTCAGCAGTACCGGCTGACCGTTTACCAGGAACTGGCGGTCTTTGATCTCTGCAGTCCGGAAACCTATCTTCAATGCAGTTGCTTCAAGAGTCGTTCCTTTTTCGTCTTTCAGTTCAATGGCGAGCGTGTAGAGGTTTGGCGTCTCGGCACTCCATTTCTTTACCCCGGGGATTACCTCCTCAAAGCGAACCGCGGCTTTCCCGGAGCTCTTTTCGGAGAGGGATGCTCCTGCTACTTTTTTGCCGCTTTCGTCCGACAGGGTGTAGGAGACAGCAAAAGGCAGGATTGTTCCTTCCGGTGAGGCCACAGCGACATCCAGTCCAAAGTGTCCGTTGGTGTAGGTTGCGTCGAGATCCGGTTGAGCGAAGATATCTGCCAGGTTCAGTTTGGGGCGGGCATAGAGGTAGACATCGCGGTCAAATCCCGAGAGCCGCCAGAAATCCTGACACTCCAGGTAGGAGGCGCTGCTCCAGCGGTGAATCTGGACCGCCAGCACGTTTTCTCCTGTTTTTGCCTGTCCAGTTACATTGAAGCGTGCCGGCAGCTTCCCCTCTTTGTTCATGCCGACAAACTCCCCGTTCAGGTAGTAATAGGCGGCTCCTTTGGCTGCATCGGCAACAAGGATAATCTCCTTATCCTGCCAGTTGTTTGGAAGGATAAACGTTTTCCGGTAGGTTCCCGTGGGGTTGAATTCTTCCGGAACAAAGGGAGGATTCGGTTTGTCCCAGTAGGGTGCGTGTCCTGGCGAGGTGAACTCATAGGTGGTATTCACGTAGATGGGAATACCAAAACCTTGTACTTCCCAGTTGCCCGGAACCTGGATATCGTTCCACCCGCTATCGTCAAAATCAGCTTTCTGAAAACTCTCCTTGGGGCGCTCGCTGAACCGATCGGTGTAATGAAATTTCCAGCTTCCGTTAAGCGAAACCACATCGCTTCCTTTGGAAGAGTATGTTGCATTCAGGGCTTCTTTCAAACCGGTAAACGTGTAAAAGGTTGACCGCGGCTCCTGCCGATTGATGTGCAGCAGCTTCGGGTTGGTAATCTCCGCATAACGGTCTGACTGCTCCTGAGCAGATAGCATGCCGGCGGATAAATAAACGGAAAAGAGGATCAATAATTTTTTCATTATAAATTGATTTTTTTAATTTATGATTCTGCGCATTTTGGCTGCAAATCCGCCTCCGGGTGCAAGATGCAGGCGAACAGTCTCTCCGGATGCTACGCTCCGCGTCTCTTTCCGGTAGTCTGTCCCCTTGCGGTGGGCGTTGGCACCGTCCCGGAAGAGGGTCATCTCGTACTGCCCTGCGGGCAGGAAAGAGAGGTCGACCTCCATGTCCCGGCTCTCCCAGCCGGTGATGCCTCCGATGTACCAGTCGTTCCCGCTGCGGCGTGCCAGAGTCACGTGTTCACCGACCCTGCCGCCGAGGGGCACGGTCTCATCCCAGACGGTGGGTATGGCGGCTATAAACTGGAGCGATTCCGGCTCGCGCATGTACTCTGTTGGGCTGTCGCACAGCATGTTGAGGGGAGAGTTGAACAGCACGTACAGGGCGAGCTGACGGCAGCGTGTGCCCTGGCTCGACGCTCTTCCGATCTCGGTAGCTTCCGCGAGCAGCGTTCCTCATCGCCCCCTGTGTATAGTCCATCGGGCCGGCTGCCATTCGGATAAAGGGTACGGTGACGTCGTAGGTGACCATGTCGACGGTCTCGGGTGACCACTTTAGCTGCTCCAGGCCGTGCACTCCTTCGAAGTTGAGGACGTTGGGCCAGGTGCGGCTTAGGCCGGTGGGCTTGTAGATGCCGTGGAAATCGAGCAGCAGTTTGTATCGGGCGGCGGTCCCGGAAGCCCGGTAGATGAAATCGACCAGCTTCTGGTCGTCTCGGTCCATGAAGTCGACCTTGAACCCTTTCACGCCCATGGCTGCGTAGTGGCGGCATACCTCCTCCATGTCGCGCTCGAAGGCGTGAAAGCCGGCCCAGAGGATGATGCCTACACCGCGATCGCGTCCATAGGATACCAGTGCGGGGATATCGATTTCCGGGACCACCTGCATCAGGTCGGCCTTCAGGTTGACGGCCCACCCCTCGTCGAGGATCACATACTCGATGCCGTGTTCCGAAGCGAAGTCGATGTAGTACTTGTAGGTATCGTTATTGATGCCGGCCTCGAAGTCCACGCCGTAGATGTTCCAGTCGTTCCACCACTCCCAGGCTACCTTTCCGGGCTTGATCCAGGAGGTGTCGGCCAGTCGCGCGGGCGATGCCAGGCGGTAGACCATATCGCTGGCGGCCAGCGACGCGTCGTTGTCGGCTACCACGCAGACTCGCCAGGGGAAGCTGCGGCTCCCCTCTGTCCTGGCGATGTACTCCTCTCTTCCGGTGACACGCATCTGCAGCATGTTATGCCCTCCCTGTTCCACGGCATCAGGCAGTTGCGCGAAAACCCCCTTGAGGGTGTGGGGCGACTGTTCACCGGGGGTGAGGTACATGCCGGGATAGGACTCGAGGTCGGCCTCGGTGATCAGGAGCCTTTTTCCGTCGGCGGCATCCGCCAGCAGCGGCAAAAGGATGAGCCGCTCGCGGTCGATCCGGGAGAGGGGCACATGCACGTAGGTGTTCTCAAAGGAACTCTGCAGCTGGTCGCCACCCGGTCCCCCCTTTACGTAGGGCACCCAGGCGGGACGGTCGCCCGTAAAGCGAAAGTTTGCCTCCTCTCCGGCGATGGTGAGCGTTCCCTTGCGGGCGGTGTGGAACCGGTAGGCCAGCCCGTCGTCGTAGAGGCGGAAAGTGATGGCCCATTCGCCCCGGAAAGTAAGCAGCAGCTCGTTGTAGCGATCTTCCACCCGGGAGGATATCCAGAAAGGGGATGCAATGATATTGTCGGCGTTCTGTCGTCTGGCACGTTTTACGCGTGCATCGGGGCCGAGTTGCTCGCCATCGGCGAGGGTGAGTGACACGGCTGAGGGTTCGATCAGCCGCTGGCCGTCGTGAGCCAGGCTCCAGGTGAGTTGCTTTCCCGCGACAACCTCGGCGGTCAGTCTCCCGTCCGGAGAAGAGATGTTGTATCGTTTCTGTGCCCCTGTTGTTCCGCATACGGCCAGCAGTACCAGGAATAGAAGAATTGTTCTTTTCATGTTGTGTTTCTTTATGTTTGTATGATTGATGTTGCAAAATTATTAATTTAACTTTTTCAAGTGTTACAAAAACAGCTAATTCTTTTAACGGAGTTAGCCCTTGCTTCGCTTCTGTATGTTTCAATGATTAAAATATGCGAAACTTTAATCGTTAATATAGCATGTAATGGATCGCATACGTTCCTTCTTTCGCTTTTTTAAACCGGAAAGGTTCGAGCCGGGTCACGTTTCTGCCCTCTTTGAGCGGAATCTCCCTGTATCTTTTTCGTTCCACACTTTTGCCATCGACGGTAGTGAGTATTATATCCAGGTTCACTTTCTTTTTTTCTCCCCGATGATGAATGACCGGCTTGATGTAGTCGGATGGCCCGTACACGACATCCACGTTCTCGCTTCCAGCCCATGTGGGTTGAAAAATCATGCGGTTCACGTGAAAGGCCAACTTCGGGTAACCCAGGTTGTCGATCAGTGGCTTTTGGTAGGTTCCCATGTTAGCTCCTCCCTCCAGTGTGCACCAGGAGAATCCGTCGTACCCCAGGAGCATCTGTTTCTTCATCGACTCCCAGGCGGAGAACGCCTGATATGCCTGACTGGCCCGCCAGTCCGAGGCTTCGAGCCTTTTTCCGATACTTCCCTCCTCGTATTCCCACTCATAAGACTGTACCTTGTACCAAGGTTTCCCCCTGTGAAGCTCCCAGTTGGGCTGTGCTGCAGATTCCTCATGTTCAAAATTGAAGTAGGCTTTGTCGTTAGCTGTGAGCACCGACTCAGCCCACTTGTTGGGCAGGGTACGGATCCGAGACCATTCGGCTCCGTATCCGGAGTAGGCGTCCTGGCTGCCGCGCGTCATCAGGGGCGCATGATACTCCTCTACCGCTTGCATGGGGTTGCCGTCCCTGTCGACAGTTCCCGCATGGTTGGCGTAGTGGGTGTGCTGCCAGAAAGAGGTGGGCGAGATCAGGCGACTCTGATCCCTGCCGGCGATGATCCGGTATATCTTGCTCACGAAATCGTGGGTGTCTGAAATATCGTGGTACTTGAACCGGTTGGGATGGTTCGATGCCTCCCACATGACGATGCTGGGATGGTTATATACCTGTGCCATGTACTTGGGGTACCCCTCAAAATCTACGTTCCATGCTTCCCCTTCGCGGATGAACCCGGCTGTGGACCAGATCAGGTAGATTCCCATCTGATCGGCCAACTCAGCATAGCGGGGATCGTTGATCCCGTCGATGGTATCCTGTTCTGCATGAACGTGTATTCGCATCAGGTTGGCACCCATTTTTTGCAGGCTCAACAATTCTTCCGCCACCGACTCGATCGGAGCGCACCGGTTGTTCTTGGCCATCGTCTCCAGCGGCGGGCGCATTCCCATGATTTGTGCACCGTTGAGCATTTCGGGTTTTCCGTTGATGAGCAGTTCGCCTCCTGCCTGACTTACAGTGCGGATACCGGTGGTGAACACCACATCATCCAGCGGTCTCCCGGCAATGTCCTTTAGGACTACCTCCACTCGGTAGAGGTTGGGATTTCCTGCTGACCACAACGCCGCATCTGGAATTTTCAGGTCTATTTCATATAGGTTGCTGATACGGGGTCGTACCTGCACGTCAATCTTTTTGCTAGCCACCCGCTCCCCTTCGCGGGGAAACCAGGGGTAATAATTCACCTCCAGGGTTCCCTGGAAATAATCTTTACGGGGAAACCGCACCTCAATTCGGTGTGCCTGTAAGGCGCTTATGCCCTCTATCTCACGGGTATATGCCTCTGCCGATTCTATCATGCAGGCCGAAGAGAGCAGCAGTCGGGCGCGTCCCATGAACCAGCCGATATGCCTGTCGTCCGGGGCATGGAGCATGGGACGGTTGGAATAATAGGGTTTTACCTTTACTGCCAGCAGGTTCTTCCCCGGTTTCAGGCAGGAGGAAAGGTCTAATTTTCTCGGGTGTCTTCCTTCCGTGACAGCCACCACTTGCCCGTTAACCCATATTTCTCCGGAAGGATCGATGGTTTCAATCTCCAGGGTGGCCCGTTCAAACGGGTCCAGTTCGATTTCGTGGCGCAGGTACAAGCTCTCTCCCGCTTCACGGATGCCACCATGCACGGCAGGGAGGGATACATTTTTCCAGTGGTTGTCGTCGAAACCGGTTGTCTGCCATCCGGTGATGTCAGGCTTCTGTTCAAAGTTTTCATCGAGGATGATCGATGAACGAATGGGTTGTCTGGGTGTGTCGAAAGCGGGATCGTGATTAAAGAGAAAGATATCTTCAATTTCTGCGTGTCCCCGAGTGGCCAGGTGAAAGCGGTCGATGCAACTTGTCTCCTTATCCGCAAACGGGATGAAGTCTGAAACCAGCTTCCCGTTTAGGTAGAGGTTCATGGATCGTTCTGTAAAATCTCCCTCGATGATCAGGTAAACCGGTGTTCTTCCCGATGCCAGACTACCGCTATTTATTCTGATCCTGGATCGTTCTCCTCCACTTATAACCTCAACAGACGCCTTTTCCAGAGTTATTTGCACGGCGTTAGCAGCGTTATCGCCCAATTGTATATTCAGCGAAGCATTACCGTTCAGGATTAAGTTGGTCTCGAACTTGAATCTCCAGGTGATGGAGTCTATCTTCCTGTTAATCGTACCGTTGGTGAGGTGTAATTTCCCGTATTCAACTTTCGTACCGGGGAAAGCAGTCCATTCGCTTAGGGCTGTTTTTTTTGCACTTTCCTGCCCTTCACGATAGCCGTATGATTTCCACTCCGTTAACGGGATAGTCTTTCGCGTTGAGGTCAGGGGTTGAGGTTTCCATTCTGATAACAGCGCAAGGATCTCTTCTTTATCCACGAGTTTGGTGTCCAGGTCTTTATCGTTAAAAAATGCTGCTGCGTGGTCGGCGTATCGGTGTAGAAACGCTATCCGCTGGTCCAGACTCATCCATTCGGTTTCCCCTTTCAGGTCGGTTTCCCCGTTTGCCCGGATATCGTTCGTAAAATGCCTGAGTTCGAATGAACGTGATACCGGTGATTGTGGTTGAACTGCTAATGTAAAGCCGTATAGAAAAACAGTCAATAGTAGTCGCATGATTTTTTAATTGGTTAATCGGTATAGGATAGTTTATATATGTAAATCTGTCGGCTTCCGGTATGGGTCGAATTAAATCCGATCATGTCTCCTTTCGGGCTCCATCGGCAATGGAGGTCACAACGCCAGTAGTTAGTGTACTCTTCCGGTTGAAGGAATCGGCCCATGGGATACACAGCCTCGGTCTCCATGTCCATGAGGTAGATTTTCTGTTCCCGCATTCCTACGCTGGGGTAGGTATCGGTAACCATCCACTTTCTGTCGGGAGAGAATGTTCCGTGTCCGTCGTAATCGAACAATCCCTTTCCCAATCGCTTATAGTCTTGCTTGCCAACCGTGAATAGCACGTGTGCGTATTGCTTGGCTTCGTACTTGGCGGTGATCATCAGCTCGTCATCGTTAAGCCAATCGAAGTGAGAACCTTCCCATCCTTCCGGAAAGCAATGTTGGATGTTACTCCCGTCGCTGTTCACGGTGAACGATACGGTGTTCCTTTGCGGAATGGCACGGGCCAACCAGAAGATCTTGGTGCCTTCCTTGCTGAAACGGGTGTGGCAGAAGTACTCTATCCCGTTTTCCGGTACAGGCGGGATCATCTCTTTTACCTGTTCGATGGAGACGATCAACTTGGTTTCTCCCGTTTCCAGGTCCATGAGAAACAATCCATCGTCTGCCGGTAGTTGAACTTCTTCACGGGAGTCTTGTCCCTCTCCGCCGTACCCGTAATCGGCACGGGTAATGCGCAGCCTTGAGAAATTGATACTTACCGCTTTCGTCCCATCGTCGGATACCGCGCTTACGGGATGGGGAAAAGTCCTTACCTCTTTTCCGGTGTGCACGTTCATGATCACTGAGATGTTTTTGCCTTCCCTGTAGTCGTTAAAGATAATCAGCGAATCGGGCGAAGTTCCCAGCCAATGGGCCATGCATCCCTCCTGGAAGTTCCATGCCCTTGTTTGGGTCAGGGGAATAAACTCGTTGGTAGTTAGGTCCACTATTCCCAGGGTGGCGGAGTCATTTTCATCCGGGAGCTTGTATTTAACGTCGGTTTGCAGTACAGAGACATAACGTTGCGATGCGCTCCAGGAGTTGATTCCGTAATAGCTGGCAAAGAAATGTTCCTTGTCGCCACCGGTAATTTGTTCCGGGACGCTTATCGTGGGAAAAACAACGGTCACGCCTGATCCTGTGGAGTTCGTTCCCGTACACCCCGAGAATACCCTGGGGAGACAAAAAAACAGAAGGGCAGCTATAACTTTCGCTTTACATTTTAGTTCATTCAAGCGCATATCTTTTTTTGAACGGTCTGGTTTATAAAGTGGGTGTTTTTCAATTGTTTTCATCTTTTTTTTTATATAATAAGAGTAATTGCATCATTATTTTAGTTAATCAATCTTGACTTATGCTGGAAGATATGTATCCGTTGAATAAAGTCACGGAATATATTTTATATACACCTTTCCTTTCAAAGGATCTGCATGGTCGGATCTTAGGAAATAGTTTGATTGGCTTTGAGGGCCAAGTTCTTTTGCCTGCTTGAATTTGGTCCCGACCGGACTGATTGCGTTTAAAAAAGACAACTGTCCATCGGGAAATTTACCTAACGTGTTGTCGTTGTTCCTCTTTGTGGGACTCTCGGGAGTAAAGAGATGTAAATAAAGATCGTTCGTAGCCGATACAATCCTTATGGTACCTTCTTCCGTCATTAGGTCCGCAGCATACAGGTTTGAATGAAAGCCTTTAAATTCGGGATATTCCCAGGATTCGCCGGTAACCGTATTGTTATATTTCTTCTCCCATATGTTGAATGAGACGCCTTTCAACCTATTCTTCCACACCCTGTAAGGACCATTTCCCAACCACTTCACAGATTTAATCTTGTTTTCAGGATAGTCAAAAGTAATCCCAATATGATCGTGGTTACCCCCCACGTCAAATGAATACTCTATCTCAATCCAGCCGGAATCCATTAAAGCAAGTTTTATTGTATTCCGGTTGCTCGGATTTTTACTGTTCTCATCCTTATAGATAAACTGAATCTTCTCATCTCCATCCACGACAACCTTATCTACCTCACTAAAGGTCATTCCTCCATTTGTAAAGCGGGGTCCATTAGTCAGTGACAGACGCTTTTCATCAACTTCTATGGCCCGGATAAGACCTTTTGTTTTGTCCACGATGAGTGTCGAATTTCCGCTTTTAAGAATAACATCGTTATTCTTTTCCATCCTTTTTACAGAATGGGTTCCTTTTTCAACTAACCGTGCGGCATATTGATGAGCGGTGGTTACTGTCCGGGTCCATGTATATATTTCTCTTCCGTCCGGATCTTTTGCTGTCAGAAACAAGGCATCATAGTCTGAAATTGTTGTTGGGAGAGAGACTTTTATCCAACCGTCAAGGCCCGGCTTAATACTTGGGACCACTACATTGGCCGGGAACTCTTTCTTAGTCCCTGATAGGTAATTGAACTTAACCCACTTAGCCGAAAAAGAGCATTGATTAAGATCGGTGAAATGGTAACGATTTTGAATCTTGATCGTTCCATCAAAGGTAGGGGGTAAGAATGTTGTTCCCTCAAGATAGATAGGTGACCATATTTCCTTGATAGCGAAAAAACTCCCTTCCTTTTCCCGGAATGGCCCTACTATCCCGTCCGCAGCATGATTTCCGTCCGTATCTATTTCTCCACCTCTATCGTTCCGGACAACCCCCTGATCCGCAAAATCCCACAAGAAACCTCCTGCACTTAAGGGATTTTCTTGCATCAGCTTCCAGAAATCATCCAATCCGGCCCCGTTCCCGCCATCGTATAACCCGTGTAAGAACTCCGTTGGATAAAAAACCTTGTTCCCGTTAAAAAGAAAATTCAATCCAATTCCATAGGAGGGGTAATGGTAGGTGGTTGCTTTCTCCTCTTCCAGCCAGGGATGGAAGACATGACGCTGTTGAATATCGTAACGGGAATACTCGGGTAGCAGCTCAAAATTGAACCCCCCTTCATTTCCGTTTGCCCACATCACTATACAGGGATGATTAACATCCCTGGTGATCAGCTCTTTCACTAGCTTTCTCCCGGTCGGGGTATCGTACGCGGATTGCCAACCGGTCAGTTCATTAATGACGTACAAGCCGAGCGAGTCGCAAATGTCCAAGAAATGCTTGTCGGGCGGGTAATGAGACATGCGGACAGCATTCATGTTCATCTCTTTTATCAAAATGGCGTCGCTGAGACTTATCGAGTAATTGATGGTCCTACCTGTTGTTGGCCAGTGCGTATGGCGATTTACCCCCTTGAATTTTATTTTCGTCCCGTTAATGTAAAATCCATCGCCCGGGCGTAACTCAGCAGTACGAAACCCAAATTTTTCGGTAACAGTATGTACGTTCTTTCCCTCTTCAATCAATGAAACCTCAACCTGGTATCTGTTTGGGAACTCGGATGACCACAAAACCGGGTTGTCGAAATTTACTGACAACCGCGTTCTGCCTGTTTTATTCACCCGGGAGGTAATGCGGTTACCAAAAGGGTTGCCGTCCAGCGTTTTTACCTGCACAGCAATACTCCCGTTCTGACTTTTCTCTCCTGTGAAAACATCCATCAGAAAAGTTCCGTCACACCTGGCATCAATAGCAACCCGTTCGATATGTGTTTCGGGAAGAGCTTCCAACCATACGGGGCGATAAATTCCTCCATACACCCAGAAATCGGCTTTACGTTCCGCACTTTCCACAGATTCATTGACTGAAGATTTGTGAACCGAAACTTCCAGCAAATTCTTACCCTTAAAATCCAAGAGTTTGCTGATATCGTACTTGAAACGATAAAAAGCACCCCGGTGCACCTCACCTGCACTTATGCCGTTCACTTTTACCTCGGTGTCTGTCATCGATCCTTCAAACACGATATTGATGGATTTATTCTCCCAATGACCGGGAACGGAAAACTCGTAACGGTACAGGCCACTTTCGTTTGTTCGCTCCTTGTCGTGACCGTAGGTAAACTGTCCGAATCCTTGGAACTCCCAGTTGGAAGGAACCGGAATTTTAGTCCATTCACCACTGTTTCGTCCATCGGTACAATAGAAATCCCAAAGGACCGTATCATCACTTCCGGTACCGGATAAATAAAGAGTTTCGGTTTGCTGGCAAAAAGTATCGATCGAATGCATAACCATTAATGCCATTAACAGGAGCCATTTGCAAGTGGAGGTAAATAAAAAATTCATAATTACGACGTTTTATTTCTTTTACAATATCACGAATACCAAAGATACATACGTTTCCAGCCTCGCTGTGTCCTGTGAATCGTCAATCAGAAATTAACCACCTGAAACAGCTCACGGATGAGGAGTAGTATGTCGATAGGCAGGATTCGGAAAGAATTGAATTGGAAATCGTTTTATTATGTAGTGATTGGTTCCCAACAACGCATAACCTGTTTAATAGATGCCACTTAATATCCCCATTTAATTAATTGAGGGTTGAATCTTCAATTGTTCTTTTGCCCTGTAGTTATTGTAGGCGTCCATTACTACACTGAAATTTTTTCCCAATTCCTTGACTTTCTCTCCGTTGGCATCCCTTAAGTCTGCAATCACTAGTTTTCGTGGCGCTATTGTAGCAGCAAGATCTACAAGATCGTAGGCTGTAAGGGCTCCCGGCACGAGGCTATGTACAAGGTTGGTATCATAGAAACGGTTATCGAGAAAAGATTGATAAGAAGCATAGGGCCTGACGAGCGTTACCTGTGAAATCACAGAATCAAAAGCAGCTGCATGTAACAAGGTCGGCGACATATTTTCTATTGAAATTCCTTGCACATCCTTAATTGTTTTTCTCTGCTTGAGTTACCTACAATACTTCTGCCAATTAGCAAGGCAGAAAACAATAAATTATAAGAAACATTATTGATGTAGGCGTCACCCCGCAGGCTGCTGTTTCCCAATTCACCTGTACCTGCCAGATCAGGAATGAGCAACGTGAAGCCTTGTTCGATGTATCTTTTAATCTCGTTTTCATTAACGGCGTTTTTTCCCTCGGGATGCAGATAAATTATTCCACTGCCATTTGTTCTTTCTGGGATATAGATAAGAAAAGGGACGGCATAATCACCTTCTCCCTTGATGAAGTATGATTCGATGGTAAAATGATCTTTGATCATTCTGCCTGTGAATACCGGTTTATCCGATAAGGAGGGTTCCGTAAAGCCCGACAATTGTTTCGCTGAAGCCACCACATTTTTAAGGTGTTGTTCTGGATTTTGCCTTGCCAGCTGTAAACGGTCAAGGTACTTCTCAGCTTCCTTTTTATTTAAAGTAAAAACTGTTTCAGCGTTTTTTATCGAAGTAGATAGTTGACCCGTGACGGTTTTTTGAAGCTCTTCTCCGGTTAAATACTCTACAGGCTCTTCTTGTATGTGGCCGGGAAGGTTTAAATATTCCTGAAAGAAAGCATACATGGCCTCGCGATTTTTTCGTGTATATCCATGCCCGTAGTCATCTTCAACCAATTTGATATTTTCCGGTTTTCCGAGAATGTCATACGTTTTTTTTATTTCAGAATACGATTCATATACTCCCTGGATGTTAAAAAAATCACCTGTTGTTGCCATTATTAGTGTGGGTTTTGGAGCACGCGCAACAACAAAATCCGTGTGGTCTATTCCCCGTGCGATCCCGTGATAAAGATTTTGCTCCCCATCCTGCACGCCAATAGACTCCATGAGTCGCCTGTAACCGGTAATATAACACGCAGGGGCAGAAGCTGCCACCCGATCGTCGAGAGCAGAGATGTAGGCTGTCTGTGTGCCGCCACCGGATAGGCCATGTACACCGATTCTCTCAGGGTCCACCTCTTTCCTGCTGATGAGGTAGTCTATTCCCCTGATACCGTCCCAAATAAAGTAACGGGCAATGGATTGGCCGATTAATGCTACTTGTACCGACGGATAAGAGTGTTCTTTGGTTGAACTGCCCACATCTGACACTCCTGTTTCCGAATTAAAGTACTGAAGCCGTTCTCCTTGTCCCAATGGATCTATGGCCAAAACGATGAATCCCTTTTTGACGAGATTGAGCAGCGGTAATTGATACGATTCTTTCCGATACGCGTCGGTACTATGTCCTGAACAAAACAGAATAGCTGGAGCGGGCTTAGAAGCATTATCAGGAATAAAGAGGGATGCTGTCACGTAAAAACCGGGGAGTGACTCATAAATCAGGTTCTCAACAGAGAACCCTTTTTTTTTCAATCTTCCCGTAATCCGTGCATTCAAGGGTGTTTTTTGTGGAAAAGGGCCAATGATGTTCCACATTGTCTGCTTAATTTCTTGCTGTCGTTCCTGCCATTGGGCAGCGGTTTTAACCTGAGATACTCTTTCTTTTCTACCCTCCAGTAAGTTGTAAGCCTCATTTGATATGTGGTGATATAACGAATTTCGGGCGTCGGTGAATTTGAACCAGGTCAGTACTTGTATATTGTCTTGTGCGGAAACGATGTGAGCAGGAGTGCTCAAAAGAAGCAGAGCAAAAGTTAGAGCCGAATAGTTTGCTAACCATCTGACGGGAATATTTTTTTTTGTCATGTTAATCCAAACTAAAAAATTAGATAACTGAATTTTTGGCATAGAAACATGCGATGTGTATGTAGCTGTATAAACAAAATAAAAATTTACACATTAACTCCGGATCAGTCAGACATTTCGTAATTGCGGCACGAGCGTATCAACGTTGTTTCTTATTTTCTTATTTTGAGTCTCTGCGCATCCCAATTAATTGCTTCATTGCGCAAATAGCTTTCGTAACTCAACAGTGCCGGAGCAGCCGTTCTGACAGCGAAGAGGACGTCTGCCGTCAACGGTTTGTTGTTTCTTATCCCATTGAAAAAATTAAAATGATGGTCATAATGTCCACCTTTATAACCTTTCTTCGCATGGAAAACATATTCCCGGGGAGACACCTTCTGGGGAACATCGAACTCCTGTCCCAATTCCCCCAAAGCTTCAAAATCGTTGGTATTCACATCTTCGGTTGTTTTCAGGACAATCTTATCCCAACCTATGTCCAATGAACCTTTTGATCCGACAATCCTGAAATCCATGCTTCCCCACTTTTTGGATACGCCGTCC
>ENA-UOOH01002650-UOOH01002650.1-fermentation-metagenome-genome-assembly--contig:-NODE-2650-length-14959-cov-18.799584_pt1 | contig 14959 bp, 17 predicted proteins | sample MGYA00245778_ERZ724025 | MGnify/ENA primary metagenome ERZ724025 (study PRJEB28704, sample SAMN03018313) | fermentation metagenome | biome: anthropogenic terrestrial biome; feature: soil... | reverse complement strand
ATGGCGAGCTCTTTGAGCAATTGCCGGATACTCTTCCTCAAGCCAAATTCGAACCTACAGAATTAAGACCAAGGTCCCATAAATTGCTTACCTCCTTCTGCAAACCGGAGGCTACAGCAAGACGTTGTCTTATTTCAGTTCCCCATGGGCGCCCAAGTCCATATTGATTAATGTTATCAAGGCGGCGCATCAAACCACCCTCAAGGCTTTCAGCAAATTCGCGACTCCGGTTTTTAGCGTATTCATCAATATTTTCCGTAGCCTTGTTTATTCGTTCAAATGCGGCCTCTTTTTCTTCCTGCGGACATGGACAATCTTCCCAATCAGCGGTACGGGATGTCTTGACCGCTTCGTAAAATGCTGGACAATGTTCCCTCAGATAATTATCGCACTCTCTTTCCTCCCGTTCCGTAAATGAAATGAAATCCCTGATCTGGTTGCCGTTGCTATTAATGATGTTTTGAATGCCGTAAAGCCCGTCCCAAGAAATATTTCCATTGTATGATGAATATAGAGAATGCCGTTGTATCATCTGCTTAAACGCTTTTTCTAATTCATATTTGGCATTTCTCTTATCTTCTTCAGTGATTTTGTCCATGATCGAACTCCTTGTTTATGAGAAATCTCTTTTGCCATTACACCAATGGTCAACTTTTCCTTAAAATCAAATGATTTTTTTCATTGGCTGGCGGAAAAAACAATGCCAATATTTTATGTAAGAAAATCGCCATCCCGGCCTTTCAGCCGGGATGGGTGTGTGTTGTTTTACCGCTTGAAGATGCCGGCGATACTGACGATCGCAATGGTTGCCAGGGCTCCGAGGCCGAAGCCGATGGCGGCATCGACCAAACCGTCGTCCTGAGTCGGCCAAGGGGTGATTTCCTGACTTTCGAAATCTGCTTCGGGCAGCGGGTTTTCGTTGGGTGATTGGGCGGGGTTGACGTTTTGGGTGGTGTTTTCTTCAGACATGGGATTCCTCCGTTTGGGTCTGGTTTTGGGGTTTACGACTGGAGCGAAGGTTTTGATTTTTCGCTCCACGATTCATTGTTTTTTTAGATTTGGAATTGATGCTTGCAGCACGGGCATTTATAGACGGTGATCACGTTTTCGTCGATTATTCGCCCGACGTTGGCCCCGGCGATCCCTCCGGTCGAGGCCCCGAGCAGAACGGTCAGCAGTATGCCGCTCATTCCTCCGGCCACGGCTCCGAACGGGCCACCAAACAAGCCGCCTACGGTTGCGCCCGTGGACGCGGCTCCGGCATAGGCCATGATGCCGCCGACCGTGGTTCCTGCAGCGGTTCCAAGCTTTTGGGCTGAATGTTGCATGTATGCGGTTTCGCCGCATTTCGGGCAGGTGGTTTCGTTCATTGATATGTCCTGTTTTAGGATGAAACCGGCGGTTTTTCAGGCCGCCGGGGTGCTGATTACCCGACCGGGCGCACCGGTTCCGGACGGGGGCGTACCTCTGTTGCGAGAGGGATTTTACCACAATAATGCCGGTTGCCCGTCCAGACCGAACAATCGGGTCAGGTTTCGGTAGCAGACATCGGCACGAGCAGGACTGTACTTCTTCGCATTTTGCGTGAAAGCATTCAGCAAACTCCACTGCGTCGGTTCCGCAAACTCCTCGTGTCGAGGCTCCTTGAACTCTTTCCAAACCGGCAGAATATCGCTGGAATTGATCGCCTGGGCTTCAGCGGCTTTGACAAGGACCGCTCGGGCCTCGTCATCGGCAAGGTAGCCGGTCTTCAAGTCTTCGGCGATGTTTTCGAGCAGCAGAAACTCCATTTCAAGCGAATCAATTGCTTCAACGATCAAGCCGTTGAGCTCGATCCGGCTGGTGTGGCGGCGTTTTAAAACCATGCTGCCGCCAAACGCAAGGTTACTGCAAACTTGAACGCTGATGCCTGCGGTTAAACCGACCGCAAAGCTGCGATCATGGCTGTTGCGGATACCGATGCAGCGGCTCCATTCGGTCGAACTGCTGCGGTTGATCCGGATCACGCCGAACATCTTCTGCCCATCACGGGCCAGTCCGTATTGCTCGTCCAGAATCATCCAATCGCGTTGTCGGATCATTTCGGTTACGGAGTCGATTACCTCAACATGCGGTACGGGTTTCCAGCTCGCAGTTGCAGCCGGAGTCGGTACCAGGGCGATTTCATCGCGCCCAACGTATTTGGCGTTTGAATCGATCATCAGTCCCATATTTCACCTCACTTTATTTTTACAGTGCCAGGAACGGCACTTTTTTGCGTAGGGGCACTCGGCGCAGGCGAACGATGTTTCGCTCGGCAGAAACACCCCTTGGTTAATGGCTTGCTCAACCCGTCCGGCAAGAAATTCAAACCGGTTGAAATCGTGCCGGTCCCGCACCGTGTAATGGCTCTCGCAGACCGGCGTTTTGGCCTTGGTCGTTACGTCGAACCGGAACAACGGACGCTTGCCGTTCTGTTGCCAATAGGCATAGCTGAACACGGTCGCCTGAAGGTCACGGTCGGCCTTGCTCGACGGCCAGCGGCAAGCCGATGTTTTCCAGTCCACGATACAGGCGTCGGGCCCGTCGTGAACCACAAAATCGAACTCTCCGATCAGCTTTTTGCCGAGCCCCGGCACTTCAATCGCGAATGCTTGTGCTATGCCTTTGATCGTATAAAAATCCGACCAATCCGCCAGTGCGGCATCCAGCATTTTTGAAGCCAATTCAATCATCGTATCGAAGTTCTCACCGTCCTTGTAAATCAGGTTCGGCGTAGCCTCAATTTCGACTTCGAACGCCTCAACGAACCGTTCAATAATCTCCTCGCGGGTCAACGAACCGCCCATCACGCATTCCCACGCCTGAGCGGTAAGCGCCGCATGAAACGCACGTCCAAACAGCAGACAGGCCGAAGTCTGTTCGACCTCGGCTCGCTCGATATATCGGAAATAATACTGGAGCTGGCAGATATTGAGGTACGTATTCAGACTGCTGTAACTCCAGTGCGGCTGTTTGCGCAAATCGTCCAGTTCGTTCATGCCGCCCTCCTGTTGATTTCGTCAATCAGCTTGCTGCATTGTTGACGGGTCAACTGCTTGATATCACCGACCTGAAACCGGGCCGCGATCTGCTGCGGATTCATGCCGATGCCGCGCGCCAGGTCCAACAGATAACTGAGCTGTTTAGCGCTCGCCGGCGGATCATTTTTGCCGGGCGAAGCCGCAGGCACGGCGGTGGTGGTCGAGGGCGGTCCCGACAATTCCCTTTCGACACTGTTGCGGACCAATTCGAACGTCTCATGAATCTTGCCCTGAAGCTGATCCGAGGACAATCCATCCGGCAGTTCCACTTCGACCGAGGCATGATAACTCTGACTGGAATACTCCCCCTCAGCCGGTACTTTCTTCGAATAGGATGCATTTAATTTCAACATGATTTTCTCCAATTTCACCTGATTTTTCTGTTCACCTATTGACATATTCAGTACGTACATTATATTAACAATGAAAACAGAATAAAGGTTGGTTATGAATTTTGTTTGGGACGATAACAAAGCGGCGCTTAATCAGCAGAAGCACGGGGTCGGTTTTGCCGAAGCGGCTACCGTGTTCGATGATGAAAACGGTTTGGTGATTTTCGATCCGGACCATTCTCTGGACGAGGACCGGTTCATCATTCTGGGAATGAGCTACGCGTTGCGGTTGTTGGTGGTATGCCATTGCTATCGCGAAAACGATGAGCAAATCCGCATAATTTCCGCCCGGAAAGCAACCAGGAATGAAACATCCAACTACGACAGGAGGAAGTAATTATGCGTAAGGAATACGATTTCAGCAACGCGGTTAAGAATCCGTACGCCCGGAAGATCAAGACGCCGGTTACGATTCGTCTTGACCAGAAAACGGTGGAGTATTTCAAGGGCCTCTCCGAGCAGATTAATCTGCCGTACCAGACCCTGATCAACTCTTATCTGACCGACTGTGCCCAGCGTGGGTTGAAGCCGAACATCTCATGGAAGTAACTGAAGACCGAGGGCAATACGCCCTCGACTTCAGTTGTTTTTAAGCATAATCGCAGCGGGTCGTACCCGCTCATGGTCCAGCGCATGAACTGCGCTGGTCGCCCATCGGGCGAAATCCCCTGCTCAGAATCCCGACACCATCTTAATCCGCTCAATGGCACGGCGAGCTTGGATGAATTCGCGCTCTTTCTGCTTCTGCTGGAGGGCGGCTTCCTTAACTTTACGGGTCAGGAACGCAGATTCGTCGAGCAACGTTTTGAGCTTCAAACGCAGTTCGTCAAGGCCGTGATTCAGCTCATCCATAACATTGACCGGTTCAGATGTAATTTCGACTTTCGTAGGTTCCGTTTTGACTTCCATTTCAGGTTTCTCCTTTACAGGTTGTTGATTTATTATGACAGGCTTACAATTGATCGGCATGACCAACAAATTGCCCATGCCGCCCGAAGCCAACACCGGTGCGAACACCTGGCAAGCCCGGATCGTGTCGTGACCGTGATGAAAAATACGGATCAGCGCATATTTGTTGAGCACCAGCGGCGAGGTCGGCAGCTTGCCGGAGAAATCACACGAAAACTTCCGCTTCAACTCCGGGAAATCTCTCGAAACCATCTCCATGCAGTCCACCTGAAAATGCAGCTCAACCGCATGATGCGGCGGGCAATCCGGAATCTTCCGCAGGAACTCGACGCAGCCTTCGCGATCTGTAATTTTCGCGGTATAATCCATCGCTTCGATGGACGGCATCACCTGCCGCCAGTTTGGATAATTTCCGCTCAAAACCTTGCCGTACCAGGTCCCGTTCCCGACCTTGATTTCGGACAATCGGTCCTGCTTCGACTGCCAGACTGCCAGCGTTCCCGGACCTCCCGGATTCGCGGTCAACAACGCCAGCGGAAACGGAATCGTCACATCCGAATCGAGCTCCAGTGGCACTGGAATATTCAACAGCTGTTTGCCGTCCGTGGCAGTGATGCCGTCCCGGCTGAGATTGATCCCGCGCAACGGCGACCGCGCCTCCTGCCGGTTGACGATCTGCGCCGCATGCGCCAACATCCCGACCACGCCCTCCGGCAATGCCACTCTCACAGTCGCTTCCGGCACGACTTCCCGCTCCGGCCATTCGGCCAGATCAACCGCCAGGAACGTCTTCTCCGTCAACCGTCCCCGAACGACTTCTCCGACCGTAGCGACTCCCGCCTCTATACTCAGAATAATCTCTCCGGTCTTCCCATTTCCCAACGCCTTCTTCAACTCCGCGAACGGCACCAGCGCCTCAAACGCCTCCTTCAACGTCGCGTTCAGCTCGACCGTCACCAGCTCAACGCCATCCGTCGCGCTGATCCTGACCAGACCGTCCCGTCCCTCGAACCGCAACGCCCGTTGCGCCGCGACCGGCGACAAACGACTCACCATCTTCCCCAAGACCATCAAAGCCTCAGCCAGTACTTTCTTCTCAATTTTCAACATCATACATACCTCCGGTTAAAAAACAAAACCCCACCGATCCAAAGGCCGGCAGGGCTCAATTAAAGGAATCCTCTTCCTACATCACCAAGGTAATATATGCCTGTAAAATCTTGAACTTCAGAAAATAAGAATTCTTGTTTTTAATTTATTTGAAAAATAATATTGGTGAAGTTACCGGTTAAAAATATGGTGTATGCTAACCAGCAGAAATATTATCAGGTCGTTAACCAAAGCAGTCAAAAAAATGACAGCGGTATTTTCATCGATTTCATGCTCGAGGAAATCCTTGATTCGTTGAAGATACATCAGGCAAAATCATCCGCCGATGTCGGAGTAAATGTTGGAGTAAAAATTCTGGACCATATTCGCCAAAATCCCGGCTGCCGTGCGAACGCCATTGCGGAAGCACTCGGAGTTGCAAGACGAACGGTTGAGTGTCATATCCGAAACTTGCGAAATCAAGGTAAGATTGAATTTCGTGGTACCCCAAAAAATGGTGGGTATTTCCATATTTTTCATTAATTTAGAGCGAAAGAGTATTTCAAGAAAAAGTAAACTTGTAAAAATTTTATGGGAACAATAAAATATCTTATTCTATATCCATATTACCTTAAAATATTTTTTCTATGGAATTGGATGGGTCTTCTCCGGTTTGTGACACAAACTCCCTAAAAAATGGGCGAATATTTTGAACAATATCAAAAATAAGGGCATTGGAGAAGCGGTTACGTAGTTGTTAATCACCGACAATAACGGAGTTTTTCGATTCTGTCAAGTCGCAATCCGGCATAACCAATCGCTTCGCTCCCTATTATCCCGTTTACAACTTGACAGCCTCGAAACCTCCGTCAAAAGGTAATTGTATTGATTGAAAAAAAGTTTTCCAATCAATTATAAGAAAAATTTGTCGGGACATTAGTATGCAATGGCGTTTTCGCAAATCAGTCTAAAATCAGCCTCTTTTTTCGAGGCCAACACAAGCTCAAGCTTATGTCACAAACCGGAGAAGATACGAATTGGATTACCTTGGTTTTACGGGAAAGATTGTCGATGGTTCGCGAGGACTGCTGCAATGCGGTCCTCGGCGGTTCTTTGGCCTAGCTGGTATGGGAGACAATTTGAGGGAAAATTGTTGCGGAACCCTGATTGTTGAAACAGTCGAAATTCTTTTGCCATTTTTTGCCGTTTAGAGGAGGTTGGTTGCCGTTTTTTGCCGTTTTTGGTATATTTTTTCTCGAGGAGGATATAGAGCTAAAATCGTTATTTTGAGCATAAAAAATCCCAATTGCGGACTTCGGTAATTCGGATAAATATAGCGAATGGTGCCGAAGGTGGGAGTCGAACCCACACATAGTTGCCTATACCAGATTTTGAGTCTAGCGCGTCTGCCATTTCGCCACTTCGGCGGCTCAGGCTTTTAAGATAGTTCCATTTTGTTAAAATTCAATATTTCAATATCATTTTTGTTGAAAATATCCTGCTGACACTAAAGATCAGGGACTTTTCCGCTTGAAACTTGATGTTTTGCTGTTTACATTAAGTCAATGTAACTTAACGACAGGATGTCTTTATGGAAATCAATCTGCTTGATCGTATCGAATTGGTTCATGGCGCCGCCGAGGTTGTCGCCGGTGAAAATGGATTTTCCTTGCTTCGGATGACTCGTGAGCTTGCGGAATTTTATGGTGGATCGGAAGCAGTCGAAGTTCGCACCAACTGCCCATCCGGAGTCCGCATCTGTTTCCGTTCCGATACTTCTTTTGTCGGAATGCGTTTGAATTATGGCCGTCCTGCCCGTGAAGTTTATGCTATTGACCTGGTGATTGACGGTATCGAACGTTTGACTTTTGTGCCGCAAAGCGTTGAAAACGGTTTTGCCTTTAACGCCGAGTTGCCCGGTGGTGGTGGTGCCGAGCATACCATTGAGTTGCATATGCCGCATTTGTGCGAGTGTACGGTCGAGGAATTGGTCATTGAAGACGGCGCAACATTGGCGCCTTTGAAGTTCACCGGCGGGCGCATGATTTTTATCGGAGATTCCATTACCCAGGGTATGGTTTCCAGTTCTCCCGCCAGAGCCTATACTGCATTGCTGGCAACCGGGCTGAAGCGGGACTTTCATAACCTCTGTGTTGGTGGCGCTGTCATGCGTCATGAGGTCGGGCGGATGGCGTTGGACTTGAGCTGGAAAGCCGCTGTTGTTGCATTCGGGGTAAACGATTGTTCGCAACAACGGACGCTTGAAGCATTCATGGCCGACACCAGGGGCATGTTTGAGGCGTTGACCAGTCGGAGCGAGGCAACGGTTTATGCCTTGACGCCGATTCCGTGGCCGGCGTCTCCGCCGGACCGTAATCTTGAAGATTTCCGCGATGTGATCCGTATCGCGGCCAGCAAATTCGACCGTGTCCAGGTGATCGAAGGGACTGATCTGGTGCCGGACGATTCCCGTTTTTTTATCGACGGCTGCCATCCCAATGACGCCGGGATGCAGGCGTATGCCGAGAATCTGCTGGAGCAAATCCGCCGTCTGGAATCTGCCGCGCGAAAATAATCAGATACCGCCATTCAATCGCAACAATCCTTTATGTCGCTCGGCGGTTCCGTGCAACGGTCCCCCCGCCGGGGGATCTAAGGGAAATCAGGCAAGGCTTTGTCGGCGATATCGAATTCCAAAAATGGGCAACGGCTGATAATTTCAGAAAAATTCCCTGAAACGGTTCTTGACAAAAACCGGAACACGCATTATAATTATATCTATACAAAATAATTTGTACAAGATAGTTTGGTTGGTGTGTGATGACCGTAAAGAAAAAGAAATCGCGTGTAACCTTGAAGGATCTGGCGAAGGCTTCCGGCCTGTCGGTTCCGACCGTTTCGCAGATTTTGAATAACAAGGACAATAATTATTGTTCGCAGCAGAAACGCGAAGAAGTTCAGCGTCTGGCTCGGGAAATGAACTACAAGCCGAATATCGGCTACAAGATCATGACCGGCGGACCGACGAATATTGCAGCCATGATCTTTTCGCAGTTGCGCGGTACCCGTCAGTATCATATCTTGAACCTCTCCATGCAGATTACGTTCGGGTTGGAACAGCGGGGCTATGCGGTTTATTCGACCGTGATGGGCCGGAATCCGGACGATAATCTGGCGAAAATCAAGGAACTGGAGGATAAGGGATGCCGGAGTTTCGTTTTTATCGGTTCGGCGTTCGGGTATCTGGAGATCACGGAGTATATCAAGTCGTGCGGCTATGATTATATCGCACTGAATCAGGATCGGACGGACCGTTTCGTCAACTGGGACGAGGAGCATGTGTTTGTCGAATACATGAACTATTTCGAGACCCGGGGCATTACGAATTACAAGCTGGTGACGACCCGGAACCGGCTGGAGGCGAGAATGCGCGTTGTCTTGAATGAGCAGGATTATTCCCGATGTGTCGGACATTTTCTGGAAATTCCGCAGAACCAGAATCTTGATACGGAAACGTTTCAGGATGTCTTCGAGTTCGGGCGGGAGGTGGCGAAAGCCGAATACCGGCGGAATCCGGAGTTGCAGGGGCTCATTTATACGTCGGACTGGGAGGCGCTGGGCGCGGCGCATTTTTTTAACGATCTCGGAATGGCGGTTGGGAAGGATATTCTGCTTTGCGGAATGTACAACACGGAAGCGGTCTGCTTCTCGACACTGCCGGTGACATCGGCGGAATTCGACCTCAAGGAAATCAGCGGTTTGCTGTTGAATAACCTGACCTCAAAAGGAACGGTACAGATCATGATAAATCCCAAAATCATTGTCAGGGAAAAGAAGTCTGGCAAACAATAGATTTAATCTCAAATCAAGGAGGATGACGATAAATGATGAAAAGGATTTTTACACTCATAGAGCTTCTTGTTGTTATTGCTATCATAGCGGTTCTTGCGGCGGTGTTGCTCCCGGCGTTGAACTCCGCCCGTGAAACAGCCAAATCGTCCAATTGCCGCAATAATTTGAAGCAGTTGGGATTGGTCTGGTTCAATTATGCCGCCGACAATAACGAATATCTGCTTGGATATGTCCTGGACCCTAAAGTACGCAACGACGGAAAACCGGCGAGCTGGATCGAATATCTGGCGAAAAATCAGCTCGTGGCAACCACGGTCAAGCAGAGTGCCACGCCGGATTATCTGGAGAGCAAACTCCTGTTGTGCCCTTCGGATTCCAAGCCGGGATATATGTTCAATATTCTCCGGATTTACGACAGTTACGGATATAATTACTATGTCGGCATGGCCAATAATTTTGCTCCGGCCGATCGTTGGCTGAGGATGGGACAGCCGAACCGTTATGTTTCCTCGACCGTTCTGTGGGGGGATAACTGGACCTGTTACAGCCAGGGCGGCGACCGGACCGGTACTTCGAAATATGGCACCGGCAACGGTGTCGGCCTGATTGCGCGTTACAAAAGTACCTCCATCGGAGTGGATCAGGCGCATAAAGGCGGAGCCAACAACGTTTATGCGGACGGTCATGTGGAAACCGTGAATTATATCCTGGCATACAGTGAACGCATCTGGATCTGGAATGCGCCGACGGCGAACGACCTCGTACGTCATTACAGCCCGTATTGAATATCATAAAACATAATAAGGTTGAAACATGAAAAGACTCTTTGTATTGCTCTGTTGCCTCGCCATTGCCGTACCGGGGATTTCCGGCACGGTTGAAAACGCCAGCCGGTGGGGGTTCGATAAAAACGATGCCACCGAATGTTTGCAGAAAGCCATTGATTCCGGCGCCGCCGCGATCCGGATCGACAATACCGGCCATGACTGGGTGATTCGCCCGGTTAAGCTGCGTTCCGATCTGGAGCTGATCGTCGGGGAAAATGTGAAGGTAAAGGCTCACCCGGAACATTTTCTCGGCGTGAACGATGTGTTGCTCCGGGGCGATAAATTGAAAAACATCACTATCCGTGGCGAAAAAGGAGCGGTGTTGGAAATGAATCGCCGGGATTATGCCGATAAGTCGCGTTATGCGCCGTCGGAATGGCGGCATTGCATCGCGCTGTACAGCAGCGAAAACATTGTCATTCGCGACTTGACCATCCGGGGCAGCGGCGGCGACGGCATCTATCTGGGCAGCCTTGGCAAGCCAATGAATTACTGCAAAGACATCGTCATCGAAAACGTGGTCGCGGACGATCATCACCGGCAGGGGCTTTCGGTGATCAGCGCCGAAAACCTGCTGGTCCGGAACTGCACCTTCAGCAATACCAAAGGTACCCTGCCGATGTCCGGCATCGACTTCGAACCAAACTACCCGGAAGAACGGCTGGTGAACTGCGTGGTCGAAAATTGCACGTTTACCGGCAACGACGGAAGCGGCGCCGATATTTACATCCTGAAATATAACGAACAGAGCCCGCCGATGTCGATCGCATTCCGGGATTGCGTTTTTGACGGCAACAACCGGGGGATATTCCTGGAGGCCGGGAAATCGCGGGGCAGGGTGGAGTATATCAACTGCCGCGTGACGGGTTCGCGCAAGCATACCGCTTATTTTCATATTCCGGGGAAGGGACTGGAGGTTTCATTTGACGGTTGTTCGTTTGATAATTCGATTCCGGTGCCGGCGTTCCTGATTCTGGCCAACCGGCCATCCGGGGATATCGGAAAGATCTTGTTCAACAATACGTTGATCACCGATTTGATATCGGACGCCGTGGCATTGGAATTGCGGCGCAGCCGTATCGGCACCGATTTTGCGGAAGCCGCCGGCGGGACTGTCACATTCAACGGACGGCCGTATCAAACCGCCGAATTGTTGCAGAATGAAAAGGCCGTGGATGAACTGTTGAAGAAGCATCCGGTGGCGGAAGCGGCTGGATTTGAATTGGAAAGACCGCAGGCCGCCGTACCGGCACGGACACCGGCGCTCCTGCGTTTTCGCGGTGTGTTCTCGACGGTTTTCCTGGCCGGGGAGGGGGAGGTGGTCAAGGTCGCGTTGACCGGTTCGTCCATGTGGAACAAGGCGTCAAAAACCCGGATATCGTATCAGGTCGCCGCGCCGGACGGAAATATCATCAAAAAAGACTCGTTTCCTGCGGACACCAACGTTTTCAATCTTGAATTCACCGCGGAAACGGCGGGCCTGTATACCCTTACCGTGAATACCAACCGGCAGCAGGTTCAAGTGGCGGGCAGCCACCGCGGGCAGGCGATGCGGATGGATAACGGCGTATTGGGGCTGGTCAAGGCCCGGGGAAAATTGTATTTTGAGGTTCCGGCAGGCGTGACGGAATTTCATATCGCGGTCAGTACCGATCCCGGCGAACTGGTTACGGCTTCGCTGGTCGAACCCGGCGGTAAAAAAGTCCAGACGCACAAGGGCATTGACGGAATGCGGATCTTCAGCGGCAAATCCGACGGAACGGGGGGAAGTATCTGGGCGCTGGATTTCGAAAGCGCGGTGGAAGATATCTATGTCCATTTTTTGTCTCCGCTGTCTCCGTATTGCTCGCCGTCGCGGGACCTGTTGCTCCGGTTACGCTGACGTATTCGCTGAAATTGTCGGAATCGGACTTGCTTAACATGATGGACGCCGGTAAATTATCCGGGCAATCGTTCAATCATACAAGGAGTCTGGTTATCATGAGCGAGATTACGAAAATCGACAAGTACATGGCGGTTAAAAAAGCGGACGAAAACGGTCTGGTCTGGTACAATCCGACGGCAAAGCCGTTCCGCCTCTGCGGGTTTTACTGGTACGAACAGGATCGGATTTTCCGGCGTTTGCCGAAGGAATCCCCGTGGGCGATTTCCGACAGCGTCAATGCGCTGGCCAACTGTACCGCGGGGGGGCAGGCGCGTTTTCGTTCCGACAGCAGGCGGATCGTCGTCCGCCTCGAAAACCGCGCCCCGGGGCGGATGGATCATATGCCCGACGTCGGGATGAGCGGTGTGGACCTGTATGTCGGGGAACCCACGCGCGAACGTTTCTGGTCCAGCTTGCGCCGCACTTCCTACGAAGGGGTATTGAGTTACGAGCTGATGAATGTGGAAAACTCGGAAATGCGTGATTTCGTCCTGAATTTTCCGTTATACAACGGCGTCAAGACGATTGAACTCGGTTTCGACGAGGGGGCGGCGGTCGAGGCCCCAAAGCCGTTCGTCCGTGAACAACCGGTGGTGCTTTACGGTACGTCGATCACGCAGGGGGGATGCGCGGCGCGCCCCGGAATGGCGTTCAGCAATATCCTCAGCCGCAAGCTCAATATCGAATTCCTGAATTACGGTTTCTCCGGCAATGGCAGGTGCGAGTCGGAACTGGCCGAAATCCTGGGCGAAATCGCGGACCCCTCGTTGTTCATCATCGACTGCGAAGCGAACTGCGCCGCTGATGTGGAGCTCTTTGCGAAGCGGTTGACCGTCTTTATCGACATCCTGCGGCGCGACCATCCGTTGATGCCGATTCTGGTGCTGACCCGGATCACTTACGCACGTGAAAATCCGGAAAACGCCGATCGCTGCCGCCGGATTCAGATGAGCGAAGTGGACCGGCGCTACCGGGACGGCGACCGGAACATCTATTTCATGGACGGCAGCAAGCTGCTCGGCAACGATTTTGACGAATGCACGGTGGACGGCGTTCACCCGACCGACCTCGGATTTTACCGCATCGCCGAGGGCTTGCAGGATACCGTCCGCGGGCTGATCGCCCGGTAACGGCAGGGGCATCTCTCCCGTACAAAAGAAAGCGGGAAGGAAAAGCATTTATGCGATTCCTTCCCGCTTGTTTTTTTGGGTGTTTTCCTGTGATCAGGCTTCGAGCATCTCCTCGAGAAGCTTGCGCGGTGTCCTTGAAGACGACATTATAGTTGCCGAGGTCAAGGCCGCCGAGCCTGGCCGGATCATATCCATTGGCGGTGACGGTTTTATTGGAGCCGACGTTCTTGTTATCGAACGAATAGGTCATGCCGGAGCCGTCAAGGGTTACGTCGTCGCCGCTGGCGAGGCCGAGGTGGATGAAATCACCGTTGCGGGTCGCATCAATGGTTGTATCATAAACCTTGTCATTGGCGTTGAAAGTGATTGTGAGCTGCCCCTGAGTGATGGCCAATTCGCCTTCATAGGTAATATTGTAGTTGCTGGTCACATCGCCACGAGAATCGCTTTGGAACGTTGCATTATCAATGACCTGAGTACCTGACGGCTGCTCGAAGCGGGCGTATTGGTCCGCCCCGTGAAATTGTTCGAAATATTCAACTCCGGCAGCATTCCCGGCATTTCGCCGGTCTGCATCTCCTTCGCCACCTGTTCCTCCAAACCGAAAATCTTCAGATCGAGGTTGTTCTTCACCGCCAGCGCCACGCATTCGTTCAGCGTCAACGCCCGCTCCGGGTCCGGATTGTCGTGCCGCGCCCGTTCAAAATGCTTCACCGCATACGCACCCGGTCCTCCTGATACTCGTCAAACGATTTGCACCCGCTCAACGCGATCAGTCCCGCCGCAATCCCTACCGGTAGTCCTGTAATTCCAATCCCGACAAATGATCTTTTTATTTTATTCTTTAACTCTCAATACCCTAAAGCGGAATCACTTATGGCCTTTACATTTGTAATTCAAAATACCCATAAAAATAAAATTTGCAAATATGAATGGTTGATTTCCTAAATATATTTTACTGATTCATTCAGGAAAGATTTCTGATAATTACGGAAAGGTATTGGCATTATTAAAAAATCGTATTATTAGATATAAGTATATTATTTAAAGCATGATATAGAAAATTTAAAATAAATAAATCCCAATAAGTATAAAATACTTTTAAGCAGAAAAAGATTTCATGAAAAAGTTTTATTTTGGAACAATCAGGCGATGATTTCAGATGGAATGCAGTCGTTTATATCCATCCGGATATGAACGGATCGGGATTCGCGCTGAAACTGGTGTTTGATTGATAGAAGTATACTGAAAAACCACGGCAAAATCGTCTGCCGTGGTTTTCATGAATTTGAATCTGCAAGGAAAATTCAGCTTAATGCGTATATTCAGCCTGCTTGAGCTTTCCTTGAGCGCTTTCTTCGATGATATGAGCCAGCGTAACAGCCGCGGCTTCGCGACGGAACGCCTCGGAAAGGCGCTTCCAGACCCGGGTGGTTTCGCAGATCGGCATCCGGGCGCAGGTTTGGCTGCCTTTGGTACAGCGGACCAGCTCCAGTTTTCCCTCGAACAATTCGATGACTTCCAACAGGGTGATGGATTCGGGCGGACGGCTGAGCAGGTATCCGCCGGCGCAACCGCGCTCGGCGCGGACCATGCCGGACCGCTTCAGCGAAATCATGATCTGCTCAATATAAGGTTCGGTAATATCCTGAGTTTCAGAAAGAGTCTTACCTTTTACCGATACGCCGGTATTATAATTAAGCGCCAATTGAATCAAAATCCGCCTCTTCTGCACTTTGTGAAAAAGTAAGCTCAAATGGTTGCTTTAAAAGTT
>ENA-UOOH01002649-UOOH01002649.1-fermentation-metagenome-genome-assembly--contig:-NODE-2649-length-14963-cov-20.857191_pt1 | contig 14963 bp, 10 predicted proteins | sample MGYA00245778_ERZ724025 | MGnify/ENA primary metagenome ERZ724025 (study PRJEB28704, sample SAMN03018313) | fermentation metagenome | biome: anthropogenic terrestrial biome; feature: soil... | reverse complement strand
ACAGGGGTTCCGGCTATCCAGCCACATGGTTTTTCATAAAGTGCAGAAGAACCATAAAAACAGCAATTCGAAAAACCTATGAGCCGCAGAGTCTGGAGATGGCCCGCATCCTGATCCGGAAAATCCATAACGGCGAATACGCCCCGGGGGATCGGCTGGAAAGCATCCGCACGCTGGCGGAACGCTATGAGGTGGGGCGGCAGGTGATGAGCTCCGCTTTTTCGCTGATGGCCAAGCAGAATTATATTTATACGGTTCACGGCAGCGGTACTTATGTGAATCCCCGGTTGAAAGTCGGGCTGTATTACCGCCTCGGCTGGTTCGACAACCAGTTGAATCCCGCCGCCTGCGGGATCACGATGCAGGAAGCGTATATGCATGCGGCGCGCCGTCATTTCACGTTGATTTCCGGCAGCAATTATGAGGAAAGTTTCACGTTTGCCGACTGGCTTACGCAGAAGAACGATCTTGACGGCGTGGTGGTCACCGGCATCGTCAACGAAGAATTGCTGAAATTTCCCCGGCAGCACAAGATTCCTTACATGGTGCTGGGCAACTATGACATTTCCGCGGAACACCCGCAAACCACTTATGATGTATACCGGGATTATTACGATTGCCTGGCGGCGCTGTTCCGGGAGCATCAATGGAAAACATTTGGCGTGATCGGCGGCACTCCCGATTTCCGCGCGGACCGGGAAGCGATGGACGGCATCCGCGATGCCGCCCGGGACGCCGGGATGGACCTGGCGCATGGAAGTTTCGGCGCCGCCTCGGACGACGGCTACAAGGAAGTTGTCGCGGCTTTGAAGAAAAAACCGGAAATATTGATCTTCTGCGGTTCCCATTGGCTCGGGCTGATGAAATACTGCGAGCGTTACCCGGAGTTCCGCCGTCCTGTCGTGGTTATCAACGGCAATCAGGCGGCGGAAGTGCCCGATGAACTTTATGATTATAAATTTAAATTGAATGCGTATTCCACGGAGTGGAAAATTGTCCACACTGCAGTTGATGCTCTGATCGACACCATAAAAACAACCGGAAAAGGGGAATGTTGATGATGAACGAAAACAAGAGAGTGAAAATTTTTACTCTTATTGAACTGCTGGTGGTTATTGCAATTATTGCGATTCTTGCGGCGATGCTGCTGCCCGCGCTGAATAAAGCCCGGGAGCGGGCGAAAGTATCGACTTGCCAGAACAATTTGAAACAGGTTTCCTCCACCATGCTGATGTACACCGGCGACAATGCCGACTGGGGGCCGGCCGGAACTTATTGGGCTACTGGAAATGGCTACGGGCATAACGAATTGATCGGTTATTTTTCCAGGAAGCCGGGCTATATGAGCGGACAACCTCCGATTAAGGAATTGATTTGTCCGGGACTTGGCGGTAATTTCCGGATCGGCGTCGGCTCTGGGGGGTGCTGGGGGGGATACTGGAATACGCAATATATATTTTCCGCCTACCGCCTGGTTTTCGGGGCTGCGAACTATGCCACTACTTTGACAACCGGTTATGGATGGGTTGGCTATACCGGCACGAACCGGCAACAGCCGATTCCCAGTCTGCGTTTTTTAAACCGCACCATTTCCAAAATCGGTTCGGCTTCAAACTGGAAATACGGCTCCGCTTCGGAAACGGCAATGTTGGGGGATTGTGCCAATCCCACCGGCGCCCAGGGCGGCAAAGTAGCGGGGTATAGTGCCAGTTCCCCGGCACCGGCGCATCCGGACGGTGCGAACACCGCTTTCATCGATGGCCATGTCGCATGGACTGCGACGGGTAAAATGAGCAGGCACATCTATCTTTTTCAGGATGGAAACGGCACCAATGAAATCTGGTGGGATTGATCGGCGTATCAATGTAAATATTTTTCATAAACAATTCATAGGGATGAAAGAGAAGATGAAAAAAACCGCATTTTTTTTATTTGGATTATGCATGGCGGCGCAGGCGGCGTTGCCGGAAAATTCGTCGGTCATTGAAGCCGAATCGTTTGTACCGGGCAACAACGGCTGGCAGGTAAAGGAGCATTTCCCGAACTGGTATGCCGGGAAACCGTCCAAAAGCAAGTTTCTGGCCGGAAATTCCGCCGTTATGGGCGAAGCCGAGGCCACCGCTGAACTGTCGAAAGCCGGGAAGCATCATTTATGGATACGGTATATCGACCTTGACCGCTATCGCGGCTGTACTTTCAAGGTGACGGTCCTTCAGAACGGACAACCCGTGGGAGAAAAAGAGTTCGACGTGGAATCCCTGCGCGCAAGCGCCGAGGGCAAAAAGAAATGGGGCGCCGGTTATGGCCGTTTTGTCTGGGATAAGATGGCGTTCGACGGCGAGGGCGGGCCGGTAACGGTCCGGATCGCCAAAGGACAGGCCAAAAATGGAACCGGCTCCGGTTCGCGCCATCTGGACGTGTTCGTGATCACGCCGGATCTGGAATTCGAGCCGGACGTCACCGATCTCTATCCGCTGTACGTGAAAGTGAAGATGCTGCCGGAGCAGAAAGAACCGGCGGCGATTCATATCTTCGGGCGGCGCTCGATGGAACCGTGGTTCACTCCGCATCTGAATATCAATGCCAAGGGGGTTTTTGCCGGGCCCGACAAGGGGGCCGGCGATATGAAGACCGCCCACCTGAAAGGCGGAGAAAAATCGCCGTGGATTGAAGTTTCCAAATACCTGAGCTACAACGGCAGCGACTCACTGGTTTTCAATGTTTTGCAGAGTTATTTCGCCAAGCCGATGCCGGAAGCGGCGTTTGAACTTTCATTTTCCAAAACGCCTGACGAACAGGGAATTTTCAAGAAAGAATCCCGCACCGGAACGGGGAACGGAATGATCGTCAACATCAATCTTTACGACGATTCGGCGGTCCTGACCGACAGCGAGGGGAGCACGCAATCACTTAAATATGCACAAGGTACTGCCGAAGTCAAAGGAGCGCGCCCGCTGGCGTTTCCGTTCATCACCGGCATGTCGCTGAGCCCGGCCACATCGGCGCCGGAATTCATCGCCAATGAGCTCGAGGCATTGAAGTTGATCGGAATCACCGGACTGACTTCGACGCTGTCGCAGGCGGCCGATAAGGATTTCAAATGGTTCTTGGGCGGCAGTTTTTATTTTCACCTGATGAAAGACAAATGCCTCAGCCAGCCCGATCTGGCGCGGATCGAGGAGAGCATGAAACGATTCTCCGAATCCTCGCCGCTGGCGAACAAACAGCCGTGGTTCATGTTGAACATGATGGATGAACCGGGGCTTGCCATGAAACATATCACGACTTGCCCGGTCTGCGTGGAGGGATTTACCGCGTACCTGGCGAAACAGGGCGTGACCCTGACCGGCAAGCCGACGGAAGACCAGAAAGAAGGCTTGCTCTATTATTGGAGCAACCGTTACCGCAACCACGTGATGACCGAAGCCCTGCGGGCCGGTACGACCGCCGCCCATAAATTCATGCCCGGCATTCCGACGACGGTGAATTTCGCCACCGAAATCGTTTTTGACGGCAATATGATCAAATCCGGCTGCGACTGGTTCGAAGTCCTCGGTTCCGGCGCTTTGACGATGGGCTGGCACGAGGACTGGGCGAACTGTACGGCCACTTATCAGGTGGCGGGCTTCCAGTCCGATGTCATGCGCTCCGCCTGCCGCCCGCGCGGAGTCCAATACGGGATCTACAACATCCTGTCGCGCCATCCGTGGGATATCACCGCCAAGGGGTTCATGGAAATCGGGCACGGCAATAAAGCCATGCACTTTTTCAACTATGGCCCCAGCTATTCCCTGTCCAGCGACTCGAACAGCAATCGTCCGGAGGTCTATCAGGCGATTAAGGACCTGACCATGCCCACTGCGTTGGTCGATCAATATTTGCCGTCCGCCAAAGTCGCCGCGCCGGACGCCGCCATGCTGTTCAGCATCACCTCCGACATCTGGAACGACGGCAAGGACAACGTGTTCGGACGGGAACGGATTTTTCTGAGTCTGCTCCTGACCCATTGCAACTATCGTCTGGACATCCTGAGTGAAGACGATCTTGCGACCGAACTCGGCAAATACAAAGTGCTGTTCGCCACCGATTCGCACCTGCGCAAATCCCAGCTCGCCCCGCTGGTCAAATGGGTGAAAGACGGCGGCACGCTGTACCTCGGCGCGGGGGCGCTGGAGTTTGACGAAGCCAATCAGCCACTCGGGCTTGACGAACAGCTCGGGCTGAAACGCGAACCGGTGAAAATCGCGGCGAAGGCCGGTCGCGCGGAATTTGAAATGGTTCGCCTGAAAAACCTGAAAGCCGCCGAGAAACTGCCGGTTCTGGCCGGATATCAGGACCCGATGAAACAAGAGGTCAATGCGGGCAAAGGGCGCGTGATCTTCAGCGGATTTTTCCCGGGCGTCGGCTATATCGGCACTTCGACGCAGGAGAAAGGGCAGAAGATTTACAGCGTCCGTGATTTTTCGGAAGATTACCGGAACTATATCGCCTCGCTGAAACTTCCGGTCCAGCCGCGCCTGACCACCGATAATTACCGGGTCGAGGCGAATCTGCTGGAAGCCGACGGCGCGGACGTGATCGTGCTTTCGAACTGGACCGGCGCGCCGCAGACGGTCAGCGTGACGCTGCAGGATGCCCCCAACTACAAAAATATCGAATGCTCCGGCGAACTCGTCCGGAAGGAATGGAAAAACAAACAGCTTGCCGTCACCGTCAAAATTCCGGCGGGCGGTTATATCAAGTGTGAGAAATAAAGGATTGACCATGAATCAGCTATCTGTTCTTTTCGCTGCCGGAGCCGTTGCCGCCGGTCTGCTGAATGTTCCCCTGGCGGAATGCGCCGGCGTCCGCTACGCCGCCGTGCCTCCGAACGCGGCGGTGAAAATTGACGGAAACGGCGCAGTCAACACCGGCCCCCGTCCGGCGGTCCTCGAACTGGATGCGCCGCTGGGCGACGGAGTGCGGTTCGTCATGCCGGTGAAGCTGCCCACCAACGCGACGTTTGCCGTCCATACCGGCCGCGGCGGTGAGCACCTTGCCGTTATCAAACGCAACGAATACATTTACTGGGACCATCGCACGCCGACCGGACAGTCCACGCGGAAAGTCGAACACTGGTGGGACCGCGCCAATTACTATCCGAACGGACAGATCCGGGAGAGCTTCGCCTACACGCCCGTCATGCTGGATTGGAACAATTATTTCGCGGGCTTGCATCGGCGCGACATCAGCAGGGAATTTTTCCCGGTTACGCTGGAAATTCAAGGCGGCAAGTGCCGCTGGTATCTGGACCGGATTCTGTTGCACGAGAGCGACGTCACCAATGACCTTTACGGCAATAAACTGCGGATTACCCTGCCGCCCGGCGGCGAATTGCAGACTGCCCGGCTGGAAACGGTTCCGGATTATGACCGGCGGTTCCTGCCGGTGAACCTCGGCGGGCGTTATAACGCGGCGAATCCGGCGCCCGGCGCCGTCCGCGAAATGAACGGCATTCCGTTCGAAATCGCCCCCGGCAGCGATGCCGGAAACAACAGCATCGACCTTGGGCGTTCCTGGATTCGCGAAGGCTCCATGTCCGGTAATGAAGACCCGCACAACGGTCGTTTCGGCGGCCGCTGGAGCGGGGCGCTCGGCGGCAATCCGACCCGGATTCAATTTCGGATTCCCAACCGGCAGTTCACCGCCGTTTACTTGTTGGCGTCCTGTCCGGAGCGCGAAAACCGGGTACCGCGGGTGACTGCGCAATTCTTCCGGACCGGTTCCGGTTTCCCGAAAAATTTCAGCGCCGAGGCGGTCGAATTCGGTGACGGGCTTCAGGTCATCCGGATTCCGGTGACGCCGGGCGAATTGCAGGAATTCAGCGATCGCGAGGTCATTGAAATCGAACTGACCGGCGACGTTCAAGTCTACCGCGCTTATCCCGACCCGCTGCATTACAGCATGCACGGGGGTGGCCTGCCGTCCGGCGTACAGGTGTATGCGATGACGCTGGAGACCGCCCCGGTTGACGTTTCGTTCGACCCGGAGGAGTTCGGCAATGTCTGGCTGGAACCGGCGAAGCCCTCCTACCGGGTGGAGCTTCATAACCGGACCGGTGCGGACCGCAAAGTCGAGCTGAAATTGGCTTCCGAGAGCTTTGATCAAAAGGAGAAAAAGTCTTTCAGCCAGACGGTGAATGTACCTGCCGGACAGAAAATCGTGACCCGTTTCGACCTGCCGCTGGAGAAATTCGGCTGGCACCGGGTCGTGCTGAACGCCGATGGCCGGGATTTTGAACGGTCGCTGACGCTGTTGCGCCGCCGCGAACACAAAGCTCGTCCGTTCGACGCCAAAGGATTCATGTTCGGCTATTGGAACTGGCAGGGGGGGCACCTGACGCTGAGCAATCAGGATTCGATTCTCCTGTTGGGCAAGCTCGGCATGGAATCGGCCTCGCATAATGTGACCACCTTGCAGGGGCGCGAAGTACAGGACCTTGTCCGGCGCTACGGGATGAAAAATTTCTGGGCTTACGCCAACGGTCCCCGGGTCAATGTCCCGCTGGCGGATATTCCGGAGTATTTGCGCAATAACCTGCTGGGCAAGAGTAATGTCGTCGAACCGGTCTACGTGAATATTTTCGCGGAACCGGGCGGCATCGGCACCGAAGGCAACCTGCCGGAGTTCTATGGCGAAGGCGAAAAAACGATGACCCCCGAACAACGGCAGCGTTTCGAGCAATTCAAGAAAAACGTACAGGTCGCTTCCTCTGAAATCCGTAAGCTGACCCCGGACGCCAAAATCATGATGCCGTGGGGTGATCCGGTATTCGCCGTACCGTTCCTGAAAGACCCGGATACGCGGAACCTCTTTGACGGTATCGCTTTCGACGCCGGTTACTTCGACCGCCTGCCGGAACAGCAGCTTCACCAGTGTTCCTTGCACCGGATGCACCAGTTCATGACCTATTGGAAAAAATACCGTCAGGGCAGGCCGTTTATGATCACGATCGAAGGCCCCTGTCTGGCGCAGGTCACGCCGGGCGGGTTGAACGAAGAACAGTTCGCCGCCCATATGGTTCGCGCGGCGATGATCCTCGGCGCTTACGGCATCGACCGCCAGTTTGCGCTGACCGGCCCCTCCGACTGCGCCTCCTACTGGGGCGAACAGCACTACGGCGGCGGGCTTTTTTCACGGATCAGCGGCGTGAACCCGCACGTGGCTTATGCGGCGGTCGGCGCCATGATCCGGCATCTGCGGCACATGGAATTCGTCAAATGGGTGCCGGCCGGGTCGCTTTCCACCTACTGCCTGCAATTCAAAGATTCGCGCGACGGCAAAATCATGCATGTGTTGTGGACGGTCCGCGGCAAGCGGCCGTTGACCGTCGCCGGGGCGTTTCAGGCGTATGACTCGATGGACAACCTCCTGGCGAAGCCGGTGATCGGGCAGATGCCGATTTACGTATACGCCGGTGAAAACAGTTTTGCATTCGGCGAAGCGGATCATTCGGATCAGGTGTTGGCGAAGGATCATATCCTGCTCGGGAACAGCGCGGAGATCTTCACCCGTCAGAGTCAGGACGCGGACGACGAATATGTAAATTCATTCCCGGAAGCCATTCGGCGTTTTCCGGTCGGCATGAAACTGGATAAGACTGCGGACGGGCTGGCGGTGACGCTGCCGCCGCAGGAGGTCGACCGCGGCACCATGCCGTATTATACCGCGCTGCATCCGGAAAAACCGCTCGTCATACCGGGTAAGGCGAAATACCTGACCCTGGAGGCGGCCGCCGCTTCCGACTGGGGCCGGGTGGTCTATGTCCTGCGTGACGCAAAGGGCGAAAAATGGATCAGCGCGGGGACCAAAGGGACCTGGAACAACGACGATACGCCGAATGCCAGCGTATTCAACTTTGACGGCAAACGCCTGATCCGTTTCGAACTGCCCTCGAACCTGCCGTGGGATGATTTCCGGGAAATGGGATCGACCTGGTGGGGGGCGACCGGTGGTGATCAGGTGGTGGATTTGCCTCTGACGCTGGAAAAAATCTTTGTCGAACGGCGCGGCAAGGCGATGTACGTGAACAGTCTGGAAGCAACCAATCCGGCTCCGGTCGTGCTGGGCAATCTTTATGCCGAATACGATTCGCCGGAAATGATGAAGCTCCGGCCGGAAGTGAAAATGCCGTCGCCGCCGGTTACGGCGAAAGCGTTCAACCCGATCCGCGAATTGGCGGAAAACGCCAAACTGCCGGCTTCGGAAGTGATCGGCGTGGACCAGCCGGACCATTATTATGACGGTACCCGCGGCATGTTCCGTTTCCGCGAAATGCCGGACGCGGCGTATTACGACATTTACCTGAGCCGCAGTTCCGACGGCGCCAATGCCCTCCGGCTCGGCAGGAATCTGAAGAAGTCCGGTACACAGGTGGACGGCTTCCTGGCGGACACGGATTTTTACGCCTTTGTGGTCTGGTACGACAAACAGGGAAACCATTCGAACCCGTCCGCGGGATTCAAATTCAACCTCCAGGATAATTTCGGCAATAAATAGCAATCCTGGAACCGGCAACGACTAAGAAAATCCCGGGATCCTCAGTCGAAACCAAACAAATAAATCAAGGCGGAGATCATGAATCTGTATGGATGAATGGTTTCCGCCTGTTTCTGCATTTGCAATTATGGCGGAGAAGTGGTATGATATTCAAGGAGCTACGCACGGATTCTTTTTGCAAAGCGCTTCAAACTTGCGGAAGCAGGCGCGGCTGATTGCGAAAAAATTGACGACATGATTTCAAAACGGCGAAAGGGGGCGATGGACATGGGATTGAAATATCTTGCATCCGGTCTGTTTTTGTCGTTGCTGTTGCTGGTCGGCTGCAGCAAGTCGATTCCGGTGGCGCAACTGAAAAAATCCGCATGGTATCAGAGTCAGTTGAAGATTGTCACGGAAAAAGGCGGCAACATTTTGATCGACAGACAGGAGCTCTGGTACGGTAAAGTTTCCCGGATCAATTCCGGTGTCATCGAAGTCGAACAGGCGAAATGCATGGCTTCCCAAGGTCAGAAAAGTGGTGGAAATTCAGTTTCCCTCTGGTTCGAGAAAGGGAAGCTCCCGAATGATATTGCCGCCGGGGATTGGATTGCCGCGCGGGTGGAGCGCAGTCTCAAGGATCAGTGTTTTGTCCGGGATTACCGGTTATTGACGCAAATTGGAGCCGTGCCGAGAGAATTTGCAGGTGATTACGAGAGAATATTGCTGGTGGCGATTGAGCACGGATGGCATCTCAAGGTTGAAATCCCGGATGATAGGCAAATATTGCAAATCAGTCACGGTTTACCTCGGAAAACCGTTTTTTATGCTGCCGTTGGTGGCGGGAATTATTCGGGGGAGCGTTGTGTCGTCGATGAATTTTTCAGCGGTGATGATTTTGATTTCACGGTATATGATGTGAAATTGGTTGAAAACGCCTGTACGCTTGATATCGCCCGGAAATTTTCCGCCCCCGGCATGGTTGTCGCCTGGAACAATGACGGCCGGAAACGTTCCGTCTTCCGCTGCGGTTATAATTTCAATCCGGCGACATTTGCCGCCATAACCGGGCGGAACATGGATGAATATGGGCCGGCCAGAATTCGTTTCCCGGTGTTTCTGGAGTCAGCGGGAACGATCGCGGCGCATCCGGCAACCCTGGCCCGGCGGAATGAACTGCAAAAGGCATTTGATGAAGCCGGGATTGATGGCGAATGGCGTGTCGGGGATAGGGGGAGGATGATTTTTTTCGGTAAATGTCGAGAATACGAGCTTGACCTGCCGTGGTTGAATCAGAATGCTCCGGTGACGATTGAGGGGCCGGTCGGAGATGGTTTCATATTCAGCCTTTCCCCGCCTCGAGAGGCCCCGGCGGCTATTGCCTTGTTCAATCATGGCGGAAATTGTAAATGCCGGGAGTTTTATTATTGGAATATTACGTCCGGTATGCTGTCATGGAAGCAGGGGCAGGATCAAATTTACCATGATTGGGATTTTGAATTCGGTCATGCGCTGCCTGAACATGAGAAAGTGCTTTATCGCATATTGCAGGTATTCGGGAAATGAATTTTTCGTGTTTTTTGCATGGGGAAGTTTGCGATCTGTTCGCAAATTGATCGGAGCCATTCCGGTGAATCTCTTTAAACCGGTGTTTACGCCCCCGGCTGCCGGCCCAATCGCGGGGCGCTCTTCTCGAATTATCTATTCTCATTGACGGATGAGAATTCGCTCGTCCTGTTCAATTTTCTCCGTTGTCCAATATTGACGCTGGATATTTGCGTGGCGTTTACGCAGGATGGCTATCGAAAGGATTGAAATTTTCGGGAAATCTTGGAAAAAGAGGATTGACAAAACTGCAATCATCATGTATACTCGATATATATAGATCGTGTAAAGTTGAATTGTCGGAGTTCTATGAGAAGACGGATAACCATGAGCGATGTCGCCGAACGGGTCAAGATGTCCCGGGCCACCGTTTCCGCGGTGCTGGGCAACAAGGAGCATTGCTTTGCTTCGGAGAAAACCCGTGATTTGATCCGGAAAACCGCCGAGCAGATGGGATATACCCCGAACTTGCTCGCCCGCGGGCTCAAAAGCGGCCGCACACACACGATCGGCCTGATCGAATCTTCGATTCACAACGAAATCAGGCAGCAGCAGGTGGTATCCTTCACTAATTTGCTCGGGGAATATGGCTATCGTCTTTATGTGTCATATTCCAAAGGAGAGCCGCAGCTTCTGTACCAGGCTTGTGATGACCTGCTGGCGCGGGGATGCGATGCTTTGATCATTTCCGGACGGCTGGAGGCCGCCGGAGATGTTCGTAATATTGCGGACAAAGCAGTATTTATGACGAGCAGTCCGCCGGATTCGCGTCTGCAACGGGTGTTCTATTATGACCACGGCGCAGGCGTGAGAGAGGCGATGGAGTATTTGTATGGACTCGGACACCGGGACATCCGGATGCAGGGGTGCTACTGGACGGGTTTCATGGAAGACAGCCGTCCGGTTTCATTTCAGAAATCATTGAGAGAATTCGGTTTGGATTTGCAGGACCCGATCAGCATAGTCGATGCAATAGAGGAGTGTTCGCCTGAATATATGAGAGGATTTTTTGAACAGCATCCTGATTGTACCGCTATTCTCTGCTCCAATGACCTGCTGGCGATGAGAATCATACAGTCCTGCTGCAAGATCGGCTTGTCGGTTCCGGGGAATGTCTCGGTCATCGGATTCGACGATATCAGGCCGAGTTCGTATTACACCCCGGCGTTGACCTCGATCCGGCAGCCGTTTATGGAAGGAACGCAGGAAGTGTCCAAAATGTTGATGAATATGCTGGAAGACAGAAACGAATGCGTATGCCCGGGGTTGCCATCCAGGCTGGTGGTGCGGGAAAGCACCGGCCCCGCCAGAGATAAAGCGTTAAAACTGAAATGAATCAGGGAGGTTTTAGATGAAAATAAAAAGAAAGATTTTTACACTCATTGAGCTTTTGGTGGTGATTGCGATCATCACTATCACCCCAAGCTCAATTTCTTAGCACAGCTTGCTTATGCTTTCTAATCATGTATTTTCGGCACTTTTCGGGTCAACAGCAATCAATGAGATATCATGCAATCCAACTGGATGAAAGTAAACGAACGGCGGGGACATATTCTTGAATGAATTTATGGTGCTATATTGACCCATCACTTGAAAATGACAACATGCGATGGAGGCATTATCATGAGAAAATTCAAGCAGGAAGGGGCGCGTTTGCGCTGGAAGCGGATTATTGAAGATCATCAGGAAAGCGGTCTGTCGGTTAAGGAATACTGCCGGCAGCACGGCTTGAACCTGACTTGTTTCCACCGTAAGATGTGTCATTATCCGCACGAGCGCCCGGCGATTATCAATATTTCCATTGCCGCTGATATTTTCGCAGATGTGCTTCAGGCCCGGAGCAGAAATTATATTGTCGACGATATTATTTCCTTGATGAAAGAACGGGAGGTATTGCTGCAAAAAATACGCCCGCGTCGCGTCGACCTCTATGTTGTCGGTGAATTAAAACTCGAATATAATAAAACGCGGCCGCTTTCGCCGGGGGCTTATTCGTAATCCGGATGGTTTGTTTTCAGGGGCGGAGATAATGCGCGAATAATGGTTGAAAATCTTTCAGTACAAGGTATATTACCTAGATAACATAAGGTGGCGTATAAGAAAAATAAGCGGCAAATTGGTTGAGCGAATATGTTTGCCGTCTCATAATTCACCTTTATGTTAACCACCTTCGGCGAATCCAAAGGCGCATTAACGATTAAAATACCATCCAAAAAACCATTATCAAATGCCGAAATCACGAAAAAAGATAAATTTTTCCCATCACCGATTCATCGAGACGTCACGGCGTTACGCTGTCATCTGTGCAGGCAGCGAAATCGTGCTGGTTCCGCCGTTCCCGGCCAAGGTGGTGGACACCACAAGCGCGGGCGACACCTTCATCGGCTATCTCTTCGCGGGGCTGCTGGAAGGGATGACGCTGCGCGAGGCGATGACGCTGGCCAGCCGCGCCTCGGCAATCACGGTCAGCCGGGCGGGCGCGGCCGACTCGATCCCGTTCCGCCGCGAACTGGAAGCATAGCGATTTTATTCGGAAGCGGAAACGAACTTCTCGCACTCCCTGGCGAGGAGTTCCGCGCGCTCACGCCACGTTTGCTCAGCCGGATTGCGCAATTCGACAAGCGGAACCGTACGGTCGAAGTTCGCCGTCCAGTCGCCGCGTTTCGCTATCGAGATCCGGTTGAAGAGGGGCAGAAACTCCTCGATCCGGGCGCGTTCGGCCTTCTTGCCGAGTTCTCCGTCGACGAACAGAACCGGCGTTCCCATCGCCAGGCAGGGCAGCGCGACATGGATGCGCGACATGGATGCGCGAGGTGATGACCAGCCGGGCGCGGGAAAAACGTTCCAACAGCTTTTCCGCCAAGACGAAACGTGATTCCGATGTTGGATAGTCGGCAGATGGATAATCGCAGCTCGCCGTTTCGACCGGAGCCCCGACTCCGGCCAACAGCTTCTTGAGAAAGGCCCGGCGCCGTCCGATCCGGAAAATTTTACCTTTCCGCAATGATTTCGAAAAAGCGTTCATGGATTTGAAGCAGGAGCGCAGCGTAGGCGCATTGAACAGGACATCGGCCAGCAGCACGGGAGCATCCGGAGACGGAGTCCAGCGGAAGATCCGCCCGAGCGTCAGAGTGAGGCAGCCGGTACACCGGGCCGGAATTCCATGCGCTTCAAGAATTGCCCGGGTCTGTTCGTCGCGGCAGCCGATGGGAGCATATTTGCGCAGATAAGCGGCTTTTTCCGGCGTCAGCATGACGTTGGCATACCCCGGATTGATATGGAAAGCAACGAAAAGCGGATAGATCGCCGGTGCGGGCGGCCAGTTCTCGGGGTGAAACATGAACCAGCCGTTCATAATCAGCCGGACCGGCTCGCCATGATAGGCGTTCAGGTTCTCCCGGTTCAGGAATCGGTCCACGCGAGGCAGGTACTGGCGGGTAGCGAGACTCTGGACATAATCCCCCACGTTGAAATGTTTTTTGAATTCGTAGGAGAGCAGCCCGTAATTCATGACGCGGCCCCCGGCAGGACCGGCTTCCCTTCGGCGGCGAGCGCCCGTTCGAAGAGCGCGAGATAACGCTCGGCGACCGAACGCCAGGAGTTCGCCTTCGCCGTTTCGAGGGCGGCGGCGCGGAAGCGGTCGAGCGCTTCCGGGTCTTCGCCGCATTCGGCGAGTGCGTCGGCAAGCGCATCCGGGTCGCCCGGGAGAACCAGCCGGCCGTTTTTTCCGTCGGTCAGGAGTTCGCGGATGCCGGGGATATCGGTCCCGACGATTGCGCAGGAACTCGCCATCGCTTCGAGCACCGTCATCGGCATGCCTTCGACCATCGACGGCTGGAGGAACAGCCGGGCGCGGCTCATCAGGAAATCGCGTTCGGCGGCGTTGACCTGACCGATCAGGAACACCTTGTCTTCGAGCCCGTTTCGCGCGATCGCTTCGCGGATCGCCCCTTCCTCGCGCCCGGCTCCGGCCATCAGGAGCGGCGGAAAACCGTTGCCGCTCCGCTTCAGGATCCCGAGCGCGTCGATCAGATACGCCAGGCCCTTGTTCGGGTGAAGACGGCAGAGTGCAAGGTCGAAGCCGCGGTTTTCGAGCGGAAACGGGAGCTTTGCCGCGAGCGTTTCCGGTTCGGCGACGGCGGCCGGAACGTCCGCGCCGTTGCCGATGTAGAACGCCCGGCGGAAGCCGACCATCCCGTCGATGGTGTCGCAGACCCCCTGCCCCACCCCGGTGACGCCGCCGCCGCGGGTCATCGCCTCGATCATCCGGCGGTTGGTCACCGGCTTGTTGCGCAGCCGGGAGCCTTCGCGCACGTCGCCGACGTGGGAGGTCATCACCGTCGGAATCCCGAGTTTCTTCCCCATTTTCCAGCCGAGGTATCCGGTCGGGTAGATCTGGTGGGCGTGGATCACGTCGAACTTGTATTGCCGGTGGAGTTTCGCCAGCATCCGCTTCGGCGCGCCGTTGAACCAGACCTCCGACATGCTCCGTTTGTAGTAGAAAACCGGGTAATCGAACTTCGGAGCTTGCTTCATCTTGCGCGGCGTCTTCGCCAGGACCACGATCCGGTGCCCCATTGCGATGTATTCCCGAGCCAGGCGGTCGATCACAATTTCCATACCGGCGACTTTCGGCAAAAACGAGGCGGTAAACAGACAAATGTTCATCGGGAAGCGGACTCCTTTCGTAACGGCAATCTGTGCATTCTGCGAAATAAATTAAATTGTTAAAAATCAATAGTTTACGTTGCATTGAAATTTGAAAAATCCTCCAACTGGTTTTATATTACAACTTCCTTAAAACCAAAAACATAACCCCAGAAGGAGGAATGAAAAAACAA
>ENA-UOOH01002648-UOOH01002648.1-fermentation-metagenome-genome-assembly--contig:-NODE-2648-length-14971-cov-8.959372_pt1 | contig 14971 bp, 21 predicted proteins | sample MGYA00245778_ERZ724025 | MGnify/ENA primary metagenome ERZ724025 (study PRJEB28704, sample SAMN03018313) | fermentation metagenome | biome: anthropogenic terrestrial biome; feature: soil; material... | reverse complement strand
GCTGAATGCGTCTACCCTAATCCATTGAGGCAAAGTTACTCGCACAGGCTCCTAGTGTCACAATTTGAGGGTGTCTCTGGGCGGATACCCCCCGGGGTATACCACTGAGCCACAGCAGTCATCCTTCCGTCCCTCAGCACGCCACCGGATCTATCCCTGGGTCTATTCCTGGACCCACCAACGGATCTACTCCTGGACCTACCCGCGAGTCTATTGGACATCCAGGCTCTCTACTCCAAGCTGCAGGCCGATGGACTGTCTGCCCGCACGGTCCGGTATGTCCACAGCACTCTGTCGTCAAGTTTGAAGCACGCCGTGAAGTGGCGGATTCTGCCGCAGAACCCTGCTGGCTTCGTGGACCTGCCCCGTCAGCAGCGGCGAGAAATGCAGGCGCTCACCCCGGAGCAGGCGCGAGCGTTCCTGACTGCAGCATCCAAAGATAGATACGGCCTCCTATCCGCCTTCGCGATGGCGACGGGCATGCGACCGGGAGAGTACCTGGCTCTCACGTGGGAGGATATCGACTTCGACGCGGGAACGGACAAACCCTACGTACTTGCCCTGCCCATCGTCGCAGTAGGTACATTTGAACGCTAGGTGCATATGAATCACTCTCCCATGTCATAGCAGCCCGAGTACCCTCATTGTGCAAGAACATTGACCGCCAGAATCATTGGCAGTGCCGAAAATAGTACTAGGCAACCACAGCCCATTGGGAACAGGCCTACCCGCCGGTCACCGGTAGTACCGAAATGGCGACAACTGATTATCATAGCCGGGGATCAGAAACCGGACACAACTCCAGATCCGATGACCCTCGGCAGAGTCGCCCGTACGCAAGGGATTCGCTTTTGCCCCAACGGTAGTCCGTTGCGTTGTCACGCCTGGGATCCCCATCCAGGCCTCGCCCTCCGCGCACACGCGAGACTACGCCTATCTGCGATGCGTGTCGATACCTTCTGCTATCACAGATTACTTCGAAACAACTTTGGAACCTCCTCCACATTCGCCTACCATATGGTTCTTGAGTCTATTCACGTTGTGATGGCCTTGGTGGCTCCAGGGAGAATCTTACAGACTCCTACCTTCTTCGGAAGTCCTGTCTATGATGCTCCCCCGACTCTCACGCGATCTCTTCGATGACGCGGATAGTTCCGTATTAGGCCGGTGAGGTTCAGCAATTCCGGCACCCAAGTCACAACCCGCTGACCTGCGCTTCATACATCATCTTCCCAGCTAAAGGGCCGGGTGCCTATTGGGTGCCGCTTGGGTGCCCCCATCACCGGTCTGCGCATGCCACGACCACGTTTTTCGACCCATTTCGCACGTGTCCGCATGCGCTGTGGTCTCCCATCGGAAGCCCCCAACGCCCGATCTCCTTGCGGCAACTGGCGATCATCATAGCAGCTCATAGCCGGTGTTGGGCCGCCTCAGTGGCACCCTATAGGCGTACATGAAGGACCGCGGTGAGGTGTTCAACCCCTCCGCGGTCCTTACAACAAATGGTACGCCACCGGGGACTCGAACCCCGGACCCGCTGATTAAGAGTTCCGTTTTGGGCCCTGTTTTGCCGTTACCTATGATATCGCCGCGTGTCACAATGTTCGTTCTAGCTGTGACTTACCATATTACCCCTTACGCCAAATGTCAGGAGATAGCACCCATTGTAACCACATCATAGCATATTGCAGTGAGGCTGTAAAGGAGACCACGACTACAGGTTGTGCCTACGCCTTTCGACCGTTTTCACCACGTTTCAGAGGTCACAAAATACAAAAAACCCCGCTACACTGGGCCGCGGCGTTCAGCCGTAGCGGGAGTTGTGCTCTTCACTGTTTAATGCAAGTCGGGTGCTATGTCCCAATGCAAAGGAGCTCGGAGAAAAGCGATGCATGAAGTCTGCAGAGTTCTCCTACCGAGCCAATGATGTGGCCAGATTCGCCGTGTTTGGGGCAACAGAGCATGGTCAACCTGGAACGCAGCTTCGAATCCATTACCTCTGGCCAAGTGGCGATACCGGTCCCTGCTTTCCAAACCGGGCAGCTGTGCAGAGAACACCAGCAAGAGATATCAACTGTATCATAGAGACGAAAGGCCGAGAGTGGGAGGGCACTGCTGCCAAAGACGAGGCTATCCGCTACTGGGGGTGAATGTATCTCCGAACGTACCTGTCAGGAATGGTATTTCGCTCGGGTGAACCAAAGAGAGTTCGATTCCTGCAGGGGACCACAGAGCTTGGGAGCTCTCCTAGGAATCTGCTCGAAAACCCCTGCAAACCGGCTGCGTATCGGGAACGGAAATCCATGGCAGCCGATTTGATGCCAAAAGTCTCTCTGGATTTCGTGACATTGTACTCCATTTTGTGTGCCAATTGTAGTATAATAGCATTGAAATACATAATTGGGGGCTGACCTCATGCAAGGAAGGCGCGATGAGCAGACCACGTTCTCTGACGCTTTGTGGATCAACAGAATCCCCGAGGACTCCTACTGGTCGAGGATGCGCGAGTATCTGGCGCGAATGGACGATTCGGTGTTCAGCTCTCTTTTCTCTCGCATCGGGCGTCCCTCGGTGTCGCCTGTGCATACTTTCGGCGCGCTGCTGATTCAACTTGAGAAAGGCTGGTCCGACCGGGAGTTCGAGGGGGAATCTCGGTTTGACGAGCGATGCAAGTATGCGCTGGGAGTCAGCCGAGACTTCCCGGGATCGACGCGGTGACTCTCTGCGACCATCGAGCCAGGTTCATGCAGTCCGACATCGTATTCGCGCTCTTCGCGGATCTGTTGGCTCAAGCTAAGGAGAAGGGCCTCATCTCCGAGGATAAGCTCCAGATAGTGGACTCCTTCATGGTTGGAGGAGCAGGCGCTGTTCAGGACACTTACGCCCTGCTGCGCAAAGGTATCGTTCGTTTGCTCAGGGTTGCCGAGTCTCACGAGCTTCGCTCCAAGCTCGAACCGGTTCTTTCGCGTCAAGACTACACAACCGATTCGAAACCAAGATCAACTGGGACGATCCAGAGGAGAAACGACGGCTCCTGGAATCTTACGTAATTGACGCGCGCAATCTCGTTGCCGCCGCCCGCGCTTCGCGCCCATTTCCCAAGGATCTGAGTGATGCATCCGACCTGCTTGAGCGCATAGCAAACCAAGATGTGGAGGATATCGACGGTCAGATAAGGATGAAGAAGGGCGTTGCCAAGGACAGAATGATATCAGTTACCGACCCGGACATGCGTCATGGCCGCAAGACGTCCTCCGCCAAAGCGAACGGTTTCAAGGCAATCGGGTAGGAGGGGGCGTCTCGCCCCCGTCCTCCCACACCACCGTACGTGCCGTTCGGCATACGGCGGTTCATGAAACCTTAGGAATTCTGCGCGTAGAGATCCATCAGGCTCAGGAGCCATTGGTTGCGCCAGTAGGCGAGGCCGAGGGCTTTGTTCACCTGCGGCGTGTTCGCGAGCCGCCAGTATCCCTTGCGCGACCCGCTGATCTTTCGCGCCCACTCCTCGGGAATGCCCAGAGCGACGAGGTTTCGTCGCACCGTCTTGGGCTTCTTCCACTGTTTGAGTAAGCACATCCGCATGCGTCGTCGCATCCATTGGTCCATCTCCTGATACACGCTCGGAGTCCGCGCGATCCGGAAGTATCCCATCCAACCTCGCACGTAGGCGTTGAGCTCGCAAATGCGGCTTGCCATGCTCCGCCCATTGCTGCGGTTGGTGATCTTCCGGATCCGTTCTTCGAATCGCTCCCGGGTCTTGTTCGCAATCCGAATTCGAGGGTTGGAGCCTCCAATGAAGGAGAAGCCCAGGAACTTCCGTCTCGCGGGTCTATCCACGGCGCTCTTCTCCTCGTTGACCTTGAGCTTCAGCTTGCTTTCTACAAAACGTCGAACGCTCGCCATGACCCGCTCTCCCGCCCGCCTACTCTTGACGTAGATGTTACAATCATCGGCATAGCGAGCGAACCTGTGGCCTCTCCTCTCGAGTTCCCAGTCAAGGTCGTTTAGCATGATGTTCGCAAGCAGGGGACTTAGAGGTCCGCCCTGGGGCGTACCCTCCTCGCTTCGCACACACACGCCGTTTTCCATGACTCCGGCCTTGAGAAACGCACGGATCAGTTTGAGCATCCGCTTATCTTGGACCACCCTTGCCACTTTGGCCATCACGATGTCGTGGTTGACGCGGTCGAAGAACTTGGATAGGTCCATGTCCACCACGAATCCGTATCCCTCCTCGATGTAGCCGCGGGCGGCTTCTACGGCTTGGCGCGCGCTCTTGCCCGGCCTGAAACCGTAGCTGTGCTCGGAGAACCTGGGTTCAAACAGCGGCGTCAGCGCCTGTAGAACAGCTTGCTGAATGAAACGGTCCAATGCGGTGGGTATCCCCAGAAGCCTTACGCCTCCGCCCGGCTTCGGGATTTCGTGCCGGCGTACGGGGCTTGGCTTGTAGGTCCCACTGAGCAGCGATTGCTTGAGCTCGGCCCAATGGTCATGCAGGTATGGGCGCAGTCCGCCCGCCCGCATCCCATCTATTCCCGCCGCTCCGTCGTTCTGCTCCACGCGTTTGCATGCGCTTTTCACATTGGAATTGGATACGATGAGCTCCATGAGTCTCTGCGCGTTCTTCCCGGGTTGCTCCGTGGTTCGCGCCGAAGACGGGCTAGGCGCTCCTGCGATCCCCTGCGTATTCACCGCATCCCTCCGCAGGCAGCTCCCTTGCGGGGTATTCTGCTGTCGACGCCCTTCTTGCGAGCTTGTCACTTCGCTTCCCTCATTCCATGTTCGGCCCTTCCCGGGCCACAACGTCACGACCCGGTACTATGGCCTCTGCTGACTCCTGTCGGCTCAACCGCGCCTCTCGACGCGGGTTGCCGGGTTACCCAGCGCATCCGACAGGCCTCCCCGGGTAAGACCGTTGTCTTTCCCTCCATCCACCCGCCCCATTTACTCTGGACAGCCTTCGGCAACAAGGACTTCGCTTTGTGTGGCAAGCTCATCCAACTGTCCCTAGCCTCGTATGGGGTCTCTGTTCGTCGGGCCGGAGGTTTGCCGCCGGCCTCCTTCAGATTCCGCCTCGCGGCGGACACCCTTGCCTTAAGCTATGGCTACTGCTGCCTTCACCATCAGGGACTCTCACCCCTCAGACAACGATCATGCCGGGCGCACCACATTGCCACCGATGGAAACTTCGTCGCTTCCATCGTGGTAACCGCGGCTAACAAGGCTGATGCCGAGCCGTTGCCCGAAGTCCTGAAGCAGTGCGAAGCTAATGCAATGAAGCCCGAGCAAGTTGTGGGCGATAGCGCCTACTGCATCTGGCCGACCAAAGAGAGCATGGCCCTCGATGGGATTGAGCTCATCGCAAAAGTGCCGTCCGAGGCGAGAGTGGATGGAAGGTATCCCAAGAGCATGTTTGACATCGATACGCTGGCCGGGGTTGTGCGCTGTCCCGAAGGCTCGAAGGCGCGATTCGACCCAGCGGTGATCGAGTCGCGCAAGGGAGCGGTCGTATGTTTTTCAGACTGCGCGGCGTGTCCGTCCAGGACGGAGTGCACTCGGGCCAAGGTGGGCCGTACCATATCGGTTCATCCTTACGAACCGGAGATGGCGGCAGAACGAAAGAAACAGGATACCGCGGAGTTCAAGGAGTTCTATGCTCAGCGGTCTGACGGCGAAAGGGTTAAAGGCCATATGACGAGGCATGGAGCCAGAAATGCAAGGCACATCGGAATCTTCAAAGTGTGGTGCCAGGAGATTCTCGAGGCGCTCAATTTCAACATCAAGGCCTTTGCCAGGCTATCGGCAGCAACCACCGGATAGCAACGTCAAGGGGGTAGTGTCTCTTCTTGACGATAGAAGGCCCGAAAAGGCGGGCCAGTCGAGCTTCCGGAGAAGCGAAACAGCCATATCCGCGGTTCGGAGCGCACGATCGTCCCACACTTACCCATATTGTGCCACTACCTGGGTTCCCACAGAGCCCGATAGGTCCTCGACAGTGAGCATTTCGAGCAGATTCCTAGCGGTAATCCAGCCTACTGGTTTGGCGGCACGTATCCATGGCTCAACAGCGCCAGTGTACACCAGGGCAGAATCATCAAGGCCCCCCAATTCGTCACTGACTTGGCGCTGCGCGAGTGTCATCTGCCGAAAGCACCGCCTGGGAGTGTTCTGGTCGCGATCACTGGGCAGGGAAAAACCCGGGGAACAGCTGCAGTTCTATGTATTGAGGCTACAATCAACCAGCATCTGGTACACATCACCCCGCGCGGGGCAAGCGTATCTCCCGACTATCTTCAGATGTACCTGTCTGCAGCTTACTCTGAACTTCGCGCTCTCAGTGACGACTCCGGCGGTACCAAAGGCGCATTGACGTGTCATGACATGCGCCATTTCAGGGTTGCTTTGCCGCCAATCGATGAGCAAGTCCGCATAGTTGAGCTCGTGAACCACAAGACAACATCGATTGAACGTGCTGTTCATCATATCCGTCAGGAGACGGATCTCCTCCTCGAATACCGCACCCGTCTCATCGCGGACGTGGTGACCGGCAAGCTAGATGTTCGCGATGTGGAGCTCCCTAACCTTGAAGATGCTGACATCGCCTACGATCTCGGTGATTCCAACTTCGACTCAAATGATGACCAGGACGATCTCCCTGATGCCGAGGAGGTGGAGGCAGATGACGAAGACTGACGTGTCTGAGAAGGGGCTTGAAGATCTGATAGTTGCAGCCCTCACTGGGCAGGACACAAGCTTCGGCCCGCAGCCCAACGGGATCCTCGAGAAACCTGCCGTGCCGTACGGTCAGTCTGTCTACGTGCTGGGCGATTCGGTTCACTACGATAAGGACCATGCTGTCGATCTGGACAAGCTGCTGCGCTTCCTGCGGGCTACTCAGCCCAAGGTTGTCGAACAGCTTGCCCTTGATGTGGATGGGCCTCGGCGTCGCGCATTCCTTGCCCGCCTACAGGGCCAGATAACAGCTAGGGGAATAGTCGATGTCCTTCGCAAGAGAATCGAGGACGGCCCGGTAGCAGTGGATCTTTTCTACGGCACGCCGTCCCCCGGCAATCCCAAAGCGGCACAACTTTTCAACGCCAACGTGTTCAGCGTCACTAGGCAACTGCACTACAGCCGCGATGAGAGTGGGTTGGCTCTGGATCTGTGTCTGTTCATCAATGGCCTTCCGGCGGTCACATTTGAGCTCAAGAACCGCCTCACAAAGCAGACCGTTGACGACGCCGTGCGGCAGTACAAGCGCGACCGCGACCCGCGGGATCTGCTATTCCGTTTCGGACGATGCCTCGTGCACTTCGCCGTAGACGATCAGGAGATTCGGTTCTGCACACACCTCAAGGGGGAGGACTCCTGGTTCCTGCCATTCGACAAAGGGTACAACGACGGCGCCGGCAACCCGCCCAACCCCGATGGGATCAAGACGGATTACCTGTGGCGCGATATCCTTACGCCCAGGGGGCTTACCGATATCATCGAGAACTATGCTCAGATCGTCGAGTACAAGGATGACCGCACCAGCAAGAAGCGGCGTGAGCAGATCTTCCCTCGTTACCATCAGCTAGACGTAGTGCGAAAACTCCTCGCCGATACACGACAACGAAGAATCGGTCACCGCTATCTCATTCAGCATTCCGCGGGCAGTGGGAAGAGCAACTCCATTGCGTGGCTCGCGCATCAGCTAGTGGCCCTGCGCAAAGAGCAGGAGCCCATGTTCGACTCGGTCATAGTGGTCACCGATAGGCGCGTGCTCGATAGGCAGATTCGCAACACTATTAGGCAGTTCGCACAGGTGGCTGCCACCATCGGCCATGCCGAGCATTCCGGCGATTTGCGCAGATACCTTGAGGACGGCAAGAAGATCATCATTACCACAGTGCAGAAGTTCCCGTTTGTACTAGATGAGATCGGCAACGAGCACCGCTCCCGCAAGTTCGCCATCCTCATAGACGAAGCCCATTCCAGCCAGGGCGGACGCACTGCCGCAGCCATGAATGAAGCCCTGTCCTCTGTGCACATCGAGGAAGATGACGAGACCACCGAGGACACCATCAACCGGATCATGGAGTCCCGAAAGATGCTCTCAAACGCCAGCTACTTCGCGTTTACGGCCACTCCCAAGAACAAGACCCTGGAGGTGTTCGGCGAGCCAGTGCCGGTGGGCGACGCGGTCTCGCATCGGCCGTTCCACGTCTACACCATGAAGCAGGCAATACAGGAAGGTTTCATCCTGGACGTACTCCGCAACTACACGACGGTAGAGAGCTACTATCGGCTGATGAAGACCATCGAAGATGATCCTCAGTTCGATACGAAGAAAGCTAAGAAGAAGCTCAAGCATTACGTGGAGTCGCACCAGCACGCCATACGGGAGAAGGCCGAAATCATGGTGGACCACTTCCACGATCAGGTGCTGGCCAAGAGGAAGATAGGCGGGCAGGCGCGGGCGATGGTGGTCACAGGCAGTATCGAAAGAGCCATCCAGTACTACTTCGCCATAACCGATTGCCTCAAAGAGCGCAACAGCCCACACAGAGCAATCGTGGCGTTCTCGGGAGAACACGAATACGGCGGACGCAGAGTCACCGAGGCATCGTTGAACGGATTCGCCAGCAACCTCATTCCCGAGCGCATCCGCGAGGAACCTTACCGCTTCCTAGTCTGTGCCGACAAGTTCCAGACAGGCTATGACGAACCCCTGCTACACACCATGTACGTCGACAAGCCTCTGTCGGGAATCAAGGCGGTCCAGACCCTTTCTCGCCTTAACAGGGCCCACGCCAAGAAGCATGACACCTTTGTGCTTGACTTCCTGAACAACGTAGATATCATTCAAGCGTCATTTCAGCCGTACTACAGAACGACCATCCTGAGCGAAGAGACGGACCCTAACCGGCTGCATGACCTTAAGGCTGAGCTCGACCGGCATCAAGTGTATTCCCAAGACCAAGTTGATCGGCTAGTCGAGCTTTACCTGAGCGGCGCCGACCGGGCACGGCTCGATCCGCTGCTCGATGCGTGCGTCGCCACGTACGTCGATACGCTCGACGAGGAGGAACAGGTGAGTTTCAAGGGCACCGCCAAGGCGTTCGTGCGCACATACGGGTTCCTCGCATCGATCCTGCCCTTCAGCAATGCCCAGTGGGAGAAGCTTTCGATATTCCTGAACTTCCTCATACCTAAGCTGCCTGCACCGCAGGAAGACGACCTGGCCAAGGGCATACTCGAATCCATCGACATGGACAGCTACCGAGCCGAGGTGAGAGCCACAATCGATATCGTGCTCGCTGACGAGGGAGGCCAAGTGGATCCCGTTCCCACCAGCGCCGGCGGAGGCATGACAGAACCCGAGATGGACTGGCTCAGCAACATCATCCGGGATTTCAATGACTTGTTCGGAAATATCGAGTGGCAGGATGTCGACAGGATCCGCAGCCTGATTACCCAGATACCCGACATGGTGGCTTCGAACGTAGCGTATCAGAACGCAATTAAGAACTCCGATAGGCAGAACGCAAGGATCGAGCACGACAAGGCCCTTCAGAACGTCATAGTCTCGATGATGCAGGACCAGGTAGACCTGTTTCGCTACTTCATGGACAACCTCGACTTCAAGCGATGGTTGACCGAGCAGTCCTTCAGACGGACATACCAGAAAGATGCACAAGGGGCCTGAGTGCAATCAATCATCTTGCACATGGAGTGCCGAAACCATGGGCTGTTCCGTTCTCGGCGCCGCCCGCCGATTGCCGCGCCTGACGCCGCTCTTGCGCCCCCTATACCCTAATGGAGTCTCGCAAGAAGGAATGTGGCCCGCTGTGACGAAGTAGTTATTCCCCATGTTGTTCCCAAGCATCGACAGTGCGCGGTAGCTGCACAGAATGGAGGATCGCAGCGATGGCGGACAATCGGGAACTCCGAGTCATTGTCCCCGAAGGGCTACAGGAACCCAAGGCCTTCAACAGTTGGCACATCTTCCCTCGGGATGCAGAGTGCTTCGTACTGGATTTCGGTGAGTCCCACGCATCCGACACAATCGCACTGGTTTCGAGCAGTCTGCTGTCAGCCAGGCAGTACAAGGATTTCGTAATGTCCCTGCTCGCAGCAGGATTAGCCTATGAAGACGCCTACAGCGAAGACCTCGGGCTGGATCTCCCAAAGCGAAAAAGCGAGCACACGTCAACCCCCGCGGACAAGGAGGACTAGTGCATGCAAGCCGAGACGAGCTCATGGGTTTGGGCTCCCAGCGAGGGCGACTCGCTATGCGAAAGCTCGCCTCTGTACGGCCTCTGCTCTTGGCTGGAGGCGGCTCAGCAAGCCAGAGGATGGGTACACGCCTTGACCCCGGGATCGGAGGCTCGGAATACTTCGAGTCACGGGTTCCATCCCTTTGCGCAGGGCCCGTATCTCATGCTGGCCGATTTCGCACGTGAGCAAATCACCGCTGCAATCAGGAATATTTTGGACCGATATAGCATACGCTCTGATGCTAGGGAGATGGGCGCCTCACCTGTTGCGGCTTGGTGGTCAGCACCAATCTGCCGCCAGTCTTTGGACGGTGCCGACAAATCGGATTTGCCCGATTACCGGGCAGGAGTTGAGCCAGTCACGATGTGCCAACTTGAGGCATGCACCAAGTTCAGGCAAGGCATATCCACGCTCCAGGGCAACGTTCGGCCAGTCGCCTTTGTGCGCGCTGGTAGAGTGCATCTTTGGGCTGTGTTCCAGAGCGAACCGGATTTCGACCTCGATACGGCTGCTGCTGAGGTCTTCACGAGTCTGTACCGTGAGTACCCTGATATCGATTACGACTACCTCGCCATCACTGAACGCGAATATGCGGACCGACGGGCCCAACTAGAGTAGGGTGACTCAGAATGCCGGACGAGATCAGTCATCACCGCCAGGCCAAGCATAACGAGTGCCTCCTTGCCGAAGACATCCTGAGCGCGAGGCCGACCATCTACCCCGATTGGACCATTACCATAGCCTTCTACTGCGCCCTTCACCTGATCGACGCGGAGCTCGCCAAGCATCACAAGATTCACAGCTTCGACGGCGGGCATGTGCAGCGTCGTCGCCTTGTTAACGATCATTTCATGGGTAAGTCCCGGCGGGCCATAGTTCACTATAACAGTCTGCTCTCTGCCTCGATACGGGCTAGATATGATTGCGTACACCTAGACGAGCAGGCCGTCAGCAATGCCCTACGACATTTGCATGAGATTAGGCAAGCTCTCTCCTAGCCCCGTGCAGCCAACTGAGTTCGCAGCGGCCGCAAGTCCGATAAGAGACTTCGTGGCGAGATTCAACGCCCGATTTTCCCAGTATCAGAAAGCCCGAAGAAGGGTCAGAATATCACGCTGCCGAAGCTGTTCGACCAGAGGACCGGAAATCGTGAAGGTGTCGAAGCCAATTTGAACCATTAGTATGGGTGAGGCTCACCAGCAGGGATCTAGCCCAGCGAGAGTCTCCAACAATCGACCCATCGCGCGAGCGCGCGACAGCAGCCCGCACAGCTGTTGCAGAATACGCATCATGCTGATGACTTGCTCCAGCTTATTGAGCTGCTGAACGCCGCTCATGCTTCGCAGAGGAGGTCTACATATGTCCAGAAAGAGACCTATTGCCGTACTAATCGGTCTGTGCATACTGGCCGCAGGATCAACCTTATGCACAGCCAGCGATGAGATCTTCAACTGGTGGATTGTGCCTGCTGGTGGTCTTGCATCGTTGCCAGTAACACGCTTCGCGACCTCCGGCCATACAGGCGCATGGGACATGTCCCCGGATGGTGAGCTCATAGCAGTGTCGACGAAGTCCGGCATTCGCATCTTGAGCCTTCCCGGTCGCAGCACAGTATCTATGGATTTCGTCAGCGGTAAGGGCACAGCTCGCGACATTCAGTGGCATCCAGACGGTACCATCATCTACAGTTGCTGCCCAAGCCTGACAGATACCTGGTTTCAGATCACGTGGCCTGATGGCAAGCAAAGCATTCTTGCTAACGAGGTGTCTGACACTCTTTTCTTCTCACCGGATCGCAAGTTGGCGATTGCGCGCGATTCTCGCCTCGGCGATGGCAAGATCGGCCTCTATGACGTCTCTGCAGATGCCACGACCTCTCTACCTTATGAGTGTTCTACAGCGCTCTGGTCACCAGACGGATCCATGGTAGCCGTTGATTCTAGCGATGGACTAACGCTGCTGAACCGCAACGGCGAGGTTGTCGCCGCGCATTCGGCGCGTTTCATCCCAATGGATTGGTCCAATGACAGCAAGCACTTGCTGATCAGCCATCGCAGCAGGGCGTTGCTGCTGTTGGATGCCCTCACAGAGGACATTCTGCAGAGCGTTGCAGTCGATTCATGGGCTCCTTCAGCAAGCTTATCTCCAGACGGAAAACGAGTAGCGTATGAGACATTCGAATCGCAGGGCTTCGGCAGCGGCGACAGTGTGTCTGAACTGTGGGCGGCTGAGTGGGGCAAAGCGCCAATGCGGATTGTCGGAAGTTGTTCCGGGTTCATAGGGCATCCAATTTGGACCACCGACAGTGTCGCCATTGTGGTCCCCGTGAAGTCCGTCGAGCCGAGCCCGGACCTGGATCTTCCCCTTGCCAGAAGCGCAGTTCAGAGTGGCCGCGGTGATTCTACAACACCAACCACCGACTTCCGCAACGTCCGTTGGGGAATGACCATAGCCGAAGTCACTACGGCTGAAACGGAGGCGGTTCTGAGCCCCGTAACAGGGCACTCGGTGTTAGCTGGCAGTACCACAGTTGCCGGTCGCAGGGTAAACCTATTCTATCGGTTCACTGATTCTCGGCTTTCTGAAGCATTCTACGTTTTCCAGGATACTCACATCAACGAGAATCTCTACATAGAGGACTTCAGGAGCATGAAAGAACTGCTCGCCTTGAAGTACGGGCCTCCCACGATAGACGAAATGCTGTGGGAAGGTAATCTGTACCGCGACAGGAAGGACAAGTGGGGATTTGCTGTCCTCTGTGGCGACCTCATGTACTGGGCCGAGTGGGATACTCCCAGAACTACGGTGACGCTAGTACTGAGCGGGGACAACTTCAAAGCCTTTCATAGCCTGACCTACCAGAGCAAAGTAGGTCCGGCCGCGGGCCCGGATCTGTGGGGCCTATAGCATGAGACCGGGATGCGGCCAGATCAGCCGGAGATATGGCTTTCGATATTCGGAGCACAAGTGCCCGTAAGGGCTGTTGACGGGACTGCTATGCGGTGGATCATCGAACGATTGGGTCTGGACTGTGACCATCAGGTGCGGTAGAATGAGTACGCCACCGTCTGCGGTGGCACGACAAGAGAGGCTTAGGCATGTCAAAGTCGCGCAAGCGGTTGGACAAGATGCGTTTCAGCCGGACGAATGTCTCATTTGACGACATCAAGTGCGTGGCGCTAGCCCATGGATGCCGAGTCATCCAGAGTCGTGGCAGTCACTCTCAGATAATCCACCCTGACCTCACCGATCCTCGAGACCCGGCAACGCAGGTAACGATAAGTGTCCATGGGAATCAAGTAAGGCCTTATCAAGTAGATCAGTTCGTTACGTTCATAGATCGTGTTCAACAGGAACTAGTAGGAGGAGACGAATAGTGGATACCCCGAAAGCGCTGGACTTCGCTGATTACTCCATGCGGCTGTTCCACGTAAGCCCTGACTACGGCGGCGGATGGGCGGCCTCTGCGCCAGAGCTGGCAGGCTGCTCCGGAGTGGGGGACACTGCCATAGAGGCGCTCTACGATCTACAGGAGGCCATTGAAGGTTGGTTGGACGTTAACAAGGATCTGGGGCGGCCCATTCCAGCTCCTAAAATGTGGGTTCCCGAAGAGTACAGCGGGAAGCTTACAGCGCGTTTGCCCAAATCACTCCACCGTGAGCTGGCCGAAACGGCTGAACGCGAGGGCGTAAGCATGAACCAGATGCTTGTCTGTCTTCTGTCCGGCGGATTGGTTCATATGTCTCGCGGCGACCACGCTGCCGCAGCAGAAGAAGATGGCATGAAGGCAAGCCCTGTCCGGAAACCCTCAGTAACGATAAGCCAGACTACCGCCTCGTTCACCCTGACATCTGATCCTATGGATACTCTGAACCCTGATGCGCTGTTGAATGCGTTGATCGAGCGCCCAACCCCAGTAGCGTATCACAATCCGCGGTTCGCGCGGGTAATTGGAGGAGGCAGGAGCGGTGTCTGATAAGGAGTGTGCGGTTCTGGCGTACACGCGACTCAGAACCCTGAGTTTCGATGTATCGTCCCTTGTGAGCAAAGGAGCTGACGATGAACACGACGAACAGACAGTACGCGCCGATCTCAGACCCACAATCGACAGACTTGATAGCAAGACACTTGATCTGGTGGTCACCTACACTCTTGCAGGGGATTCCTCCCCTGCCGTTGAGGCTGTCATTGATGCTCGATACGTGCTGCGTGAACAGTTGTCCGAAGACGATGTAAGTGACATGATGAGCGAGCTGACAGCACCGGTATATCATCTGTGCTGCTACTGGGTAGCATTCCTTACGCGGGAAGCGGGACCGTACCCGATCATCATGTGTCCTTACTCCGACGAACCTGATCTTGGAGACGATGATGATGGTACGGACGATGCTCATTGAGGATTGGGCTTACTTTGACACGAGATAGCCGTCGATGCTAGCTACGATGGCGCAACGCAAATCCAGGCGAAAGAAGACAGGCGCGCCGGACGTCAGCGAACGCAGCCTAGGCACATACGAGATCCATGTCCTCTCCAGGCAAGATCGGAAACGAGACGCGCACACGGAATGGTCTCGTACGCATTTCGCACACAAATGCGAATGCCGCTGGGTTCTGTTCTCAGCGGCATTGGCCATCGCCCCAGCTAGAGGGGCATAAAAATGGTACGCCACCGGGGACTCGAACCCCGGACCCGCTGATTAAGAGTCAG
>ENA-UOOH01002643-UOOH01002643.1-fermentation-metagenome-genome-assembly--contig:-NODE-2643-length-14988-cov-4.192259_pt1 | contig 14988 bp, 11 predicted proteins | sample MGYA00245778_ERZ724025 | MGnify/ENA primary metagenome ERZ724025 (study PRJEB28704, sample SAMN03018313) | fermentation metagenome | biome: anthropogenic terrestrial biome; feature: soil; material... | reverse complement strand
GACACGGAGAACCGGGTAGAGCAACCGTGTTGTTTGGGTGCTGACCGAACTCGGCAGCGAAGGTTGAGCGGTCCATGAGGGCCAGGTGCCAACAAGAGCAGGAATCCCGATAGCGATTTCGATTTCGATTTCGATCCTAATCATTTGGCATCTGAGGATAGGGATCAGGGCATTAGCCTACCCACCCTCCATGGCAGGTCGAAAACGCCGCTGCGCCCTCTGCGGGAGGCTCTCCGGCCGAGGCCGGCTGCGGTGCTCTGCGGTTCACTCGCCGAATTGGGTTGGCAGCGAACCGAGCTCGACGAGAAATTTCTGGAAGCGGTGAACCTTGCGCTGGTCTTGGTTGTCGGCGTAGATGAGCATGAGGTTGCAGCAGGTCCGTGCCAGGATCCCGCGGGGGGTGACGGGGCTGAGGTATTCCGACATATAGCCGTAGCCCGCCTTATGGCAATAGGCCATGCATTCCTCTTTGTTCAGCTCTTTCCCCTGATTGAAGACGTCGATAAAGGTCGAATAGCGGGGGGACTGAAACCGCACGAGGAAGTGGCCAGGCATCCCGACGCCGACCAGGGGAAGACCGATTTGCTGGCCGAGGATCAGGTAGAGCGAGCAGAGGGCGATGGGGGAGCCGATGCGCCGATCGATCACGTCAAACAGGTAGCTGTTGCGTGGGTCGTAGTAGTCCGCCTCGTTGCCGGTAAGGCCGAGTTGTTCAAAGAAGAGCTTATGGAAGGCGACCAGATTGGTCTCGGTGTCTTGCTTTGGGCTGCAGAGCTCTTTGGCGTGGGCGGTCCACTGTGCGAGGGTGTCACGGTATCGCTCGGAGTCGATACGCGGGTATTCGGTGGAGCTGAGGTGGATCAGTGCTTCGGCGAGGTCCAGGGTCCCGCGGTGTTGGGCCAGGAACTCGACAAAACTCTTTTCGGCCTCGGCCCCGAATTTTTGTTGCAGGAGGTTGAGCGCGTTCTGGCTGCGCACGGGATTGGAATCACGGGCCGCCCGTTCGAGCATGGTGTCGAGGGCGGAGTCGCGTTTCATCAGTGGCGGCTGCAGGAGGCTGAAGGTGGTTTGATCCTCGTCGGCGAGCAGCTGATAGATGTTTTCCAGATCCTGATTTGAGAAATGGGAGGAGCCCATGGTGCCAACCTTCCGTGTTGGGGAGGTTCGGAGGAGATTCGCCACGATCCAGCTACATGCTAGATGTTGAGATTGACGCTGACAAGTCGAGTCGTGCAATAAGGGCTGAAAAGGTGGTCGGTGAAGGAGCCGTTTTTTTAACGAGCGGGTGGATGGCAGGCAACGGGAGGTGGCGCGCGTATGAATCGGTCGGACGCGGGATGGATGGAGGAGGCTGAGGTGCAGCGGTGGGCGCAGGTGGTGCGTCCCCGGATCGAGGAGGTCCGTGCGGCGATTGCGGTTTCGGCGGCACGTTCCGGTCGATCGGGTGAGCAGGTTGCGCTGATCGGTGTGACCAAGACCCTACCGCTGGAGGCGGCGCTGGGCGCGGCTGTGTCGGGGTTGACGCAGGTTGGGGAGAACCGGGTACAGGAGGCGGTTCCGAAGCTGGAGGATGGCTTGCAACGCGGGTGTGATGTGTTGGCCTGGCATCTGATCGGGCATTTGCAGCGCAACAAGGCGAGCAAGGTGGTTGGGCGTTTTGCCATGATTCACTCGGTCGATTCGATGCGTTTGGCGACGGTGCTGTCCCGACTGGCAGAGGAGGAACAGGTACTTCAGCCGATCCTGATCCAAGTGGATATCTCTGGTGAGGACAGCAAGTTCGGCTGGGAACCGAAGGACCTGGAGCGCTCTTTCGAATCCTTATTGGAGCTACCGGGGTTGGATCTGCGTGGGTTCATGACGATCGCGCCGTTTGTGCCTGATCCGGAGGAGGTGCGTCCGGTCTTCGCGCAGCTGCGGCGGTTTGCGGAACGTATGCGGTCGGCATCGGGGCGGGAGCTGCGCGAGTTGAGCATGGGGATGAGTGGCGATTTTGCAGTTGCGGTGGAGGAGGGTGCGACGATGGTGCGAGTGGGGAGCAGGATCTTCGGCGCGCGTGGATGAGCTGCTTGACTGATCGGGAGCCAACGTTGGGACAGGGATATGGAAGGGGGCGGGTACGATGCGGATCGGAGTGATAGGCGGGGGTAACATGGCCGAGGCACTGGTTGCCGGTTGGCTAAGCGGGGGGCGGGCGCAGGCTGAGGAGGTCGTGATCTGCGAGCCTGTGGCGGAGCGGCGGGCTTACTGGCAGGCGACATACGGGGTACGGGTATCGGCAGAGAACACCGATGCGCTGGCGGGTACGGAGCTGGTCTTGTTGGCGGTGAAGCCACAGACCATGGCGGCAGCGTTGTCCGGCCTGTCGTCTGCTGCGTACACGGGGATCTGGGTCAGCATTGCGGCAGGGGTTCCGACTGAGAGGTTGGGTCGAAGCCTGGGGGGGGATTCGCGGTTGATCCGGGTGATGCCGAACACGCCTGCGTTGGTTGGGGCGGGGATTTCCGCGCTCTGCCGCGGGGGGTGTGCGAGCGAGGCGGACCTTGCGATTGCGTGCGGATTGTTTGAGGCGGTGGGCGAGGTGCTGGTGGTGGAGGAATCCGAGATCGACGCGGTGACGGCGGTGAGCGGGAGTGGTCCGGCCTATTTCTTTCGATTGGTGGAGGCGATGGCGGAGGGTGGCGTAGCGCTTGGCCTCTCGCCGGAGAAGGCGATGCGGCTGGCGGCCGGCACCTTGACGGGTGCGGGGCGGTTGCTGGCCCAATCGGGTGTTGACGCGGCGGAATTGCGGCGGCGGGTGACGAGTCCTGGCGGGACGACGGCGGCCGCGTTGGGGGTGATGGCGGCGGCGGATTTTGCGGGGATCGTGGTGCGTGCGGAGCTGGCGGCGGCGGAGCGTTCGCGAGAATTGAGTGGACAGGGATAAAGCGGTGGCAGAAGTGCGCGGGCAGAAATCGATTGGAGTTTGGCAGCGGCTGCGGTGATGTGATAGGCTGCGGGCGTTTTCATTGGATGATCGAGAAGCAAAGTGGGATCGACCGGCGAGGAAACCATGAAATTGACGATACGTCTTGTTGTATGTCTGATGCTCCTGCCTCTGGTGTCCATTCGGGCGCAAGAGGAGCGGGCCGGGGCAGGGGAGAATCGGATTCCGGTTGATGTGACTGGGGCTCGCATGATCTGGGATGGTCGCAGCGAGGACATCACGTTTGTCGGCAACGCGCGTGTGGAGCTTGGCACGATGCTGATGACGGCCGACCGCATCACGTACAACCGGGCTTACGAGACGTTGGAAGCGGTGGGCAACGTCCACTTTGAGCGGGGGGATGAGCGGTTTGACACGGATCGTCTGATCTATGAGATCCGCACGGGCGAGGTGACCAGCGGTGCGTACGACGGCTATCAGCCGCCGCTCTTCATCAAGGGGCTTGCGGCGGAGCGCCAGGCGGACGAGACGATTGTGTTGCAGGACGGTTCCGCGACGACCTGTGATTTAGAGCATCCGCACACGAGCATTGAGGCGCGTCACATCACGATCTACCCCGGCAGTCATCTGGAAGCACGCAACGTCTATTTCATGGTTGGCGAGCGCTCGGTCTTCTACCTGCCGTACTACAAGCGTTCGTTTGACGACAAGAATTCCAATTTCAGTTTTGTTCCCGGTTACAGCAGTGACTTCGGAGCGTTCCTGCTCTCGTCCTATCGCTGGACGATCTCGCCGATGTTGAAGACCACATGGCACGTCGACTATCGCCAGAAGCGCGGGGGCGGCTATGGATTGGATGCGGACTACATCATGCCGGACTACACGGGTGAGGGGCGAGCGACCGGGTATTACACGCAGGACGACGAGCCGCAGGACGACGAGGACACAGAGATCGGGCAAGAGATTGACGAAGAGCGATTTCGGCTGACCTTGGCCCATCGTCAGAGCTTTACGCCTGATACGTATGGCATTGTCGATATGACGTACATGTCGGATCCGGACGTAGAAGAAGATTTCTTCGAGGATGACTTTCGACGTCAGACGCAACCGGACAATCTCGTGAACGTGGTGAAGGCGGATCCGAAGTACACGCTGAGCCTGTTGGTTCGCCCTCGGATTCACGATTTCTACAACGTGGTGGAGCGTCTGCCCGAGCTCTCGTTTGAAACCCGGCGGTTACGGCTTGGGGACAGTCGGTTTTACTATCAGAATCAGAGCAGTCTCGCGAACTTGCGTGCCTCTTTCGCCGATGGCAGCAAGAAGGAAGACTATGACAGCGTCCGTGTGGACACGTTCAACCAGATCTTGTATCCGAAGAAGTACTTCGGGTTCCTGAACATCGTACCGCGGGCCAACTTTCGTGCGACCTACTATTCCAACACGCCTGAGTATGACACGGAGACGCGGATCATCACCAACGAGGTGACGGCGGTGGACAGTCCGGACGTGTTTGACGAGCTCCAACGGGTGATGACGGTAAGCACGAACGAGTTTACGTCGGTTTCGGACGGGTCGGGAGATGTCCGGCTCCTCTATGGAACCGGTGTGGAGACGTACTTCCGCGGGTACCGCACATGGGCGCACGAGGACAACTACTACAACATCCATGGCCTGCGGCACACGGTGGAGCCTTCGGCGAACTACTTTCTGACGGCAAGGCCGGAGCTGGAGCCGGATGAGATCTATCAGTTTGATGCGATCGATCAGCTAGGCAAGCAGAACTTCATCCGTTGGGGGCTGCGCAACAAGCTGCAGACCAAGCGTCGGGAGGTTCCGCACGACCTCATTGACTTCTTTGTTTACACGGACTGGCGTGTGGATCCCGAGAAGGAGGAGAACGAGTTCTCCGACATCTATTTCGACAACGAGTTGCGTCCGTCGGATCGGATCTGGATGGACAACGACTGGGCGGTGACGAGTGATGATGGCGAGATTCGGTATTTCAACACGTACCTGCGTTACATCCTCAACCGTGTGAATTTCTCTGCGGGGCATCGGTATCGCATGGACCAGAACAACCTCTTCAGCACGGAGGTGAACTGGGCGGTGACGCACAAATGGGGCCTGCGCGCCTATCATCGCTATGAAGCGGACGATGGCGAGCTCGAGGAGCAGGAGTACACGATTTATCGAGACCTGCACTGCTGGGACGGCTGGTTCAGCGTTCGGGAGCGGGACGGCGACATTACCCTTTGGCTGGTGATGTCTTTGAAGGCATTCCCGACGGTACCGATCAGCTTGGGTAAATAACGCGCCGCCGGCCCCTTTGTCTGGGTCGGTTTAGAGGCGGGGATGCATGTCTGGTCTTTTGTGGGTGACAGGCGTGGGGGCTCCTGGAAGTCGGGGGTTCCCACTCCCTGCATCCGATTTGGGCGCTGCGGATGATGGGAAAGGAAGTTTGAGGGATGGCAACACGGGTGTTGGTGACCGGCGGGGCCGGGTTTATTGGTTCGCATCTGGCGGAGGCGTTGGTTCGTGCGGGACACACCGTGCGGGTTCTGGACGACCTCTCCTCGGGGCGGCGGGAGAACCTGGCGCACCTGGATCGCGACATTGAGTTCATGCAGGCGGACATCTGCGATACGGCCGCGGTGAAGACCGCGGTTGCCGGGGTTGATACGGTGTTTCATCAGGCGGCGATGGCATCCGTGCCGCGCTCCATTGAGCTTCCGCTCGAGACGAACTCGATCAACATCGGCGGAACGGTTGCATTGTTGTGTGCCGCCCGCGACGCCGGTGTGCGCCGGTTTGTCTTTGCCTCTTCTTCCTCCATTTACGGGGACAACCCTGTGCTTCCGAAGTCGGAGGAGATGTCGCTGTCACCGATCTCGCCGTACGGCCTCCAGAAGCAGGCCGGCGAGAAGTATGTCTGTATGTTCCACCGGCTATACGGACTCGAAACGGTTGCCTTGCGATACTTCAACGTGTTCGGACCGCGCCAGAATCCGGAATCGGATTACGCGGCGGTGATACCGATCTTCATCACGCGCCTGTTGCAGGGGCGGGCCCCAACGGTGTATGGGGATGGTGAGCAGAGTCGTGATTTTACCTATGTCGAGAACGTGGTCCGTGCGAATATGCTCTGTATGGATGTGCCTACCGGTGCGGTAGGCCGTGCATACAACATTGCGTGTGGGGAACGATATTCGCTGAACGATTTACTACGGATGATCAACGCCGAACTCGGCACGGCGACGATCGCCGAATACACCGACCCACGCCCTGGGGATGTGAAGCACAGCCAGGCGGCGATTGAGATGGCGCGCCGGGAGTTGGGCTTCAGACCGGGGATCGGCATTGAGGAAGGGCTTGCGCGCACGGTTGCCTATTACCGAGGGATCATGCAGGCGTAGCAACCGGGCATGGCCGCCGGGACATGCCTGGGAACGGTCTGTGAAAGCGAGGGGTGGAGAGCGATGGACGTTCCTCAGGTCATGGGCGATGAGAACCTATTCGGGCGCGATCCGATGGAGGGGATTGTCGCCGTGGAACCGGTCACGGGCGGAGGGGTGGAGCTCTTCCGTCGCGATCCCGGCACGGGCGCCCTTACGGTCATCCGCGACACGTTTAGGCCGTTCTTATGGGTCACGGAGGCGGCCTTTTTACAGGGCTTTGACGAGGCGTACGAGCTGGAGGAATTGGCGGGGGCGCTGCCGCTGCGCTATCTGGTGCATTTCGATGACTGGCGTGTGCATGAGCGTGCGGTACGGCATTTGACGCAAGCGACGCGGTACACCGCGGGCCGAAGCGATGCTCCGTATTTGGTTCTTCGTGATCCGGTGCAGCAGTATTTGATCCAAACGGGGCGGACCTTTTTCAAGGGTCTGCCGTACACTGCGCTGCGGCGTTTGCAGCTGGACATAGAGACTCGGACGGAGGCCGGGTTTGATTTCCCGAATCCGGAGCGCGCGGGGGATGAGATCCTGATGGTGGCGATGTCGGACGCGACCGGCTGGGCGGAGACGCGCGATTTGGGGCAGCTGACCGAGCCTGAGCTGATCGAATGGATCGGTGCAATGGTTACCGAGCGTGATCCGGACGTGATCGAAGGGCACAACCTCTTCAGGTTCGACCTCGAGTTCATTTACACGCGTGCCCGTCGCCACGGGGTGAAGTTGAAGTGGGGACGTGGCAAGCGGCTGATGACTCGGCGCTCCTCCCGCTGGACGGCGGCCGATCGTACGATTCAGTATCCGCGGTTTGATCTCTATGGCCGGAGTGTGATTGACACGTTGTTTTTATTGCAGGCGTATGATGTCTCTGCGCGCAACCTGGATGGATTTGGGCTCAAGCAAGCCGCCCGCCACTTCGGTTTTGCCGCGGAGGATCGCGAGTATGTGGAGCCGCATGCGATCCAGGGACTGCTCGAGAGCGATCCGGAGCGTCTGCGCCGCTATGCCTTGGATGATGTCTCCGAGACTCGGCAGCTGGCGGAGCAACTGAGCGGCAGCTATTTTGTTCAGGCGCAGATGCTGCCGTATTCGTTCCAGAACATCGTGGTCCGTGGGAATGCGGCCAAGATCGATGCCCTATTGACGCGGGCGTACTACACGCGCAGGCACAGCCTGAGCCTTCCGGAATCCGGCCGCGCGTTTGCCGGTGGGTACACCGACATCTTTTATGAGGGCGTTGCCCGACCGGTGGCGCATTGCGACGTGCAATCGCTATACCCGTCGGTGATGCTCACGTTTGACATGCTGCCGGGCCGCGATCGTCTCGGAGTCTTCCGCACCCTCCTGGAGTCGCTTCGGACCTACCGCTTGTCGGCGAAGACGCAGGCGCGCGCGGCGACTGGGGCGGAGGCGTGGTACCTCGAGGCATTGCAGGGGACGTTCAAGATTCTGATCAACTCCTTTTACGGCTATCTCGGGTTTTCGCAGGCGTTGTTCAATGATTTTGACCAAGCGGAACGGATCACGGGCAAGGGGCGTGAGATCTTGCGTGGCATGGTCGAATGGCTGCGCGACCATGGTGCGACGGTGATCGAGATCGATACTGACGGCATCTACTTCGTGCCGCCGGCGGGGATGACGGATGAGGCCCGCGCGGCGTTTGAGCGTGGGCTGGAGGAGTCGTTGCCGACCGGTATCGGAGTGGAATTCGACGCGAGCTATCGCGCGATGTTTTCCTATAAGATGAAGAACTACGCCCTACTCGACGATGTGGGCCGGGTCTTGATCCGTGGGGCGGCCCTGCGCTCCCGGGGGCTGGAACCGTATCAGCGGGATTTCCTGCAAGAGCTGATCCGCCTGGTATTGGAAGGCGGCACACAGGCCGATGGCGACGCCTTAATGGATCGCTATCGTGCGCGGATCGAGAGTGGGACAATGCCGATCGAGGAGCTGGCCAAGAGCGAGCGCATTCAGGATTCCCTGGAGACATACCGCGGGAAACTGGAGAAGAGCGCGCGTGCCCGCAATGCGGCCTATGAGCTGGCGATTGCCTCGGGCCGGCCGTACGTCGCGGGGGACACGGTTTCCTACTATGTGATAGGGGACAAGAAGCGTGTGGCGGTCGTGGATTCGGCGCGACTGATGCACGAATGGGATCCTGCGAACCGTGATGAGAACGTGCCGTACTATGTCTTCAAGCTTGAGCAGACCTACAAGAAGTACCGCGACTTCTTGGGCGCGCAGCTGGTTCCGGTCAAGCCCTCGGCGCGTGCGGTCCGCAGTGGATTCACCCTGATCGAGATCCTGATCGTCGTCTCGATTCTCGGGATCCTGCTCTCGTTTGTCTCGGTCCGCCTGATCGGCCAGCGCAGCCGCGCGCGGGTACAAGCTGCTGAGTTACAACTGGCCACGCTGGTCGGCGCATTGGAGTTGTACAACGATCGAATGGGTCAGTATCCCCGGCAGAGCCAAGGGCTGGGCGTTCTCACCGAACCGCCCGCGGTTCCCGGCCAGGGCGGAGCGCGTCCCGAGCCGTTTATCATGGGGCGGCGCGCCCTGATCGACCCCTGGGGACGGGACTATCTCTATTTCAGTCCGGGCCCTGAAGGCAAGCCGTACGAGGTCCTCTCTTACGGCCGTGACGGCCGCGCGGGCGGGCAGGGGGAAGATGCGGACTTCAGCAGTGTGGGCTTGTGATGATGGGTGATGGCATGTGTGGGATCAGCACGAGATGTGGGAGGCGGACCGGTTTTACTCTCATCGAGATGCTCTTGGTCCTTTCGGTGTTCAGCCTCCTGATCGGCGTTGGCGTGCCGCGCTTTATCGGTTGGGTGGGTTGGAATCGGCAGGTACAGGCGATGGAGCGGCTTGGCATCGAGCTATCGGCTACAGGGCGGACGGCGATCGCGGCGGCGGCGCCGCTCGGGCTGCGTGCAATGCCGAACCGCCGGGGGCTGGAGTGGATTCAGGGCGTTCAGGAACAGGATGGCGACTGGCGGTTCACGGTTCTCACCCGGCTCGAATGGCCCTGGGGCGGGGTAGCGGTTGAGCGTGCGGACGGGGGTGTACTGCCGGAGGAGGTGCGCGCTTGGGAGGCGGAGGCGCTCAAGCCGGAATGGATTGCCGAAGAAATCATCTGGTGGGACGTGCGAGGGCTGACCAATGGCGGGACGGTTCGGATGGCGGGCCGGTCGGGTGGCGAATGGATTGTGAGATTGAGCGCGATGGTCGCGGGCGACATGGTGGTGCGATATGAGCCATGATCCGGAAACGGCCGCTCGGGTCAGGGGCCGTTCAGGCCGGTGCGATGGCTGGTCATTGATCGAGGTCTTTTTCGCGCTGATGATGGGCGGGATTGTCCTGACCGCCTTAGCGCACACGCATTTCGTGGCAACCCGCATGAGCCGGGAAGCGGCGATCAAGGATCGCGCCCTGGGCTGTGCGGAGCGGGTCCTTGCCGACTGTCTGATCCATCGCTCCTGGCCGACGCCTGGAGAGGAGACGCCATGGCTCGAGGATGCCGACACGGGTCTGATGGTCCGTGTCCGCTCGACGGTGCCGGAGCTGGCGGTCCCCGGTCTGGTCGTGGTGGATGTCGAGGTTGCGCGCCCTGGTCGGACCGGTGAGGTGTTGGTGGTGCTCTCCTCAGCCGGCATCGCGGAGGGTGGATAGGGGACCGGGGCTGTCCGCAAAGGTCAATCGCGAAGCAATATCGGGGTCGGATGGGGAGGACTCCCGCAGAGGGCGCAGAGGGGTATTGGGAGGGGGGAATGTAGCTACATCGGAGCTTTTTTCTTCAACTGCCTTGGTCTGCTGAAACGGTATATGTAAAAAGGTGGGGATCAGAGCATTGCCACTACCAACCCCCATGGCCATGTCGAAAACGTCACCGCGCCCTCTGCGGGAGGCTCTCCGGACCCGGATGGTGAGGTCAAATGAGGAAAGCGGACAGCCTCTAGCTGGGTTCACCTGGGGGCGCGGTTGGGCGGGTGACGTGCAGGATTGCGGTGGCGATGGAGGTGGGATCTGCGCGCTGCACCAAGGAATCTGCGATGGCTTGGGTCGAGCGATCCACGCGGCCTTCGAAGACCGGCTGATGGTTCCAGATGATGCGCACGGGCTGATCGAGGTCGAGGAGTTGGTCGGAGAGGCGAAGGGAAAGCTGTGGGAGGTCTGATTCGATCCGGATCTCCTGACCGTTCACTTGGGCTCGGACGGTGGAGCCGGGTTGAGGTCTGAGATCGGCGGGGAGTGCGAGCCAATAGAAGCGGGTGTGGGTGACGGTGCTCTGGTGCCAGACAACGGTTTGGGGCCATGGGTTGCGGGTATGCGCGGCCATCCAGGGCAGGGCCTCACGATCTTGTTGGTTCATCCAATGGCCGGCTTCGGGGTAGACCCGGAGCATATGCGGGTAGCCGTTTGGGTCGGCTTCTGCGAGGGCGTCCAACTTTTCGCTCCATTCCACGGCGACGGTATTTCGATGGAAAGCGGAGTCCTTCCCGCCGACGAAGATGGCGAACGGCAGGTTGCGTAGGCCGAGTGGGGATGCGTCGTTGGGGTGGCCGGCCATCATGGCGGCTGCGGCAAAGCGATCGGCCATGCGCGGTGCGAGTTGGTAGGCGCCGTCACCGCCTGCGGAGTAGCCCATGAGATAGACCCGATCGGGGTCGACACCGCGGAGGACTACGTAGTCCTCGATTAATCGGGCGAGTAGGGGGTCCATGTGAGGCTCATGCCAGAGGTTCCAATGATCGGTTGGCGCGCGCGGGGCGACGACGATCCCTTCTTCGGGTTCGTACAATCGGATTTGGTTTTGCCACTGTTGATCGTTCACGGCGGCGGGGGCGCCACCGCCACCGTGCATCGAGATCCAGAGGCTTTTGCGGCCATCGGGTGCGTCGCCGAAGCTACGTTCCAGCAGGCGCAGGGTGTGATCGCCGATGGTGACCTCACCCTGCTCCAGTTCAGCGGCCCGCTGCATGGCCAGGCTCTGCCGGGAGGTATCCCAGAGCAGACTGGCGATCTCTTCGGCCTCGGGGCGGTTGAGCGGAATGTTGGCCCATGAACTGGGGAGTGCTGCGAGATCCGGGTTGGTTGCTTCGGCAATCCAGTTTTTGAGCGATTCGACGGGGTTTATGGAGGAATGGCTTGGTTCTCCGTGCAGGGCGGCCGGGAGGGCGAGCAGTGGAATCAGGGCGTGGAGGGTGCGGGAGAGGGCGGTGATGGATATCATGGGCTTTGATTGGGTGGGATGGGTGATAGAGCAGAGATGTTCAGCGGATCACCAGGGTGGCTTCCGCGATGGTTTCGGTGGGGAGCGTGCCGTTGAGTGCTGATTTGAGGGCTTGGATATCGGGTGTATCGAGCCTGAACAGCTCGGCGGCGAACCGGTAGGAGAGATTCTGGTAGCGCAGCCGGGTCTGTATGTGCCAAGTGCGGGGTGGTGCTTGGGGGGCGGGGATACGGTACTGGATGGTATCGCGGCCAGGGGCGAAGTCGGAGTCATCCTCGGTGCCTCGGCTGCCCAGGTCTTGGGCGGCGGCCTGGGCGGGGTCCCAACCGACCGGTGGGATACGGTTGTCTTTGATGTAGGACTGCCCGGCCAGCAAGCGGAAGGTCGGGTCCTTTTCGGCATCGGCCATGACGCTCTGATAGACCTGCACTTGATCGGGATGGGAGATGGACTGGTAATGCGGTTGGATCGGACGGCCTGGCAGCTCGGAGGGCAGTGGTTGATGGTGTGCGCCGAGGATGGCGCCGGAGGGTGCGGATTGGCCGGATGAGAAGATCGGATTGTTATCTTGATCGGAGACGGTGAGTTCGAGCCAGGCCCTGCGGCTCGGGTGTGCGGTAGGGAACTTGTGTCCTGCGCGGTTATGGATGGTCACCTCGATGAAGAGCCCACCGTCTTCGGCACGGGCCGCGGTGAGTTGGAGCCTTGCGGTCTGCTGTTGGAGCATGAATTGGGAGGTCTCCTTGCGCCATGACCATTCCTCGGGGGTGACATCAGAGCCGGCTGCGGGGGCGAGGGTGGGGAGGATGGTATTGGCTCCGGCCAGGAGGTGTTTCCCAAATGGCTGTCTGGGGAGGGTCGGCGGAAAGTCGCGGCCCATGGGATTGCGTGCGATGCGGGTGTTGAATGCGTGTCCGTCTTCATCGGCTTTTGGCATGTGACAATCTTGGCAAGTGCGCGCGTCGGGTCCGGGCCGGCTGAATGCGGAGAGGCGCCATTCGAGGAAAGGCGACTGTTCGGCGAGTGCGGATGCGGGTGTGGACGGATCGCCCCTGAGTGGTTCAGTAAAGAGGGTGTGGCAGGCGGAGCAGAGAGCGGATTCCAGGACGTGTTCCGAGGGGAGTGGATTGAAGCCGGTGTGCATCCGCATCGGCATGTCGAAGGGATTTGAGTGCGGCCCGAATGCGGGGGTGCCTTCGGCGAGGTGGTACCGGCCGGAGAATGTATTGGGGTGGCCGAGCTCCTGTTCGGGGATTTGGTGGCACACGGTGCAGGAGACCCCCTCTGCTGCGTCTTGAACCGGTGTTGTGTCGGCTGCGGCGGCGGGGGGATCGGCGTTTTTACGCCACCAGGCAATCGGGGTATGGCAACGTGTGCAGGTGGAGGCGATCTCCTCACGGTGCTCGGGGAAGGTGGCGATCTCGGCGGAGACGACGGCCTTCCAGAGGGGATCGCGGCCTGCATTGGCCATGGGTGAGGAGTGCCAGAGATTGAACGGTGCGATCGGGGCGCCGTCGGCATCGCGCATGGCCGAGGCGGTTGGTGCGTTGCTATGGCAGAGGGCACAATCGCCTGCCGGGCGAAACTCGACCTGGGCGGGCGTCTGGACCACTGACGTCCCAAAGAGGAGCGTGATCCCGAAGAGTCGGAAGATGGATGGGAGCTGCATGATGGCAGAATTGTAGCTGTGCCAGATCGATCGGGTAAAGGGGAAAGAGAGGTCCGGCCAGAGGCTGGAGGTCTGATGGGGGGGGGGCGGTGGCGCAGGGCTAGCGGACGTTTGGCTGGCTGATGAGCGGAGGGTGGACGTTGTGGACTGAGTGGACTTTGGATTGGGGAATTACCTCCATGATTGTGGGCCTGAGGTTGCTGCGGGCCCCCCCGCGCCGCGTCGGTTTGTGCCTAAAGAAATGGGTGACAACTCGAGGCGGGTACTGGAGAATGGGGTTTTAGCCGGTGAGGATGAGAGGTGAATTCATGATTTATCGTAAGGTGTCTCTTGGGTTGGCGGGGTGGATTTTGGGCGGTTTGTGTTTGTTCGCGCGGGCGGCTGAGCCGGAGGTCTTGGAACGGGTCTTTGTTGACGAGGTCTGGGCGGGGCATCGGGTCGGCTTTTGTCTTCTGACCGCGCCGCCGTTTCAATTTGTGGGCTACTACAATGCGGAGCGGGAGATGGTGATTGCCCGGCGGCGGCTTGGGACGCAGGAGTGGGAGCGCAAGGTCCTGCCGGAGCGGGTGGGCTGGGACAGTCACAATTACATCACGATGGCCTTGGACCGAGGTGGTTGTCTGCATATCTCGGGCAACATGCACAGCGGACCGCTTGTCTATTTTCGAGGGTCGGCGCCGCTGGAGATCTCTGGTCTCGAGCGGGTGCCTTCAATGGTTGGAGACCGGGAGACGCGGTGTACGTATCCTGTCTTTTTACGGGGACCGGGGGACGAACTGATCTTCATGTATCGGGATGGCGGCAGTGGCAATGGTGACCAGGTCTTCAACGGTTATGATGAGGCCGACGGCGTGTGGCGTCGCATGTTGGACACCCCGCTTACCTCGGGGGAGGGGGCGATGAACGCCTATTTCCACGGGCCGGTGCGTGGGCCGGATGGGTATTATCACCTCTGCTGGGTCTGGCGGGACACACCGGATTGTGAGACGAACCATGATATCTGCTATGCGCGTTCGCGCGATTTCGCGAGCTGGGAAGATTCGGCAGGGCGAAAGCTGACACTACCGATTACGCTCAAGACCGCGGAGATTGTGGATCCGGTGCCGGCGGGCGGGGGTGTGATCAATGGCAATGCGAAGCTCGGCTTTGATGCAGAAGGGCGCGTGATGATCACGTATCACAAGTATGATACCGCTGGGAACACGCAGGTTTTTGTGGCGCGCAGGGAGGGTGATGGCTGGCGCCGGTATCAGGTCAGCGCCTGGGACACCCGCTGGGAATTCAGCGGCCGGGGGTCGATCCCGTTCCTGGTGCATGTGCAAGGAGCCAAACCGGTTTCGGATGACAAGGTAGAGATTGGTTACAGCCATTGGGAGAAGGGGAGCGGCGTTTGGGTGTTGGATGGCGAGACCTTGGCACTTGTGGGCTCACGTCCGCCGGACCGCCGCTATCCGCGGTTGTCGCGGGAGGAGTCTGTGCCGGGGTTGCAACCGAACTGGGCCGGCGACTTGGGGGGCGATGATGCCGATGGTTCATCGGGGGTGCGCTATCAATTGTATTGGGCCACGCGTGGGGTAAACCGCGACCGCCCGCAGGGCGAGCCCACCACCTCCCGGTTGGAGGTGGTGGGTTCCGGCCTGAGGCCGGAAGCCTGATGCCCTGAGGGGCATCAGGCGAGGTCGGAGGTCCGCAGCACGGCTACGCGTGC
>ENA-UOOH01002641-UOOH01002641.1-fermentation-metagenome-genome-assembly--contig:-NODE-2641-length-14992-cov-13.677111_pt1 | contig 14992 bp, 24 predicted proteins | sample MGYA00245778_ERZ724025 | MGnify/ENA primary metagenome ERZ724025 (study PRJEB28704, sample SAMN03018313) | fermentation metagenome | biome: anthropogenic terrestrial biome; feature: soil... | reverse complement strand
TGTGCTGGACAGGCATACGCATAAAGAGTGCTACGGAGGCAGAAGAAGATGCTACAGCGGGATCGGTACAGGGAGGTCTCTGAGATGGATTATCACCGGCCTGGGCGGGGGTTTTCGGCAGGGCAGGAAGGGCAGGAAAAAACAGAAAGTGTTTCAGATGTTAGAGGTCTGAGAAACTTTCTGAAATTTGGTGCCCCAAATACCCCAAAAGGCACGAAGGGTATGAGGTTTCAGGAGTTTCTAAACTCCGTGTTTCGGAAAAGTTTTCAGAATTTTGTGCCCTTCGTGCCCGTGAGAGGGTTTTGGGCATATAGGGCATATAGGATCGTAATTTTCCCATGTGGGGGGGGTATAGTAAAAGTTACGAAACTATGTGCCCTAAATACCCCACTCGTACCGGGGGCGATCTGAGTGCATATCCTCTGCACTGTCGACCGGCACTTCGACACCATCACAAATCGAGAAAGTGTTACTCGGGGCGGCGGGTCGCTCACGAGCACCTCGGCCCGCGCCATATCGCGCCACCGGGACTGCTCTACATCGGGCGCCATGTCACCCCGCCCCGACCTCTCCCGGAGATCCCCGATCCCGGTAGAGCATCTCCGGCCCTCGTGCCCCTCGCCGAATCCGGGACAATGCATGCGGGACAATGTCACCGCGGGGGCGGTCTGAGTGGTCGCTACTACTCCTGCCTCCCGCAAGGCCAAGGGCAGGCGGTTCCAGCAGGCGGTCCGGCAGGACCTGATCGACTGCCTCGGCATCGACCCAGGCGACGTCCAGAGCACGGCGATGGGGCAGGCGGGCTGCGACCTCTACCTCTCACCGGCGGCACGGGGGCGGTTCCCATTCGGAGTCGAGTGCAAGCACCAGGAGCGGCTCGCCCTCCCGGCGTGGTGGGAACAATGCAGCACGAACGCCGAGAAGGAAGGGTTGACCCCACTCCTCCTGGTGAAGCAGTCTCGCAAAGAGCCTCTCGCGGTGCTCCGGTGGTCGGACCTGATCCGGTTGATACGGGAGATCCGGGAACGGTATGGTTTCAACGACGATCACCGATGGGAGAACCTCGCCGAGGGGCTGACAGGAGGCGAGCGGTCATGACCCGGATCATTCGCGTCGAGACATGCGACCGCTGCCCCCACGCCTACGGCTCCCGAGGGTGCCGACACCCTGAGGCCCTCGTGGACATCGATGGGGTGCAGACGCTCCACCTGTTTGATGATTATTTCATCATCCCAGCCTGGTGCCCGCTGGAACAGGACGGTCCCGACTGGCGGCCCCCTGTGACCATTGACCTGCACGGTCCACCACGCTATGCACGGAGCACGACCGACGGGAGGCGGATATGACACTGGAGATCGACCGCATTTACTGCGGTGACTGTCTCGACCTCATGCGTGAGATGCCGGATAAGAGCGTTGACACTATCATCACAGACCCGCCGTTCTTCCTGCCCGCAGAACACTATCAGTCAAGGAAGGATTGGGGCGGCAGACGGTTCTCCGATACGTCCGTGTTGCGGGTTTTTTGGGAGACTGTGATCACCGAAGCCGTGCGAGTTCTGAATCCGAACGGACATCTCTTCGTGTTCTGTAACTGTGACAGTTACCCGGTGTTTTACGTCCCGATGTACGACCGGTTCCACAAAACCAAGTCGCTTGTATGGGATAAAACGCGGGTCGGGCTCGGGCACATCTTCCGGCATCAACACGAGTTGATCATCTGGGGTAGGCACGCGCACAGCGTATACCTTGACGACCACAAACTGAGATCCGATGTACTGAAGTTCCCGGCGACGCTTTCGCAAGAGAGAGATCACCCTGTGGAGAAACCCGAGGCCCTACTCATGGAACTTATCGCACCGACGACCCCTCTCGACGGAGTTGTCTTCGACCCGTTCGCAGGAAGCGGCACGACATTATCGGCCGCAAAGAAACTTGGGCGGCACTATATCGGGGCAGAACTCGATCCCGCGTGGCACGGGGTGGCGGATCGCAAGGTGAACGCCGCGAACGAGCAGGTGCGGCTATTTGACGACGAGGCGTTCGCATGACTCCCCCGACCCCCTCCGGCCCCCGCGTCCTCTACATCTCCGGCCCGTTCAGCCACCCGGACCCGGTGCACGGCATCCCGAAAAACATTCTGCGGGCCTCCGAGGGGGCTATTCATGCCGAGGATTGACGTCTCCTCCGAGGACGCCGCAGAGATCGCGCGGCTCTGCTGGCTGCTCGAACCCGGGAAGAAGCTCACACAGGCTGAGGTCGTCGGTCAGGTCCTCGCCGAGTGGCGGGCGGCGAAACTGGCGAAAGTGGCAGAAGTGGCGAAACTGGCGAAACCGCCATAATCAGCCCCCTTTTTCTCTTCAGAGTGCATATACACTCTCAATCAAATCAGGAGCGCTCAAATATGCCCATCGACCCTAACCTCATTCTCGGCGCCGTCGCGATCGCCGGCGTCGCTGTGGGAGCAATCCCTTCTGTGTGCGGCTACATCGAAAAGAAGCGCAAAGACGAAGCCGACGAAGCCGAGCACCGGCGCGACCACGAACTCCGGCAGGCGATCCTACGGAACGACCTGGTCCGCGACGCCACGGCCGGCCAGGAGTCCACCCAGTACGCGAAGCGCCTCCGGGTACTCGCTGCAGGGGAGAAACCCGAATAACCGGTTTCCGGCCGCCGAGGCGCAACAGGAAGCGCACTCCCCCTGTAAGGGAGCGGTTGCGGGTTCGAGCCCCGCCGGCGGCTTTTGAGGTGTATCAATGGCAGGTGGGGAGAAATGGCACGATGGGGTCCCGGACATCGTCCGGAGGCTGGCCGGCCGGTCTAAGGCGGGGCTGACTGACGACGAGGTCGCGGAGCACCTCGGGGTCGCGGTCCGGACCGTACATCGCTGGAAGAAGGACCATCGGGAGTTTGCCAAAGCGCTGATCGAGACGAAAGCGCTCCTCGACTCCCGGGTCGAACTCTCCCTCTACCGCCGGGCGCTCGGCTACTCCTACAAGGAAGTTGAGGTCACGCTTGAGGGCGGCGAGGTGACGAAGCGCGTCGAGCGGGTGAAGGAGGTCCCGCCGGACATCTCCGCGATCCGGCTCTGGCTGACGAACCGGGACGCGGAGTCCTGGCGGGATAAGCAGGACGTGCGCGTGACCGGCGATCTCACGATCATCCTCCGTGCTGAGGATATGGGGGTCCCGGATGAGTGACGGGGTCCCGGATGAGTGACGGGGTCCCGTTCACCGCTATCAACTCCCGGTTCCTCCGGATCTTCGAGGAGCACCCGGACGCCCGGGAACTCGTCTTCTATGGCGGCTCTGGCAGCGGCAAGTCGACGAGCGTCGCGCAGATCCTCCTGAAGCGGTTCCTCGACACAATGCAGCCCCCGGTCCGGATGCTCTTCTCCCGCAAGTGGCTCAGTGCCCTCAAGAACACTCTTCTCGTCGACTGCATCCGCATCCTGCAGGCGTGGGGGGCTTACGACCGGATCGAGCACAACAAGAACGAGTCGTATATGCGGGTCGGCCGGAACCGGATCGACTTCCTCGGGCTCGACAACCCGGAGAAGATCAAGGGCGCCGAATACAATTTCATCTGGCTGGAGGAGGCGACCGACTTCGACCTCGATGACGTCCGGCAGCTCCGTCTCCGTCTCGGCCGGAACAAGGCCAACGAGAACGCGAAGTACGTCTTCACGTTCAACCCGATCGACGCGCAACACTGGACGTGGACTGACCTCGTGCAGACCGAGAAGCCCGGCCGGGTCGTCCGGCTCTCGACCTACAAGGATAACCTCCGCAACCTCTCGCCGGAGTGGATCGCGGACCTCCTCGACCTCGAAGAGCAGGACGAGAACTATTACCGCATTTACGCGCTCGGTGAGCCGGGCGTCCTGCAGAACGTCATCTACGCAAAATACCGAGTTACCGACTACAAGATCCCGGTCCCCGACAGCATCGGGATCGACTTCGGCTACAACAACGCGACGGCCGTCGTCGGCATCAAGCAGCTCCCTGACCGGCTGCAGGTCTGGGAGATCCTCTACCAGTCCCGCATGACGAACGCCGACTTGATCGCCTGGCTCACGGCGCACCGGGACACCTGGAGTATCCAGCCGAGCGTCCCGCTCTACGCCGACTCCGCCGAACCGAACCGCATCGAGGAACTCAGGCGGGCCGGGTTCAACGCTCGGCCAGCGAACAAGTCGGTGAAGGACGGCATCGACTTCTGCAAAGCGCAGACGCTGGAGATCCACAGCAGCGCCGCGAACCTGATCCGGGAGATCCGGACATACAAGTACCGCGAGGACCGCAGCGGCCGGGTCTACGACGAGCCGGTCAAGTTCAACGATCACGCGATGGACGCGATGCGCTACGCCGCGTATTCGCATTTTGGACAACGCCGGGATGTCAGTATCCCGAAAGAATGGCTCTCGTTCGGAGGCGCCCGATGAGTCTCGCCGCCTGGATCGCACTGGCATACGGGGCCCTCCTCGCGTTCGCGGTCTTCATCTGTATAATCGGAGGCTAACATGGTAGAAGAACTAACCCCGAAAGAAACCCGCGTTACGCGCGGCACAAAGGCAGAAGGCGAGGTCTCGTTCCAGTCGAGCGAGAACGCCTACACCGCTCCGCAGATCACGCCGGAGACGGCCCGGAACTACTTCGAGCAGAACATCCACCTCGCTACGCAGATCGTCAACCTCCTCCCGCAGGTCTTCCCTGGGGCGCCGGACATCTACGTCGAGGACCGCGACCTGGAGCGCGTCGACGACCTCTCGCGATGGATCGCCCGGACCGCCGAGAGCGTCGGGGTCTACCCGAGCATGAGGGCGTCGTGGATCGACACCATGAGCCACGGCTGCAGCGTCAAAAGCGCCGGGTATGTCTTCAGGAACGGGCGATACGAGATCGACGAGATCCGGGATCTGCCGGCGATCACGTTCCGACAGCCTCCGAGGACCCTCGGCATGTTCCAGGCCCCCCCGAACCCGCTGATGCCGGGGGTCGTCTGGGACGTGAAGGAGAAGCGAGTTAGGGTCTTCCAGACCCTCGACGACACGCTCGCCCTGCACGAGATCAAGAACTTCACGATCATCCGCGACCCGAGCGCCCCGTTCCCCGCCGGCCGGGCCTACTGTCTCCCGGCGTATCACATCATCGGCGCCATCGACCACGCCAACAAAGCCGCTGATCAGCAGGTGCACCGGGTCGGCGCCCCGCTCATCTTCCCCCAGATCACCGAGACGATCACGGCAGACCTCAAGACCTGGGGCGACAACTTCGTCCGCACCTGGGGCAAGGACACCGGGTTCGTCATCCCGCCCGGCGTGGCGTTTCCAGACGTCAAGATCCGGGAGAGCCAGACAGCCGCCGACCGGCTCAAACTCCTCGTCTCCTGGCTGGAGTTCTACTTCAACCCGACGACCGTCCTCCGGTCCGGGGTCGGTACTGTGATCGGCGCGAGCGACTCCGGCGCCATGCGGATCTGGAACAACTACGTCGGGGGGACGCAGGCGTGGATCGAAGAGCAGTACGAAACGTTCCTGCAGCCGCTCCTGACGGCGAACGGGTACGACGACCTGAACATCCGCATCCAACTCAAGCGCCCAGAACTCGATCGCTCCACGGCCGTAGTCGAACAGATCCGGGTCGGCATCGAGGGCAAGGCCCTGACCCGCGACGACATCCGGCGCAACCTCTCCGAACTCGACCTCGGGGAACTCACCGACGAGGTCCGGGCGGAACTCGACGCGACCTATGCAACGGCGCCGGCCATGCCGTTTGAGAACCTCGCCGGGTTCAGCCGGAAAGAAGAGCCCCCTATCTCGGCTGCCGAACGGAAGATCGCCGCCGCGAACCTTGCCAGTCTTCGGGCGATCGAGCGGATCCTGGAGAAAGGAGAGTAGATGCCGACCGACGAGCAGCGCAAACTCATCGAAGAGGTCCTCGCGGACCGGCAGGAAGCGATCGCCGCCGCCCTGGTCGAGGAGGCCGAGGCCGTCGCCGCCGCAGCAGCCTCATCCACACTCGGTGAACTCGCCCGGATGGGTCGGACCAAGTACACCCGCCAGATCGTCGACGGCATCACCAAAGAGCAGGTCGCCGCCTATCGCAAGCAGGTCGAGCGCGGCGGCACCTACGTCATCGAACCCATCGGCAAGGACCTGGGTGGCGGACGGATCGAGTATTCCGCGCGCAAAGTGTTCAAGCCCTGGCTCTCAGACATGCGGAAACGCGACCAGGAAGAGATCCTCCGCATCATCGGTGAGGGGCAGCGGGACGGGATGCACCTGAAGCAGATCGCCCGCGACCTCCGGGGCTACTTCGCCGGCACGGAACACAACGCGACCACCGCCGCCCGGACTGAAGCGCAGAAGATCCGCACCGACGCCAGGATCGCGACCTACCTGAAGACCGGCGTCCACTACCTCGAATACATCGCCGTCGGCGATGCCCAAACCCGTCCCGAACACGCCGCGCGACATGGTAAGATTTACCCGATCGGGAGGGCGCCATGGCTCGGCGAACCGAACTGCCGGTGCATCCTGGTCGACGCCGATTACCGGGTCGAAGAGGAAGGCGCCGCCGTCGAGAACAGTGACACGATCACACTGACAGCAGAGGAGGTAGAATCATGACCCGACCACCAACACTCACCGACAAGCAGATCCGTGCCGTTCGCGAACATATCGACATGTTCCCGGCGGAGATCCTGAAACTCCCGGAGTTCGCCGGCACTGAGGTAACTCGACACACGATCAGGAACTACCAGAACCGTCTCAAGAACGCAACTATCCCCGACGATGAAGAGGACCTCCTCGCCCGGCTACGACAATACCTGTCCCGCCACGGGCTCCCCTCCCGGTTTCACAGCCACAGCGGCGTCACCGGGTTCGTGACCTACCTCGAAAACCAGATCCATTTACGCGCTATTGAGGGCGAAGATTGAAGAACCAAGTTCAAAAATCCTTCCAATTGCCCGGAAAAGCGCCGCAATTTTTTATATGGTCTATGAGCGCGACGTATAATTATGCATCGTGGAGATATCCCACACACCAATGCTTTTGCCAACCTCCACGACGTCACGCTCCAACGCCTCGACGTGTATCACCGGAACAACGGTCGATACGTGTTCTACGACGCGAAGCACTTCGCGCCGACCGTAGACCACTGGAACACCGTCCCAGTGATTTATGTTGAGACGGAGCCGGGGAAGCCTGCAGAACATCCGCGGTTCGAGGATGTAGCCACTGGCAACCTGCCTGCAAAATTCCGCACTGTCGGCGGCGTGTCTGCCGCTCACCTGACGGAGTCCGGCGAGAAGGTGCTCAAAGGGGCCATCGTGTTCTCGGACCCGGCGATTGCGGCAAAGGCCAACGCGGGCGAACTCTCGCTCTCGACTGGCCTCGCCTCCCCGGAGGCCCCGGATCCCCGGCTGCCTGGAGCAACCAGGATCGCCGGTCCGGTGACCCCGAACCACATCCTCGTGTTCGACCGCGGAGCGTGCCCGAACTGCTATCCGAACGACAGTGGAGCAATGTTCCACAACCTACGACAGGAGCCCAAAATGGACGACGAATCCAAAGGACTGCTCAAGACGATTGCCGACGCGCTCACCCGGCGCGAGCCGGCACCCGTACAGCACGTCAACCTGACCGAGTTCGAGAACCTGAAGAAGGAACTCGAAACAGCGAAAGCACAGACCGCAGAACTCGCGAACCTCAAGCAGGAACTCGCGACGATCAAGGCTGAGAAAGAGACCGCCGCGAAGGATGCCAAATGGAACGCCATGAAGGCGAACCTCCCGGAGGGTTGGCTTGGTGCGAAGGAGCCCGAGACCCGTAAGGAGTTCGAGGCCGACCCTGGCGCGTTCGCGCTCAAGGTGGTCGCGTTTAAGAACACGCAGCCGCAGGGGCAGCAGGCCGAGGGCACTGGCGTGACCGGAGGTTCCGGAGACGCGGAAAGCACCGAGGAACAGAAGTTTGCAAACATGGCCGCAGAGGTCGCGAAGGCGACCGGGATCCAGTTTGTGTGAGGTGAGAAAGACATGGCATACGAAGCGGGAGAGTTCTTCCCCGGCGCCCGGGTACAGAAGTTCGCGGCCACCGCAGACGCGACGAAGGGAGCAGTCATCACGATTACCCCGGCAGCGACGCCGACCGGCGCCCCCTGTGCTGAAGAGGGTGCGGGACCGTTCGCGGTCGCGATCGAGGCTGTGGCGAACGGCAAGACCGGCCGCGTCGTCACGAAGGGCGAAGTCGCCGTCGACTGTTCCGGGAACTGTTACACCGGCGCGGTCGTGACCGGTAGTGGGGGGAAGGTCGCGCCGTGCGACACTGACCCGTCTGGAAACTGGATCAAGCCGGCCGGCCGGATGACGGTCGGCGGCGCTGACGGCACCGTCGGCGTGATCGACCTGGGAGGGTTCTGAAATGACAAACACAGGAATACTCGGTAAGGTCCAGATCGAAGGGAACTGGACGCAGAAACGCCTGATCCTCCCGGTGATCCAGGCAGCGCTCGAACGCACACAGCTTGCGTCGCCCGCTATCGGGCCGACGATGACCTACGCGAAACTCAAGGGCACGATCCCCCTCCTCGGCCCCGTCCCGGTCCAGTCGCAGCTCGACGAGTTCGAGCACGCGGTCGGCGGGGGCGGTAAACCGTCCGGGTTCGACATCGAGGTGCTCAAGGACCGTGTGGTCCTGTACGTTTCGGATGAGGCGGAGATCGAGAGTGATGTCGGGAACCCCATGAGTCTGCAGCAGCAGGCTGCAGCCGGCGCCCTGGCGGCGAACCTGAACAAACTCATCGCCGAGAGACTCGACACGACGCCGCAGACCTACAACACCACCGGCGACCTCGGGAACTGGGCCGCAGCCGGCGCCAAGCCCACGCTCGCCGTCGGCAAGATGGCTGCAGCGATGGGCGTTCATCAGCCGACCGCGCTCGTGATGGGGACGCTCGCGGGTGCGTATTACGTCGATGCGGTCGGGGACAAGGTCGCGATCGCCAACCTCGCCGAATGGCGCGGTGCCACGTCCATCCACCCGACGCTCAACATCCCGGTCTTCATCAGCACTGACATCGACAAGCTCGACGACACGAGCGGCAACCGTTACGTGTTCGGCGTCTGCAATACGACACCGGGCGTTGTGACCGTGCTCTCGAAGATCAAGGCCCGGCAGTACGACGACCCGAAGCTCGGCGCTCAGGTCTACCAGTACGACATCTGGCGTTCGCCGTTCTCGAACATCCAGCAGACGTCTGGCAACCTCAACCTCGGCGTGATGCGCGGTCTCATGAAGGAGAGCTAACCTCTCCTTTTCGGAGGCGACTCCCATGCCTGACTCGTTCGCGTCCCGGTTCATGACGCCGGAGGAGAAGCAGGCGATGGTCGTCCGCGACCCGCAGGCAGCACAGGCGCTTCACAACGGGCCGCGGACCGGGTTCGCGCACAATTGTTACGCCGGCGGGCTCGGGATGTTCTTCCAGAAGACCATCAAGAACACGATCCTTGAGAAGTTCCTCGACCAGGCGTGGCAGGGGTTCCTGAAGTACCGGTGCGCCGGGAACAAGGCGGCCTATCGTGAGGCAAAGAAGAACCCAGATGCCGTCTTCCAGTACGACGACCAACTCCTCACGCTGCTCAACCGCGTCATGAAAGAGAGTATCGCCGAGCACCACACGGACTGCGACGCTCGCAGGAAACAGCAACTCCTGACGCAGGCGACGGATATCACGCTCACGCTCCTGAACGAGGACATCTACTACCGCGCCAGGGCGAAACTGCACCTGAAGGATATCCTCGCTGCGCTCGCAGAACACCCGGAGTGGCTCGAACTGTCTCCGGAGGAGGAGAACAACGTGCGGAGGTGGAACGGGTGCAGCCCGTAGATCCGACCTACCCGGCAATGGTTGCGACCTACGAAGGCGCGACCGGCCTCCCGTATCCCTGCGGTCTCGCAGCGATCACCGATCTCCTGTTCGGAGGTGAAGCCCGTGCCGACGAGCGGTAACGTCCTCGCCCTGGTCCCGATCCTGACTCCGATCACCCCGACCGCAGAACAGTTCGATCTCCTCTACCCTTATGCGCTCGACGAGTTCGAGGCTGACGATCCCGGGTGTGGAGAGGCAGGGGCCGAACGGGCACTCGCCTATCTCGTGGCGCATTACCTGGCTGGGGGGAAGGGGCAGGTCGGGCTCCAGAGCGAGAAGATCGACGACTACTCGTATACTCTCGCCGGCGCAGCGGCCACGACGTCCCGATGGTACGTAATGTATCGGCAGCAGCTCGAGCGGTGCCGCGAGGCACGCGCCGTCCCGGCAAGCGCTCTCACCGGCGTGACGCACGACGACGTCACCGGGCTCAGGGACCTCCACCTCGACCAGAACCCGGTTGTCTCCGCCCGGCGGAGGGACTGATGAGCCTGCCGGAAACCACCCTCGGGACGTTGACAGATCGTGAACTCTTGCTCCTGATCTATGGCGAGGTCGCGGCGGTCTCCACAACGGCAAACGATCACGAAGCCCGGCTCCGGATCCTGGAGGCGCAGAGTAACCGCACCCTCGGGCTCATGGCCGCGACCGGGGGGAGTTCCGGCGCTGTTGCCGGCGGCGTGGTCGCAGTGATCATGAAACTCCTGGGAGGGTTCTGATGAGCCTCGCCGGCCTCCTGAACCAGACGGTGCAGATCAAGCCCTGCATCGGCACGAGCTACACTGGCGACCCATCCTACAACGCCCCCGTCACGCACCCGGCCCGGATCTCCTACAAGCCGCGCCGGGTCCTGACAGCGACAGGAATCGAACGGTCGTCCTACGCCCGCGTCACGGTCGAGGTCGAGGTCGGTGACGCCGATCTCATCATCCTCGCGGACGGCGTGGAACGGGTGCCGCTGCAGGTCAACCGCATCTATGACGGCGAGGGACAGTTCCACCATTCGAGCATCGATCTGTAGGTGAGGGAGATGGCGAAAACGGGCGTAAAAGTCGCGTATATCAAAGGCGAGCAAACCCTGATTGCGAACCTGAAGGTCTACGACAAGAACATGACCGACACGGTCGCCGATGGCATGAGGAAGTTCGGGGGTCGGGTGGAGGCCGAATCTACCCAGCGGTGCCCGGTCGATACCGGGGAACTCCGAAGCCGCGTCTTCAACGAAGGCCCGCTCCGCGACGGCGATGAGTACGTGCAGGTCGTCGGCTACGAGAAGTTCGGCGCACAGTGGGAGGGGGGGCGAGCCTATGCCGTCCCGGTCCACGAACGGACTGGGGTTAACCATCCGGTCGGCGAGGCGAAGTTCCTGCAGAACGCCGTGAACGCGCTCTCCCGGGAATACGCGGGCTACCTCCAGAAACTCCTTGGGCAGGTGAAGCTGTGAGCGCGGGCGACGAGATCACCCAGTACCTCGCTGCGAACGGCATCGGCACCCTTGGTCAGGATCTCTATCTGGGGCTCGTCCAGGACAAAGCGACGGTGATCACCGTCGTTGAGACTGGGGGCCCGGCCCCGTATCACGACTACGGCCCCGGGGAGATTATCGATCACCCCGCGGTCCAGGTGCTGGTGCGGAACCCGAACTACACATCGGGGCGGGCGAAGGTCGACGAGATCCGCGACCTGCTTGACAGGGTCGCGAACGCGACCGTCTCCGGCGGCCGCTACCTCTCGATCGCGGCTATGAACGACCCAGTCTACCTCGGCAAAACCCCGACGAGCCAGGGCGAGACGCACGAGTTCTCCGTGAACTTCGCCACGATGCGAGAACGCTAACCTCCCGGCTGCACCGACCGGGTCACTGCCTCGGTGCAAAACGATGGAGAACAAGACATGACCAAAATCGGAAAAACCACGACCATCGCGGACCCGAGCGGAAACCTCGCCGGGGTCGACAGCATCGGCGACATCAGCCTAACGGCAGACGAGATCGAAACCACCACCTACGGCGCCAGCCTCTGGAAGACGTTCATGCAGGGCCTCAAGGACGGAGGATCGTTTGACCTGGTCCTGAACTACGATTCGACCGACACTTCGCACAACCGCCTGCTGCAGGCGTTCCACACGGGGGAGAGTAAGGAGTACACCGTCACCTTCCCGGACGCCTCGACGTTCATCTTCACGGCGTTCGTCTCCGGGGTAGGGCTCGCCCAGCCGAAGGACGAGAAGGTGCAGCGGACCTTCACAATGCGGATCGACGGTCTGACCCCGCCGGCGTTCAGCGAGGCCGCGTAATGATCCCGGACATCACCAAGGAGATCGGAGGAGTGATCTACACCCTCCGGTTCTCCGCCCGGACGACGATCGCGATCGAGCAGGAGTTCGGCTGCAAACTCACGGAACTCACCACGACGATCGGAAAAGAGCCCGATATGAAAACCGTCGCGAAACTTGCGAAACTCTGCATGCGGAAAGACGGCAAGATGCTCACCGACGCGGAGTTCGACGGCGTCCTTGACGAGATCTCCGTCGACGAACTCGCGCAGATCCTGAACGACGCGATGGGAGTCACGCAGGGCTCCGTCGCAGCGCCGCCAGAAGGTGATACGGGAAACTGAAACCGTTCGACGGGTGGATGCACGAGTATCTCGATCTCGCCGTGCAGACGGGGTATTTCGATGATCCTCGCGTCATCTACGATCTGACGCCTGCAGAGATCGCCGCCGTGATCAACGGGAAAGCGGCCCGCGACCGCGACCGGCAGCGGGTTGAGAACATCCGTGTCGGAACGCTCTGTGCGACGATTGTGAACCTGCGCCGGCGGAAGCGGTCGGATCGGGTCTATACCTGGAAAGACTTCTTCCCGGACGCGGCTCCGAAACCGGCGCAGAGCGTGGAGGATATGAAACGAGTATGCAGGGAGATTACGATAATGTTCGGGGGGGAGGTGAAGGATGTCGTTGAACGTCGGTAATCTCGTAGCGACGCTCGGGCTTGATAAAACTGGGTTCGATACCGGGATCGATGGCGCGACAGCGAAGACGGGCAGTTTCGCCTCCGGGTTTGCGTCGAAACTAACATCTCTGGCCGTCCCGATCGCCGCAGTGGGGGCAGCGGCAGCCGCGGCCGTCGGGGTCGCCGTCAGCAAGTTCGGGGACTTCGAGCAAGGGATGAACCAGGTCTTCACGCTCCTCCCCGACGCCTCCGCGGAGATGCGGGACCAGATGGTTACGGATGTCCGGAAGATCTCCTCTGAGATGGGCGCCCTGACCTCGCAGACGATCCCGGCGCTTTACGATGCGATCGGTTCAGGAGTCCCGCCGGAGAACGTCTTTTCGTTTCTGGAAACCGCGCAGAAGGCCGCCGTGGGCGGGGTAACTGACCTCGGGACAACGGTTGACGGCCTGACGTCGGTCGTCAATGCCTACGGTGCCGACGTCCTCGATGTGGCGACCGCCTCGGACATCATGTTCCAGACGGTGAACGTCGGTAAGGTATCGTTTAAGGAGCTCGCTGGCAGCCTTTACAACGTCTCCCCGACAGCCGCCGCACTTGGGGTGGAGTTCGGAGAGATCGGCGCTGCTATCGCCGCCATGACAGCGCAGGGTGTGCCTGCATCGGTCGCAACCACCTACCTTCGGCAGATGCTCGTCCAACTCTCCGAAGCCGGGACAGAGACCTCGGACCTCTTTAAAGAGCTATCGGGGAAGTCATTCCGGGACTTCGTTGCCGGCGGGGGGACGGTGCAGCAGGCCCTGCAGCTTTTGGAAAAGCACGCCAATGAAACCAATGTCGGGATCAACGATCTCTTCGGGTCGGTATGGGCCGGGAGCGCTGCGCTGACCCTGACTGGTAAAGGAACTGAGGCGTTCACCGAGGCGCTCGCCACGATGGAGTCCGCCGCCGGGGCTACCGATTCGGCATATGAGATTATGGAGCAGGGTCTCAATCGACGCATCGAGAAGATCACGGTCCGGATCGAGACCAAACTAGCAGAACTCGGCGAGAAGTTCATGCCGCTTGTCGAGGACTATATCATGCCGGCCATCGAGGCAGCGGTCGACGGTTTCGGGAAGTTCGTGGACTGGGTCGGGGAATCCGGCGTCATCGAACAGATCCTGGTTCCCGCGGTCGACGCTGCTGCAAAAGCGTTCGAGGGGCTGAACACCTGGATCCAGGAGTCCGGAGTTGTTGATACCTACCTACTCCCGGCGCTCGATCGCGCGAAGCAGGGGTTCGGCGACCTCATGTCTGGAGTCCAGAACTTCGACGCCGACTCCTCCCCACTCTTCCAGCACATGATGACAGCATTCGAGCCGGTCGTCGTGTTCTACCAAGAACAACTCGCGAAGCTCGGCGAGTGGTGGGAAGAGAACGGCGAGACAATCCAGAAGGCGCTCGAAAACGTATGGGCGGCGATCTCCTGGGTGCTCGATCAGATACTCACCCTCTTCGAGTGGGTGTGGCCGTATCTGGAGCAGATCATCTCCGGGAACCTGGATGCAGCGCTCGGTGTGGTGAAACTCTTCGCCTCCATCCTCGCCGGGGATTGGGAGTCAGCCGGCGACGCACTTGTCGACATCTCGCTCGGCATCATGAAGGCGCTCGAAGGGCTCTTCGCTCTCGGATTCGACGCCATCGCTACCGGGGTCGAGTGGGTGATGAACGGGATCGCGGAGTTCATGACCGACATCTGGAAGGGGATTGTGCAGGCCGTCGAAGACTCGATCAACGCGATGATCGACCGGATTAACGGGTTCATCCAGGGTATCAACAGCGTCACCGAGAAGGTAGGGATCTCCCTCCCGACGATTGGGCATGTCTCCTTCGACGCCTCGGCGATCGAGGCCCCGACGTTCACCGCCAACCGATGGGCCGACCTGAAATCGACAGCCGGGATCCCTGACTGGGACACTATCGAGGCCGACCTCAAAGTGGAGCGGGAGAGCAGATCGGAGCAGAACATCACGATCAACCAGACAATCAACACTCAGTCACAGTCCGCCACAGAGGTAGCCGACGCCACAAAGCGCGGGCTCCGTGACGCGGCGCTGGAGGGAT
>ENA-UOOH01002640-UOOH01002640.1-fermentation-metagenome-genome-assembly--contig:-NODE-2640-length-14992-cov-24.808663_pt1 | contig 14992 bp, 12 predicted proteins | sample MGYA00245778_ERZ724025 | MGnify/ENA primary metagenome ERZ724025 (study PRJEB28704, sample SAMN03018313) | fermentation metagenome | biome: anthropogenic terrestrial biome; feature: soil... | reverse complement strand
GGCCTATATTCATTAACGCAGGCCTTTCCCAGCGCGTTCAGTCTAATAAGGATGACTTTTCCAACCACGCATGCCCAGCGGCAAACTGGGTCAAAACGTCCCCCCGCATCACTTGTCCAAAATAGCAAAAAAATATTACGAAACGACAAATAACAGCCGGTTATTGCCGGTTATTTTTTATGCCCGGATAATTCCTTGCCGTAACATGACCCATTCAGAGCCGATTTCGACCCATTCGGTGCAAAGGGCTTGATTTCCCTCTCCGGTTTAGTATATATAATACAGGCCATCATCACTAATTGGAAGGAGGTGGAAATTATGATGAAGTCCAAGGTTTTAAGCGTGTTGTCGATGTTTTTGTTATTCGTAGCCAGTGCCGGCGTGCAGCCCGCTTGTTTGTTCCACTGGTATCAGCCCAGGATACCAGTGGGAATTTAAAAAACTATTTACTTGTTCTGTACTTTAATTGTTAGGACAGCATATTTCAGGTATTATAAGAACTGCATATTTTGGTACGGTAGAGCCCCCCTGTTTTGGAAAAGTGGGAGTCACTGCTTCGGTAAAAATGAGCCATAGTACTGAATTTAATGTCTTACAGGCACATATCCCAACCTGTCTACGCATTCTTTCGGAGGTGAAAAGACCATGGAAATTAGATTTAGAAACACCTTCAATCTGAAGAAAAAGAACAATATTGTAATTTTAGTAATCATGGGGGTTGTTTTAACTTTATTTATTAACGCTACATTAGCTGGTTGCTCGTCTAATTCTGTCCCAGACACTAATAATCCAAGCGAAGATGACAAAGTCTATACGGAAGATGGTAAAATTGCATTTACCCGATTATATAACGGGAAAACCGCTATTATAAAGGAGGACACTGAAATCTATGACGCTTATGTTATAGACTTTAGCGAAGTTGATAGTGGTGCTGAAGATCAATTAAGGCTTACTCTCAGAAAAGTTGAGCCCAAAATTAATGACTCATCTACATTTCTGCTTAGAAAAAATGACATGGTAGTGGTTCTGGAGGAAGCTGATGAGTATTGCAGAGTCTTTGTGCCATACGGTACTCCGGCAACACTCAGAGGAAAAGTGGAAAGAAATGCAATCAGTTATGACATCAGTCTATTTGCAAGCGCGAATCAGGCAGTTCTTGACAATGTAAGCGCCTATGATGACATAAACGGCATTGAAGTCGGACTAAAGAATGGTCGTGGAACGATTAGTGAAAGAAATGATGGATGGGCCCTAATTACTTTACCCGGTGGCGAACCCGCTTTCTGGGTAAAAGAGAGCGCCTTATCGTTTGATTTTGACATGCCAATTGAGGACGTTGATCCTTACTAAGTCTAATATAAGAAAAAATTGGAAAGGAGTTAAATATTATGAAAAAGAAATCACATGGACAATGGAGCGTTGTTCTAATGATTTTTATGGTCCTTTTTATGTTTGGATCTTCAACTTATGGTGTAGAGTACAAGCAAAATGGCGAGGCTATTATTTCAATAGATGTGGATGATACTTCAAAAACTAACAATTTAATGTCTTATGCTGTGGATGTGGAAGGCAATATATCAGGCCCAGAAGATTTCACTATTGATAACGGCAATCTTTACGTACTGAACTCTGCTAATAATACTGTTCTAAAGTATATAAGAGGTAAGGTATTACAAACCATCGCTTTAGATGATGTCGGTATTAAAGGTATAAAGATTGCCAGTGATAACGACAATCTTTATGTGCTCGGCAATGATTACTCCATTAAGAAGATTGATTCAAATGGCATCTTAAGTGATATTGAACATCCAAATAACTCTAAATATGAGGCAATAACTGATTTTAATGTTATCAATGATTACCTGTATGTAAGTACGTCCGAAGGAGATTATGGTACTACATATAAAGTTGATCTTTGTGATACTACAAGAAGCGGCAAAAAAATTGATTCGTTTGAAGGCAGGGTGTTTGATGAAAACACGACTTACAAGGTGAAGTTGATGCCTGAAGTCGGAAAAAGCCTTGGTCACAGTTGTATACTTACAATATCTGATATAAACACTGGCAAGAAATCAATTACCTTAACTTCTGATTATTGGGTTGCGGGAGCACAGTATCTTGGAATCACCGATAATGGTGATTACACAATCAAACTGTTTGAGTTAGCTTCAAAGCCAGATTACACAATTGCTGCAGAAGAAACAATTAGAATAATAAGTCCTGAAGGCGATTTAAAAGATGTTTGTGTATTAGATAAACAAGTGAAATCTATTGCCAACCAAACAAAGACCTTTAGTAATGAAATCTACCACCTTAATAACCTCAATAATGTGGTCCAAATTGTAAGGATCAGCATCCCGGAAGAAAATAGCGCAGAGGGATATCATTCTGTTTTTGACAACACTGCCGAGCCAAAATCTCAACTTCCCATTAACGATTCTTCCATAACAGCAATTAAAAGAAGCACAATTATGGCTAACGCCAGATCTTTTCATTCTTCATTTACTTGGACATGTACGGATGCTAATCTAGCTGCATTAACAAATTGGACAAAACCACGTTATGTAGGTTCGGCGGGAACGTATTCCTATATGCCTTATTGTTGGGGTGGATTTAGCTCAATTTCTCAATACAATAGTGGTATGAGTACTGGCGGCAGAGTTGGAAATATAAACACTTCAACATCTGGGCATGTTGCTAATACTTATGGCCTTGATTGTTCTGGATATGTTTCTAGATGTTGGGGTTTAACAACTCATCATGGTACAGGTCAATTTGCCAATATTTCAACAGTGATAGATATATCTAACATATTGGAGGGAGATGCGCTTAACAATCACCCATCTCATATTGTTTTGTTCGAAGAATTTGATTCTTCTGGCAACTTTATTTTGTATGAATCAACAAAATTAAACAGTTATGATAGGGTATCACATACAATTCGTAGTGCCAGCAGTATGTCTAATTATACTCCAATTAGATATAATAACGTAAATTAGTGAATTCAGCAAAATGGGTTGTCTTTTTAAGTACACGAGGTAATTTCCAAATGACAGTTTCTGCCGTGGAGATCGTTTTTTTTACCTCCAAGAGATGTAGAATAAAAGCATCGCTTGGAGGTTTTAAATTTGTCTATTCAAGAGGTAAAAGTAGGCTTTTACACTGCTGAATAATATCTTAATTACAACAAAAGTCGAGGTATTATTTTGTGAGATTCAAAGGTGATGAATTAAAAGACTCCAACTGGCGAAATAGAAGAGACACTGTTGAAAAGCTGGCCCGAGTTGGTACACCGGATGCTATAGCGGCATTGATACAGGCTTTACGGGATGTCAATGACGAAGTAGCCCGAACAGCGGCAGAGTCTCTGGTTAATATCGGATTGCCGGCCGTCCGGCCATTAATAGCAGCTTGGCTGGATGGTGAATGGCCCTTGTCTGATTTAGCCGGTGAAACCCTGGCCCAAATGGGCGGCAAGGCTACCGGGCTTTTGGCGGAATTACTCCTTAATCCACGTTATACGGGAAAGGCAGCCTATGTTTTAAGTAAAAGCACTGATCCCTACGCGCTATCATTATTATTTCCGCTCTTGAAGTACCAAGACAGCGATATCAGAGAAATGGCCGTAAGAGCACTGGGAAACTCGGGTGATGAAAGGGCGGTTAATCCGCTGATCAGGTATATTGAGCAATACGGTGCATCTCCGACTGCCATTTTAGCCTTGGGGGAGATTGCAGATCCCCGGGCCGTACCCTTTCTGATTGAAGAACTGAAGGGGGGACAGCGCTGGTTTGCCGCCCGGGCTTTGGGGCGAATTGGTGAAGCGGCAGTTGAACCGCTGATTGAAGTTTGGAGCCGGAGCGAATATAATCACCAGGGAGCAGCCGTATATGCCCTGGGATTGATTCGGAACGAGAAAGCTTTGGCATCATTAACGGAGATGGTGAAGCATCCAGACCGGATAATATCCTGGCGTTCGTCCATGGCGTTATTGGGAATGGAGAAAAAAGAAGCAACTAAAACAACGACTAGGCGGACTTTGACCGGCGGCTTTACTCTGACCCTTTCACCTTCAGCCCAGTATTTTTACGCCGCCACTGCCGATGAAATCTTATATCTGCCGGATATGAACCAGTTTTTACGCACGTCCATTAAACCACCTTTTCCAATCCCTTGCCGGTACTCCGGAGGTAAAAGCAAACCGAAGGATTTTATTGCCCTGAATGCAGCCGGGTGGCTCATATCTGACCGTATAAATAATCTTTTTAAAACGATGGGCTTTACCGGCTGGGATACCTATCCGATAGAACTGCGGGGAAAAAACGGCGAATTAATACAAGGCTACCATGGCTTATTTATAACCGGAAAAATTGGGCTTGTAGACTATACTCGTTCTCAAGTGCAGATAGTTCCCCATACGATAGTCGGATTGGATCCCGATATTATCCTTAAAGGGTTGTATCCTGAAGATAATAGCTGGGATGGGAGTGACTTCTTCCTTTCTCCAGATTCCACCTTACTTATGGTAACTGAACCAGTGGTTAAAGCCCTGTCAGGCTTAAAACCCCCGGCAAAGAATTGGATAGCGGAGCCTCTGGCGGAAACTAAACGTTCAATTAAGTTTGAAAGGGATTTCTCATTTTTAGGAACCGAACAGAGAGAACAACTGCACGAATTAAGGAAAGCACTGGAATGCGCCTCCCCCTGCCAGGGGGAGATTAGAACGGCTTTTGCCCCCGAAGCCAAAGTAATACGGCTGCTTGACCTTCTCATTAACAACCGATGTTTATACCAACCGGATAATCTGGAAAACCCGGCATGTATTCAAGTTCTACGGGATTTGGGCCTACTAGGGCAATCTGCTGTAGACGAGCTGCTTTTAGCGCTGCAAAGCCCCAACAGAGAACACCGGGCCGCAGCCGCCTGGGCTTTGGGGCAATTAAATATTCAAACGGCAGTTGAATTGCTTATTGATTCTTTATCTGAAGAAGATGAACAAGTACTCGCCGCTATTATAGCCTCCCTGGGTAAAATTGGAGATAAACGCTGCCTCCCCTATCTGATTAATATCTTTACCGTAAGTGAAAGCGAATATATCCGCTTTTGCGCGGCAGAAGCCCTGGGAAGATTAAAAGCCCCCCAGGCAGCAGCCCCTCTGCTAAGTGCCCTCCCTAATGAAGGTAGTATAATAGTGCTCTGTGCCTTGGCAGACGCGTTAGCTTCTCTAGGCAATCCGGCGGCAATAATTCCCTTGATTGAGTTATTTGATACAGGTGATGGCAACCTGGATGAACACCTTAAAAAAGCCCTGATTAAATTTGGAGCTCAGGGGGAAGAAAAACTGGCTGCCTTTATTGAGCACCCAAGTGCTTTAATTCGCAGTGGAGTAGCCGTAACCTTGAGGGAAATGAAAAGTCTAACCTGATAAATGAGATATGGTAACGGGATTAAGGTTTAAATGTTACGGTATGTCTTCTTCGTATTGTTATTTCCTGTTTGGACACCGCGCGATTATACAATATGATCGACAGTATCCTGTTCACATTTGTATAATTATAATCAGATACAATACATTAGCTCCCTCAGACTAGTGGAGTGAGACTTGGAGCAGAGGCAGTTTAAAGCAATCGGTATTATTTATGAAGGAGGTTGAGCAACATGAGTTCACAAGGAAAGGTGGTAAAAATCCTGGGCATGGCCGGCAGTTTACGCCGCGGTTCATATAACAAAGCGGCCCTGCGGGCGGCCCTGGAGCTTCTGCCGGAAGGGGCGGAACTGAAGATTATTGATCTGGCGCCCATCCCGTTTTTAAATGAAGATTTGGAAGGGCAGACCCTTCCCGATGCAGTTCTGGAGCTGGCCGCCGATGTGAAAGCAGCGGATGCCCTGCTTCTGGTCAGCCCGGAATATAATTACTCGGTGGCTCCGGTCATGAAGAATGCTATAGACTGGGTTTCGCGCCCGAGCACGGGCGCCCCCGTAAGCGGAAAACCGGTGGCGCTGATGAGCGCTTCCACCGGCATGTTCGGAGGGGCCAGAGGTCAATACCATTTGCGTCAAACTTGTGTGGTATGTAATATGATGCCTTTAAACAAGCCTGAAGTTTTTATCATGCAGGCGCAAAATAAATTCGATCAGGATTCGAAGCTCACCGACGATTACACCCGCAATGCCATTAGAAAGCTGCTGCAGTCCCTGGTGGAGTGGACCCGCCTGCTTAATAGCGATAAGGGATGAAAAGGGCATAGAAGAAAATATTGACATAGAAATGGCCGGTCAGTATAATAAATGCAATATATCAAAATGGCGATGACAGGGAATAGTAAGCTGACCTTGGGCTATAGAGAACCGCTGTCGGGTGTGAGGCGGGCGAAGAGGCAAGCAGAACTCACCCTGGAGTTGCCGACCGAAATCATTTTAGAAAGTAGGCTCGGACGGAACTTCCACCGTTAAAAGGGAGGGGATATCGGATCTTAAGATCCCGCATCCTGATGGAGTGAACGACATTAGCCGTTAATTTGAGTGGTACCGCGGAGTTAAACCCTTCGTCTCAGAGTTCTGAGCGAAGGGTTTACTTTTATATCAGTGAAAATCCCAGCCAGGCCGGGGCCAGGAAGCTTAAAGCTATGAATATGGTATTGAATCGTACGGGTGGGCCCGCAGGAAGATGCAACCAAGAGCGTCTCCCTGAAGAGAAGACGGTGGCGGCACCGTAGAAGAATGGAGGAGAAATATGTTAGAACTACGAATCAACGGATTTGGCGGGCAGGGCTCCGTTACTCTGGCTCACTTGTTAGCCCAGGCGGCGCTGGAAAACGGTGAGCAGGGGCAGGCTTTGCCTTTCTTCGGGGTGGAACGCCGCGGAGCGCCGGTGCGGGCGGCAGTGCGCATGTCTCCTGCCACTATCCATGCCCACAGTCAATGCGATCGCCCGGATTATGTGGTAGTGATGAGCGAAAAGCTCACTGCAGCGGCGGTCAGTGAAGGCATCACTGAGACCGGCACCGTGATCATCAATGCCCCTCACGCCGCAGCCGTGGGAAAGCACCCTACCTGGCAGGTAGACGCCGATGCCATTGCCCGTGAAGCCGGATTATTTTCGGCCGACGGACCTTTTATCAATATTCCGCTGTTTGGCGCGGTGTGCCGGGTGCTGAACATCCCGCAAAATATTATGGAACAAACCATCCTGCATAAATGGCCGGGCCATAACGGCGAGAGCAATCTGAGCGCCGCCGGCAAGGCTTATAGCACTGTAACCCGGAGATGAGCATATAGCGTGCTTTATATTAGGATCAGCGAAAGGAATGGAACCCAATGAAGTCAGTTACTAAACCCTACCGCCCTATTTCCTGGCCCATGAAGGGGGCCGGCGGCGACACCGGTTCCTGGCGAGCGCACCGCCCGGTGATTGACAATCAGATATGTACCAAATGCCAGATTTGCTGGGTATATTGTCCGGAAGCGGTCATTGACCGCAATGAAATTACCATTGATTACCGTTATTGCAAGGGCTGCGGTGTGTGTGCCGTCGAATGTCCCACCGGCGCCATCAGCATGTTAAAGGAGGAGGAGTAGCGGTATGAAAGCAGCGCAAGTTATAATGGATACCGGCGCCCATGCTGCCGCGCTGGCCGTAAAAAGCGCCCGGGTGGACGTAATACCCGGCTACCCCATCACTCCCCAGACCAGCATTATGGAAGCGGTGGCCGCCATGGTTGAAAATGGCGAACTGGACGCCCGCTTCATTCCGGTGGAAGGCGAACACAGCGCTATGGCCGCCGCCGTGGCCGCTGCCGCTGCCGGCGCCCGGGTTTTTACAGCCACTTCGGCCAACGGCCTGCTGTATATGCACGAAGTTTTGCATATGGCTTCCGGCGGCCGTTTGCCGGTGGTAATGTGCAACGTCAACCGCGGTGTTTTTGCCCCCTGGACCCTGTGGGCCGATCATCAGGACTCATTTGCTCAGCGCGATACCGGCTGGATTCAATATCACTGCTCCTCCAATCAGGAGGTGTTCAACACCATTTTGCAGGCCTTCCGTGTGGCCGAACAGATCAATATACCGGTAATGGTCAACTTTGACGGCTTTGCTATCTCCCATTGTCTGATGCCTCTCACTCTGCCGCCGCAGGAGGATATCGACCGTTTCCTGCCCCCGCATAGCCCGGAATGGCGGCTTGATCCGGAGTATCCTTCTTCCTTCAGCAATGTGACCAATGCGTCCGAATACGCACCTTTCCGCCAGATGCTGTCCGACGATATCCTGGCCTCCATCCCGCTGGTAAAGCAGGCGGCGCAGGAATATAAGGATATCACCGGCATGTGGGATGGCGACACCATCGACACCTATCGGCTGGAAGACGCCGAAGTGGTAGCCTTTGCGGTCAACAGCATGGCGGCCGAATTAAGGCTCTCCATTGATATCCTGCGCGAACAGGGCATCAAAGCCGGTCTGCTCAGACCGCGCCTGTATCTGCCTTTTCCGGCCGAGGATATCATCGGCGCCTTACCGCAAAATGCCCAGGTGATGGTACTGGACCGCAACTATAACTTCGGCCACCCCGGCGGCATTTTGGCTTCAGAGCTGAAAAACGCGCTCTTTGGCCGACGCAGCGACATCACGGTTAAAAACCGGGTAATGGGCATCGGCGGCATTGATCTGACCCGCCGCTTTATGGCCGCCGAGATTCGCGCCATGATGGATGATTAAAAAGCATAGACCATGGAAGGGATGGATGAGATATGACTACCAGTATCAAACAATTACCGGATATTGAGCAGGTTTTAAGCGGCAACGGGGCCTGCGGCGGCTGTCCCGCCACCATGGCCCTGCGCATCGTAGGCAAGGCCTTAGGGACCAACGCCATCATGCTGCTGACCCCTTCCTGCGCCGTAGCCAGTATGGGCATGACCCCCAGGCTGGGTTACAACTGGCCTTGCATCAATATTTGCTTTGCCACTGCTGGTTCTTCGGCCTCCGGTATCACCCACGCGCTGGAAATAATGCGGGAAAAGGGCCGCCTGCAAGGCGAACTGCCCACCGTGTTCAGTTGGGTGGGCGATGGCGGCACCTATGACATCGGCTTCCAGGCGCTTTCTGCGGCCGCCGAGCGCAACGATAATATCATTCATTTTTGCTATAACAACGAAGCCTACAGCAACACCGGCGTGCAGCGCAGCGGCGCCACTCCGCGCGGGGCCTTTACTACCACCACCCCCGCCGGCAAGCGCCAGACCAAGAAAAACATGGCCCTGCTGATGCTGGAGCATAATATCCCTTATGTGGCTACCGCTACCGTGGCTTACCCCGGCGACCTGTACGACAAAGTGCTAAAAGCCAGAAACATCCCGGGTATGAAATACATTGAAATTCTGGCCCCCTGCTATTTAGGCTGGCAGTTCGATATGCCTGAAACCGTGCGGATGAGCCGTATGGCTGTGCGCAGCGGTGCCTGGCTGTTATGGGAAGGGGAAAATGGCAAGATCAGCTTTAACCACCCCAGCTCGCTTATCATCAGCGGAAAAAAAGAGGCTGCCCCGGTGGATGAATACCTGATAAAGCAAGGGCGTTTCAACCGCCTGCTTAAAGGCCCTGACGCCGAGAGCCGCATCGCCGCAATTCAAGGCGACATCAATCGCGAGATCGCTTTTATGCGGGAACGGGCGAAGATTACAGTTTAGTCTTTCACTATGTTTAATCCCCATCTTTAATCAATGCCTGGCTGTGTAAAGATTATCCACTTATTTCCCCCTGAAAGATTTGGCATGAATTTAAGTATAGATTATACGAGAAGAGCAAGCAGTTTATTTATCTGCCAGAATATTTACAGGAGGTATTTCCATGAAGAAAAAATGGTTAGCAGTTGTCGGCACAGCCGTTTTTATCTGTGCTATTGCTACGGCAGCCTGGGCCAATCAGCCGATCAAGCTGGTAGTGAACGGGCAGGAGATAAAATCCGATGTATCCCCGCAGATGGTAGGCAACCGGACCATGGTACCGGTACGCTGGATTGCGGAGGCATTGGGAGCAGAGGTTGAGTGGGACGCTCAGACTAAAACCGTATTTATCAGGACCAATACCTCCAGCCCTGAAAATCAGACCGGCAGCGATGCAGCCGCAATCGCAAAACTGGTTGAAGACTTCGGCCGGAGCATGAAGAATGTATCCCTGCTGGCTCCCGAGGATGAAGCGGCCAAGAGTATCCAGGAAACCTATGGCGATTTTGTATCCTCTGCTCTTTTGGCCCAATGGCAAAAAGATCCCCAAAATGCTCCGGGGAGGGTTTCATCCAGTCCCTGGCCGGAAGGTATAAACATTATTGCCACTGAGAAATTATCGGATTCAAAATACCAGGTTAAGGGTGAAATTATTGAAATGACCAGTGTGGAGATGACCCAGGGCGGGTATGCGGCTAAGCGGCCTGTTAGCCTGACCGCCGAAAAGATAAACAGCCGCTGGCTTATCACTGCACTTAAAATTGATGGGTATGAGCAAACTGATCCCACGGTCTACCGGAATACCCAGTATGGGTTCAGTTTCCAATTACCTGAGAGCTGGCAGGGTTATACGGTCGTATCCGACCAATGGAAAGGTTTGGCCATAACTTCGCCTGATACTGTAGCTCAGACCGGTCCGCTGCTTTCCATCCGGCATCCGCAGTGGACGTCGGAAAACCCGCGCCAGGATATTCCCATTATGGTATTTACCCTTTCCCAGTGGAACGCAATGCAGCAGGAAGAATTTCATATCGGCGCCGCGCCTATCAAGCCAAGCGAACTGGGGCGTAACAGCCGCTATGTTTTCGCCCTTTCCGCCCGTTACAACTACGCATTTCCCGCCGGATACGAAGAGGTGGAAAAGATTTTAGCAGGCGACCCGCTGCAGCCGCTGCAATAAGCTTAGCGAAAACGATTAGCCTCTTAGAGAAAAGCAGGTCTGTGACCTGCTTTTTCAATGCAATCCAACCTCTAAGCGATTATGGCTGGAACAATCTGCATAAAAAATGAGAAGCTACCCCAGAAAAAATTGGTTAGGCATCGAAACTATATAATGGCGGACTGGTGCTTAAATGTTTGCCCGTAACCGCAGGGTAAAGTTATCCGGATTTATCAAATTTGGCGCCAAAATTACTGCGGTTCTGGCACTCATTGGAGCATTGGAGCAATTCCGCTAACCAATTTACAATGGAGGTAAAAATAATGAAACTAAAAGCAAAGGCAGGCATGGGCTTTTTTCTTGCCCTGGTAATGCTGCTGCAGATGCTCCCGGCAACCGCTTGGGCTGCGAATGGTGAAGCGGTGCTTACTTCAATCAATCATTCGTCCGCTCTATCGGCTGTGGTTGTTTCCAAGAGCAAAACGGCTACCATTACAGTTGCCGACGATTATCCTTACGAGAGTGTTGATTTGTCACGCGGGCTGGACATCTCTTATAATCGGTCCGTCTATGCTTACGCCAGCGCCGGTTTTTATTCCGACTCGTTTGCGGAAGTCGACGGCGACCCCGTTTCCATGACGGTTACTTATCAAAAAGTCAATGATAAAAACCTGTATACGACCGAGTATGATGTTTCCGTGGTCAGGGCAGACGGTGTCGCGCCTTCCTTTACCGGGACCATTGCCAAAACGGTCAAAAAGGGAAGCCTTACCTTTCAAGCTTCTGATTTCACCTCAAAATACTCCGGAAACGATGGCGGATCGCTGGAAGCTATTGCCATTACCGGAAGCAACCCCGGCTTCGGTTCGTTAAAATTAGGAAGACATGACTACGAATTCGGAGAAGCAGTCAGCATTGACGAGATTGAAGAAGGAGAACTGACTTTTGCAGCTAAGGGGCAGGGAACAGTTTCCTATATCGTAAAGGCCTATGCTTCTGACGACTCTGACACCGCCATCGGTTCTGTTACCCTGAAAATCACCTCCAAGTCAAACAGCAGCAACAGCGACCCTGAAGACCTCGCCTATGAAACCGATAAAAATACCCCGGTAACTTTCCGGGAAGACGACTTCGCCGACGTATTTTATGATGCGACCGGCAGCGAGCTCGACTATGTGATGTTTACCCTGCCGAGTTCCGCTAAAGGAAAACTTTATTATGATTACGAAGATGCCAAGGATTATGATTCCAAAGTTTCAGAAGATACGGAATATTACGTTGATGAGTTGTCCGACATTACCTTTGTACCTGCCGCCAATTACACGGGAACCGTGACCATTTCCTATACGGGGTACAATGAAGAAGACGATTCCTGGTCGGGTAAGATTAAGATTTCCATCAACGGGAGCGGTTGGAACAGAGACGACGATTGGGATAAAAACGATGGCCGGAACAAAGACAACGACTCGGGTTATTTTTGCGATGTGGGTCCGAACTTTTACTGGGCCTCGGGAGCCATTGATTATCTCTATAATAAGAAAATCGTCACCGGACGCAAACCCGGATATTATATCCCCCAAGACAACATTTCCAGGGGGGATTTTATTCTGATACTCTGCAATGCATTTAATCTGAATGCGTCGTTTGACAGCAACTTCTCCGACGTACGCCGGGGCAGCTATTATTACAACGCCATCGGGACTGCGAAAAAGCTGGGGATCGGCTTTGGAGTAGGCGGAAGATTTGACCCCGACGCCCCCCTGACCCGGGAGGATGCCATGGTCCTGATCTTAAGAGCCCTTCAAGCCTCCGATATTTCGCTCTCATCCGGCAGCAGGAATGATCTGAATCCTTTTTCCGACAGCGGGTTCATATCCGATTATGCGACGGATGCCTTCTCGACTCTGGTAAAAGCCAATATAATCCAGGGCAACGGCCAGAAACTCAATCCCAAGGGCAAAGTTTCCCGTGCGGAAATGGCGGTCATGATGTACCGTTTATTAAACCGATAGACAAAAACAGATAACCGGGCACTTTTTATCCGATGATCACCGCTCTTATCCCGTTTTCTCAGACGGCGGGGTGAGAGCGGATTGATCGTCGGATTGCTTTATCCAACGTTCCGCGATGGGTTAAAAACTGAACTGAAAGAAGATTCATGTTATAACGATATTAATTATAGAGAGATGCTGCTTCATCTCTCTTTATGCTGATTCCGGAAGATTAAAGCGTGTGACCGGCACAGTCTTTTCAAGACGGTTTGTGCATGGGTATGTTATGATACTTTGGGGTTTGGTATCAGCACGGGCGTAAGGTGGGATATATTTGCGGGAAATCGACGAAAAGGCAATTGCGGCGGCAAAAGATAATGATGCGCTCAATAGTTTCCTGCTTGACTATGAATCTTACATACTAAAATGTGCTTCGAAAACAGTCAAGAGGTTTCTAACCAAGAATGATGATGAATGGTCGGTTGCCCTGGAAGCCTTTTGCAATGCGGTTGAAACTTATTCTCCGGAAAAGGGCAGTTTTTTGAGTTTTGCCGAGATGGTTATAAATCGTCGGCTGATTGATTATTTTCGCAAACAGAATAAATTCAGGCCTGAATTCCCCGTAAACCCCTCTCTTTTCTCCGGGCCGACAGAAGAAACCCAGGAGGATCTTCCGCTGGCTGCTGAGATTGTCTCAAAAACAACCAAAACCCCGGATAATTCCCTGAAGGATGAAATCGAAGCGGTAACCAAACAATTACTCCGGTATGGCTTTTCTTTTTATGATCTGACCAGTTGTTCGCCCAAATCGAAAAAGACAAAAGAATGCTGTTACCATGCGGTAAATTATATGGTGTCAAGTCCTGTTCTCCTTATTGACATGCGTGAAACCAAAAATCTTCCTTTAAAAATCATAGAACACAATACCAAGGTACCCAGAAAAATTCTGGAGCGACATCGAAGATATATAATAGCAGCGGTTGAAATCATAGCCGGTGATTATCCCTGCCTGGCAGAATATATGCAGTCGTTCGGAAAGGAGCAAAGTAGATGAAAGCGGTTATTGTAGAGATACGTGGAAAAAATGCTGCCGCTCTTTGCGACGACGGCTGTATCATAAAAGTTAAAGACAAAGATTATGCCGTGGGACAAGTGATTGAACATAGAGCCGACAATAATTATCTTAAGTTTGCCGCCCGTATTGCCTGCGTGATAGCGGCCCTTGCTATGACTACTACCTCTGCCTGGGCTTATTACACGCCTTACTCTTATGTCAGTCTGGATGTGACCAATCCTTCGCTGGCCTTCTCGGTAAATCGTTTTGACCGGGTTCTAAGGTGTACGGCCCTTAACGGAGACGGAGAAAACATTGTAAGCAATCTCAATTTGAAAAATAAAAGTATTGAAGAGGCCGTTAAAATGACCATCCAGGAGATTGCGGCCGAAGGGTATCTGAGTGATGAGGAGCCGGAAGAAGTTGTTATTGCTACGGCCAGCGCGGATCTTAATAAGTCGCATCAGTTGGCCAGGGAGCTCAATCAGACTGCGGCCCAGGCTGCGGCTGAGAAGAATGTCAAAATTGAAACCCGGGCTAATAGCGTGGGACAGAAAAGCGTTCAGAAGGCAAAAGAGTTGGGCACTACTCCCGGCAGGCTGAATCTGGTGCGGGAATTAAAGGAGAGCACGGGAGACGCATCAAAAATCAATACCGAAGAATGGGTTAAAAAGCCTGTTAAAGATATTATGCAACAGATAAAACAAAACCGGCAGGAAAATTTTTCGGCTCGTTTTCCAGGTCCAATGAACCCCTGGCATCCCGCACCGGTCAATAATCAATTTCCCTATTACCCAGGACAACAATCCTGGCCCTGGCTATACCGGGATGCAGATAAAAAGGGAACTTCCTCTAAAAACCAAAGCCCCGGAAAAACAGAAAATACATCAAAAGGCCAGGGATGGGGGAGTAGTAATAGGGAATGGAGCAACGGCTCAGGCTGGAGCAATGACCAAAATGCTAAAAACGGTCAAAACTGGTGGGATAACGGCTCGGGCTGGAACAACGACCAGAATGCTAAAAACGGTCAAAACTGGTGGGATAACGGCTCGGGCTGGAACAACGACC
>ENA-UOOH01002638-UOOH01002638.1-fermentation-metagenome-genome-assembly--contig:-NODE-2638-length-15017-cov-3.367531_pt1 | contig 15017 bp, 12 predicted proteins | sample MGYA00245778_ERZ724025 | MGnify/ENA primary metagenome ERZ724025 (study PRJEB28704, sample SAMN03018313) | fermentation metagenome | biome: anthropogenic terrestrial biome; feature: soil; material... | reverse complement strand
GGCGGATGCGGTGATCGAAGGCCGTGAAGGCCGGATGGGCGCGGCGGCTGCCGACGCCGGGTCGAGGGGCGGCAGGAGCAGCATCACGCCACCTCCTTGGCCCACAGGCGCGGCGACAAGCGCTTGTCGGCGTACGCTTCGAGCTCGGCCTTCAGCAGCGAGACGCGCGGCTTGTCGAGCTTCTTGCCCAGCGACTTGAGGAGCGCGTCGAGAGCCTTCTTGTCGATGGCGCCGAGCTTCCCGAGCACCTCGTCGCGCGAGAGGCCCGTCGCGTCCGCGAGCAACGTGAGCGTCGGCTCCAGCGGGTAGTCGAGGCTCGTCGTCGCGAACATCCGGTAGCGGACGCCGCCGAGCACGAGCTCGTCGCGCTCCTTGAGCTGCGCCTTGAGGATGTCCTCCAGCTCCTCCTTGCGCGCGTAGAGCGCCTTCGCGAGGCGAGCGACCTCCTCGCGCTCGCGGGCGACGCCCTCGAGATCGGCGAGGTCTTCGACGATGAACTCGCGCTTGCCCTTGAGCGCTTCGGCGTAGGCCGGGCACTGCTTGCGGTGGTCGCAGTACGAGCAGTTGGTGTTGAGGCGCGCCGGGTACGCCGTCGCGGTCTCCGTCTGCCTCCCGAGCGTCTCGACGTAGGCGAGCGCGTCGGCGAGCTGCTCCTCGGTTCGCGTCGTCTCCTGCCGGAGGCCGTGGCGCAGCATCCAGAAGGTCAGCTTCACCTTCTTCGCCCAGGGCCAGAGGCGGCGAACCGCCACCTCGTAGAGGCTCATCTGCAGCGAGGTGTCGACCTCGTCGCGGGTGAAGAGCTGGTGGTTGGTCTTGTAGTCGATGACCTCGACGGTCTCGTCGTCGATCCAGTCGACGCGGTCGATGAAGCCCAGGACCTCGAAGGGCCCGACCGGCAGCCGGAACTCCTTCTCGACGGCGAGGACGTCGCGATGGTCGACGACGCCCTGCTCGGCGATGAAGCGCCGGAGGATGGCGAGCCCCTCGGCGAAAACGTCCATGCCGGTGAGCTGCTCGACGCCCCACGCCTCGCGATAGAGCTCGATGGCGCGCTCCTCGGAGAGCGGGCCCGTGCGCTCGTCATCGACGACCTCCTTGATGAGGCGCTCGAGGACGGCGTGGATGGTCTTGCCGAACCGGAGCGGCAGCCCTGGCTCGGCCTGCTTCTTCTCGATGTAGTGGAGTCGGTACGAGAGCGGGCAGGTCTCGAACCTCGAGAGCCTGCTGTAGCTGAGATGCTGGTTCTTGAACGGGGCGACGGTGGTCATGAGCGCTCCTCGAGGGGGCGCTCTCGGCGCTCAGGGTTGTTGGTCTTGGCGGTCTTCTCGAACGAGACGATGTGCGAGCCCGGGAACACGCTCATGACGCGGGCGAGCGTCGCGGCGTGCTCCGGCGTGATCTCCTTGCGGTCGCGGCCCGTGTACGCGGGCACCAACCACACGTCGCCGTAGGTCTCCGAGTGCAGCAGCACCTCGACGCCGAGCGCCTTGAAGCTCTCGATGTCCTCGGTGGTGAAGCCGCGAAGCTGATCGACGTCGACTGCGGGCTGCGCGTCGGCGTCGGGCCTCGGAGCGAGCGCGATCGGCGCAGGCGCCGCCGAGACCTTCGCCGCGGGCTGCGCGACGTCGGGCAGCGGGTTGCCGAACAGGTCGCGCGCGACGGGCTTCGGCGCCGGCGCATGCTCGACGACGGGCGCACCCGCGACGACCGGCAGCGTGCGCTTGTTCGGCCCGTTGTGCTTCTGCCACTCGGTGCAGACGAACTCGTCGGGCAAGGCGCACGTGCCGCCTTGCTGGAAGTGGATGCAGCGCTTGCCGTCCTCGCCCCGCGTGTACTTCTCGCAGGTGATGTTGGGCGGGCGCTCTGCGGCCGGTGTCGGCGGCGGCAGCTCCGGTCTGACGAGGTCCTTGATGGCCATGCGCTTCCTCGTCGGCGCCAAGGAGGGGCCGACAGGTGGGAAACGCGGTGCGGCTCAGCGAAACGGGACAGCCTTTCTTGGAGCGCCGACGAATTCGCGCGCGCTGGGCTCGTGCAGGACGATGACGCGGCGGCGATCGTCGTCGGCGCCGAATCGGGCGCGGCCGGAGCGAGAGACGAGGACGTCGCGGAAGTGCCGCCAGCCGAACGTGAGCAGGCTCCGCAGCTCGGTGGAAGACAGCTCGAGCCGTTTGACCCGGTAGAGCGCGGGCCCGAGCGACGCGAGGTGCAGTGCAACGCGGTCGCCGTCCTGCCGCACGAAGTGCTGCCCCTCCTTCAGCGTGCCGTCGTCGAGGCTCAGGAGGACGTCGAGCACAAGCTGGGCGAGCTTGTTGCGGCGGTCCTCGGTGGTGCGGCGCTCGCGGTTCATCGAGCGCACGAGTCGCGACGAGGTGGTGGTCGAGATGAGCTGCGCCTGGACGAGGCGGGCGGCGAGGCGCTGGAACTCGAGGACCAGGGCCTCGCGCTCCTCGGGGCTCTGCAGCGGGCGCCACGCGTCCGCGTCATCGGGGATCGGCTGCTCGGAGCTCATGCCCGGGGAAAGCGGTCCCGCCCGACGAAGCGGGACAGCTTTCGTGCAGAGCGCGTCGGGACCGATGGACACCCGGAAACTGTCCCGGCGTTTGTCGCGCTGGGGCAGTTTCTCCCGTGATGGCGGTCGGTTAGCCGCCAGCGGGACGGCGGACGGCGTCCGACGACAAGGTGCAGGCTCGCCGCGCGAGATCTTCTGCGAGGGGCCAACGGCTCGAAGGCGCCCTCGAAGAAGAATCGAAGGCCGCAAAGGTAGACCTACCCATCGGAGCGCTGTCCAGGAGAGAGAAGAGATACGTAAGTATTGAAGAAGAGAAGGGAAAGGACTGGACAGAACGGCGGGACGGGACCGTCCCCGTGCTGTCCATCAGTCCCGACCTGAACGGCTCGACCGCCGAAGACGCTTCAGGCCGTCGAGCTTGAGCGACGCGCTGTGACGATCCGCCGGGAGGTGCGGAGGGGAACGCTTACGCCGTGACCTCGGCGGCCTTCGGCAACCAGATCCACCCCTCGGCTGGCTCGGCCTCCGGGCCCGGTGCCTCCAGGCGCTCCGGGCGCTGTCGGTGCAGCATCGCGATGAGCGCGCACGTGATCGCGTCGCGCACGTCACCCTGCCATGCGTCATTGCGGGGCTTCCTCTCCTGCCCGAGCAGGTCGGCGAGCAAAGAGGCCGAGAGCCGAGCGACGTCGAGGTCCGCGACTGCGGCGGCGGGGTACGTCTCGATCGCTGTTGTGGAGCCGAGGCCCCAGATGCCCACTCCCATCGGCGCCAGCCTGGCACGGTGCAGGAAGTGGATGCCCTTGGTGCTCTGACTGCCGATCATGTCGCGCACCACCGAGAGCGGACGCTGCTCACGGCCGAACAGCGCCAGCTCCTGCATGCGGAACAGGTACGGGTTGTTGTCGGCTTCGGCCGGGACGTCGATGCATGTCCCGACCGTCACGAGCTCAAGCATGCGCCGCGGCCATGCCAGGGGCGTGTCGATGGCGATCGTGACGTGCCTCGCCTCGTCAGCACCGACGGCGAGTCGGCGCAGGAGGGCACCAACGAGGTCGTGTCCAGCATGTGCGACGAGGATGTCTCGGAGGTTCCCTCGCCAAGGCGCGCCGACGAGCACGGGACCCGAACCGCCCAGTTCCAATGCGCAGAGCGCGTCCCGACTCTCTCGATTTCGATCGCAGTTCCAGGCGCCGACATCCCAGCCGAGGAAGAGGTCGCTCATCGCGAGAACGCTAGGCCGCGGCGAAGAGCGCGTCGAAGTCCGCCACCTTCATCCCGAACAACGTGAGCGCTCGGTTGTGGATCGCCTTGGTCCGCTCCTCGAGCATCGCCGGGAACTGGCCGGGCTGCAGCAGGTCCCACGTCAGCAGGCGCTCCTTCAGGTCGTCGTCTGAGTACGCCGGCTGCTCGCCGGGCTTCTTGAACCACTCGTGCGGGGCCGTGTCGGACTTGTTGAGGTTGTCCTTGCCGCGCAGGAAGTGGAAGTTCGCGTAGTGGTTCGTCTTCTCCGAGGGCGTGCCGGCCTTCTCCAAGGTGGCGCGCGGGAAGATGTGATCGCGCTGGAGGTTCTCCGGGTTGTTGTCGAGCGTGATGCCGCCGTGCGCGATGTTGAGCGCGAGGTCGAGATGCTTCGAGAGCAGCAGCTCGAGGGAGGTGATGCCGTAGTGGCTCGCGACGAGACGCGCGAGCTTCTCGAGCGGGAACGGCTTCCCCTTCACGCACTCCTTCCGCGCGAAGGCCCCCATTCGGGCTTCGGCGCCCGCGAACACGCCACTCATCAGCGCGAGGTACACCGCGACCACGAGGCGCCGCTTCTCCGTGTCGCTCGGGGTCGGGTTCTCCACGAGATACGAGACGAACGGCAGGAGCGAGTTGTGCCCGCCTCGGAAGAAGCGCTCCGACGTGATCTTGCAGTTGTCCATCAGCAGCAGGGTCAGCGACTTCCACGCGCTCTGCACGGCGGGCAGCAGCTTGGGGAGGTCGCTCGCCAGCTTCTCGACCTTCACCCGATCCGCGACGAGCCTGTCGAAGCGCGTCTCGGACCCCTTCGCGAGCAGCAGGCTCTTGAGGACGTCGTCGCGGGTGATGTTGAAGGGCCGCGCTGCGTTGATCTCCTTCACCGCACGGTACAGCTCGCGCTGGATGTCGTTCCACTTGAGGTCCAACAGGCTCATCAAGAGGTCGGACTTCTGCAGAACGAGGCCGCCCGAGTTCACGCGCACGAAGACCTCGAGGATCTCCTCGATGGGCATCGGGTCCCCTGAGTCCTCGTCGATCAGGTGGATCTGCAGGGCCGTCTTGCTCGCGAGCACCGTCGCGCACTGCAGGTAGCTCGTCGTCATCCGAGTCGTCTGCGCTGCGTCGAGCCCGAGCTCCGCTGCCTTCTGCGTGGCGATGACGCCGGCGCGAGCGGCAGCGAGCTTCGTGAGGTCCTGGAACTTCACGAACACCGCGCGCTCCGAGCTGGCGTTCTTGTCACCAGCAGGGCGCGGCCACACGTTCAGCTCCTTGGCCTCCTTCTCCGACAGGAACCGGCAGTCCCAGTAGGCGTCGCCCGGATCCTTGTCGCCGCGCACGCCGCTGAGCACGTCGACGAAGAGCTTCTTGCCGTCGTACGTGCCGGTGAGCGCCACGAAGAGGCTGGTGAGTCGCTGCTGCCCATCGAGCACCAGGTACCGCTCGGTGGAGTCGTCGCTGTCGAAGTCGACCGTGATCCCCGCGTCTGGCGCCACGTCCTTCTGGAAGCGCCGGAAGCGCTGCATCGTGGCCGTCTTCCAAAGAAGCGCCGTTCCGAGGGGAAAGCCGCGAAGCATGCTGTCGATCAGCTTCGTGATCCGGTCGTCCTTCCACACGAAGGGGCGCTGCATCGCCGGCAGCACGATCTTGCCGGCCTCGATCTGCGCCATCACTCCGTTCAGCGTCGGGTCGAACATGTCTGAACCTCTCGGGTTTCCGGTCCTACGGTAACACGCAGCCTCGCGGTCCCCGACCACCTTCGCGCCCGGGCAATTTCGCGGTGATCGCGGCGGGCCAGGGGGGATGGGGGGAACCCATCCCGGAGTCGAGGCCCATTCCCACCCTCGATCCCCCCATCCCTTCGCCACCGAGGCTGCTCCCGTACCCGCCGATGCCCGGTGGGTCGCGAGGAGACAGCCCATGAAGACCCAGTCCACCACCACCGAGTGCCGCTGCAAGGCCTGCGGCGCCCTGCTGGCCAAGCTCGATCGCGACGGCCTCACCATCCGGCGCGGCGACATGCAGGTCGTCGTCAGCGGCGACAGCACGGTCGCCGTCACCTGCTACCGCGATCGCTGCCGGACGCTGAACGTCCTGTCGTCGCGCACGCCGACGCCGCCGACGCCCGCGAACGCGCTCTCGAGCGTGAGCGCCGCGTAGCCCGCGGCCTCGCCCTCACCACCAGTTCAACGGAGCGCATGACGCCCTAAGCACGGCCCCAAGGAGCGCCTGACGCCCGCCGGAAAGGCGGCGCGTCATGCGCGCGAGCTGGGAGGCCCTGCACGCAGGCCTCGATCGTTCCGTTCGTACTCTTCAGGCAGAGCAGTCGTTCCAACAAGCCAAGGCCCAACACCCGGTGCTCGCCGGGTTCGACGACGCAGAGAAGGTCGTCGACCACCTCGTGAACGCGCGCGGCGACGGCGAAGCAAAGGATCGCCTCCTCGCCACGCTCGTCGCGATGGTGCAGCAGCGCGAGCACCACGACGTCGCGAGCGGGCTGCTGTGGCTCGGGCTGTGGCCCGGCCTCACCGGCGTCTACGGTCGCCGCGTTCGCCACTTCAACGGTGAGCCCGACGAGCTCGTCGCGGAGATCGCGCGCGCGTTCACCGAGCTGGTGGAACGCCTCGACCTCACGACGGTTCATCGCGTCGCGGCCACGCTGGTGCGCAGCACCGAGCGCGACGTGATGTACCGACGCAAGCGCACGTGGCTGCCGGCGAGCGATGGGCTGCGCGTCGATCATGAGGAGATGTCCGCCTCGTTCGACGCGGACGAGGACGACGGCCTGGCGAGCTGGTTCAACAAGGCCTCGCTCAAGCGCTGGGCCGAGACCCAACACGGCTCCGCGCTCGGCCTTACGCCGGGACTCTCGTTCGACGAGGACGTTGCCGTGCTGCGCGCGTGGCTCGAGCCCGTGGTCGGCGAAGACGCGGAGCTGCTCATCGCCGTGCTGGTCCTGGACGAGTCGCGCCGTGAGGTCGGTGAACGCTTGGGGCTCGCCACCGACAGTGGGCGCAAGCGCGTCCAGCGCGCCGTGGCCCGCCTGAAGAAGCACCTCGAGAGATCGCTGTCCCGTTTCGCGCGAGCGGACCGCTTTTCCCACCCACAGGCCCCCTGAACCGCACGGAGGACGCACCGAGATGACCCGCGAACCGATCCCCATCCTCAACCTGCCCGGCGACGAGGACTTCATCCGCCTGCCGGGCCTCTTCCGACGCTGGGAGCTGAACGACGTCATCGAGCTCGGCGCGGACTTCCACCTCGAAGACGCCGGCGAGGCCGCCGACGGCACGCAGCTCATCGCCGTGTATCGGCGCGAGCGACGCAGCACCCGCAACACGACCACCGACAGCAGCAGCACCACCAACCCCAACACGAAGGAGCAGTGACCAATGGCGAACAGCATGTGGCAGCAGACCGAAGAGATGGCGAAGAAGCACGACCAGGGCGGCTCGCTCTGGCTGAAGCTCGCGGGCGATGGCGACAAGGCCGTCGTCGTGTTCCTGGGTGAGCCGCACCCGCGCGAGGTGGCCTTCGTCGACGGCAAGTACGTCGAGGTCGACGACAAGATGAAGGCCGCGGGCACGAAGGCCTCGCTGCGCGTCGCGCTGAACGTCGCCCTCTACGACTCGAAGGAGGTGAAGGTCCTCGAGCAGGGCGTCATGTTCTTCAAGGACCTCGTCCGCGTCCGCGAGAAGTACGGCCTCGAGAAGTGGGCCTTCGAGATCCAGCGGCACGGCGCCGCGAAGGACCCGAAGACCACGTACTCCATCCTACCCGAGCACCAGCTCTCGGCCGAGCAGCAGAAGGCCTTCCAGGCGCTCCCGCAGCACGACCTCGCGAAGCTCTACTCCGGCGAGGGGGACAGCGTCGGCGCGAAGGGTGGCCAGTCGCTCGACAGCTACGACAAGAAGAGCGACGCGAAGGGCGACGGCACCGTGGCTCCCAACGTCGCGCAGGGGCTCGTCACTGCGCTCAAGGCGCTGCCGCGCGAGGCGACGGACAAGTTCCTCGCGAAGTTCGGCGTCCAGCGCATCAAGGACCTGCCGACGTCTCAGGTGGAGAAGGCGCGCGCGTTCGTCGAGCAGCTCCAGACCGAGAGCGCCGCGCCCGCCGCCGACGAGACCGAGGTCGATCCCTTCGCCTGAGCGAGCCGCGAGGAGCCACCGATGAATGACTACCTCTCCGAGGTCTTCGGGGACGGCGGGCTCTTCGCCTCGCGGTTCCCCGGCTACGAGATGCGCGAGGGCCAGGTGGCGCTCGCCCGCATGGTCGACGAGGCCATGCGCGGCGGGCGTCACGCCCTCGGCGAAGGGCCGTGCGGAACCGGCAAGTCGGTCGCGTACGCGGTGCCGGCCGTTCACCACGCGCACCACGAGAAGAAGCGCGTCGTGATCGCGACCGCGAACATCGCGCTGCAGGAGCAGCTCGTCAGAAAAGACCTGCCGATGCTCGCGAGCGTGCTGCCGTGGCCGTTCACGTTCGCGCTGCTGAAGGGTCGCAACAACTACGTCTGCCTCGACCGCATGGCCGAGAGCGAAGCGCGCGGCGAGCTGCGTGGCCTCTACTACGACGACCAGCAGCGGCAGGTCGACGACGTGCTCGCGTGGGCCGACGCGACCAAGACCGGCGACGTCTCCGAGCTGGCGTTCATCCCGCACGCTCAGGTCTGGTCGCGCTTCTCGGTCGGCTCCGAGGAGTGCAAGGGCGACGGCTGCTCGTTCCGGGACGACTGCTACGCCGAGCGCGCGAAGGCGACGGCGCAGGGCGCGGACATCGTCGTCACGAACTACCACATGCTCTTCGCGCACCTCGCCGTGCGCCGGGCGACGGGACAAGACCTGGTGCTGCCTGCGTTCGACCTGCTCGTGCTCGACGAGGCGCACGAGGCACCGGAGATCGCCCGCGAGTTCTTCGGCTTCACGCTGTCGGAGCACACCTTCGGGCGGCTCGCCTCGGCGGCGGCTGACCTCGGGAACAAGCAGCTCGCCGGGGAGCTTCGCCAGGAGGCGCAGCGCCTGTTCGCGACGCTCGCCGACTTCGCCCGCTCACCCCGGTACAAGAAGCGGCTCAAGGCGCCGGCCTTCGCCAACGACGCGGCCCTCCAGCGCGCCCTTGGCAAGCTCGTGGCGCTCGCGAAGGGCCGCGCCGAAGACGAACTCGCGGACAAGAAGGAGCGCGCCACCGCGCGCAACCTGGCCAAGAACGCGGCGACAGCCGCCGCGCGCCTCTCCGAGGGGCTCGCGCAGGCGAACCCCGCCTGCGTCTACTGGCTCGACATCGACAACAAGGGGCGCACCAAGCTCCGGTCGAAGCCCATCGACGTGAGCGAACTGCTGCGCGAGGAGCTGTTCGCGCGCTGCCCGTCGGTATCGCTGGTGTCGGCCACGCTTACCACCTCAGGCACCTTCGACTTCGTGCGCCGCGAGCTCGGCGTGCCCGAGGGCGCGCTCGAGGTCGTCGCCGAGACGCCGTTCGACTTCGCGTCCCAGGCGCTCCTCGTTGTGCCCGAACGGCTGCCGGACCCCCGCGACGCCGAGTTCATCGACGAGGCCGCGCGCATCTTCCAGCACGTCGTCGACGTCTGCAACGGCCGCACGCTCGGGCTCTTCACGTCGTACCGGAACCTGAACGCCGTCTACGAGAGGCTCGACGGGCGCGAGCACCGCGTGCTGCGCCAGGGCGAGCTTCCGCGCGCGGAGCTGACGCGCCTCTTCAAGGAGGACGTCGGCTCCATCCTCCTCGGGACCGAGAGCTTCTGGACCGGAATCGACGTCGCGGGCGAGGCGCTGACCGGGCTCGTCATCGACAAGCTGCCGTTCCCGCCGCCCGACGACCCGGTCATCGACGCCATCTGCGAGCGCGATCCGCGCGCCTTCGACAACTACCTCGTGCCGCTCGCCATCATCGCGCTGCGCCAGGGTGTGGGGCGCCTCATCCGCTGCAAGACCGACGTGGGCGTCGCCGTCATCCTCGACAAGCGCATCGCGGAGAAGGGCTACGGGAAGAAGTTCCTCAAGAGCCTACCGCCGATGCTCACCACCCGGCGCGTCGAGAACATCACCCGCTTCCTCGAGGAGGCTGCCTATGCGCCCGCGAGTTGATGCGGCGCTGACGCTCGACGCCCGCGAGGTGCCGCCGAAGGTCGTCGAGCGCCTGTGCCGGATGCTGTCGTTCCCGAATCCCGCGTTCCTCGACCGCCTTCGCCTCGGGCTGAACCCCGGCGCCGAGCTCGAGACGGTGTGCTTCGCCGAGCAGCGCGCAGGCGAGCTGCGCCTCCCGCGCGGGGCCATCCACGTGCTCCGACGCGCGGCCGCGCAGGACGGGCTCATCGTCGCCTGCGAGGACGCTCGCGTGCTGCCCGAAGCGACGCTCGACGTGCCCGCGCTCGGCCTCCGCGACTACCAGTCGGCGGCAGTCGACAAGCTCGCGAAGGTCACGCAGGGCACGGTCGTCATCCCGTGTGGCGGCGGCAAGACGCGCGTGGGCATGGGGGCGATCGCCAAGCTGCGCACGCCGACGCTCATCCTCGTCCACACGCTGGATCTCGCCGAGCAGTGGCTCGGGGAGCTGAAGGACAAGCTCGGCCTCGAGGCCGGGCTGATCGGAGACGGAGAGGAGCACCCGGCGCCCGTGACCGTCGCGGTCATCCAGGCGTTGGTGCGCTGGGAGCCATCGAAGCTCGACGCCTTCCTCGGCGGCGTCGGCCTGCTCATCCTCGACGAGGCCCATCACGTTGCCGCGAGCACGTTCCACTCGGTCGTCGATCGCTGCCCCGCGCGCTACCGCCTCGGGCTCACCGCGACGCCGGAGCGCGAAGACGGGCTGACCGCGCTGCTCGACCTGTTCATGGGCGCGCCGCTCGTCACCGTCACGCACGACGAGCTGGTCGCGGCGGGCGTCCTCACGGTGCCCGACATTCACAGCGTGGAGACGGACTTCACGTACCTCTACACCGGCGCCGAGGACTACGCGCCGATGCTCGCCGCCGTCGCGAGCGATCCCGCGCGCAACGCGCTCATCGTCGAGCACGTCGCTCGCGAAGCCCATGCCGGCCATGTCTGCCTTGTGCTCTCCGGCCGAATCGACCACTGCCACACGCTCGCCGAGGCCATCGAGGCCGAGGGCGTCTCGGCGGCGGTCCTCACCGGGGAGGTCAAGCGCGCGGTCCGCAAGGAGCTGCTCGATCGCGCCCGCGCCGGGGAGCTGGCGGTCATCGTCGCCACCAGCCTCGCCGACGAAGGCCTCGACCTGCCGCGCCTCTCCCGCGTGTTCCTCGCGTACCCCGGCCGCGCGCGCGGTCGCACCGTGCAGCGCCTCGGGCGCCTGATGCGCCCGCATGCTGAGAAGACCGACGCCGCCCTGTTCGACTTCGTCGACCGTAAGGTGCCGCTCCTGCGTCGCCACCACCTCGAGCGCCGGAAGCTCTACGCCGAGGTGCTGGGCGTGCCTGCGTCGAAGCTCGGCACGCGCAAGGGAGCCGCATGAGCGCGCTCGGCCCCGACGAGAGCACCATCCGAGCCACTTGGCGCTGGCTCGCCCACGGCGCACACGGCGTCTCCGAGGTGCGCGTCATCCGGCCCGCTGGCGGCATCATCGGCATCGGCTTCTTCGACGACGAGGAGGCCTTCGTCCGCGAGTGCGTGCGCACCAACGCCATCGGGAACGTCTACGTCGGCATACAGCCGCGCCCACGCCGTCTCTTCGACGCCGCGCCGAACGTGGTGCGCCCGCTCAAGACCGGCGCTGGCCGCAAGGACATCGAGGTCATCACCGGGACGGTCATCGATCTCGACCCGGTGCGCCCCAAGGACACTGCCAGCACCGACGCCGAGCTGGCGCTCGCCATGACCGCCGCGAACGAGGCGGTCGTATGGTGCGAGTCCGAGGGGCTCGTGCGCCCGCACGTGATGATGAGTGGCAACGGCGCGCAGCTCTGGTTCGCGTTGCCGCCCACCGCGCTCGAAGGTGAGCGCCGCGAGCGGCTCCAGGCGGGGCTCAAGGCCTTCGAGACGAAGGTCCGCGAGCGCGCGCAGACCGACGCGGTCCACGTCGACTCCATCCACGATGTCGCCCGCATCATCAAGGTCCTCGGCACGGTCAGCCACAAGGGCGACGGCCAGGGCGACCGCCCGCACCGCGTGAGCGCCGCGCTCTCCGGCTTCGACCGCGTCGAGGACGAGAGGCTCCTCGCGCGTCTCGACGTCGAACCCGAGCTCACGCTGCCCGTGGCGGCTCCCCGCGTGTCGCTGCCGGTCGTCGGCAACGTGCCCGCGCCGGGCACCATCAAGGCGAAGCGCACGCCCGAAGGCGAGTACGACTGGGAGCACCCGGTCGAGATGTGCGGTCCCGTGCAGCGCCTCTGGGACCACGGCGCAGAGGATCGCAGCGTCGCCATCTTCGACATGGTGCGCTTCTTCGCGCACAAGGGGCTCGGCCTCGACGAGCTCACCGAGCTGATCCTCGAGTGGGATCGCCGTGGCGAGAGGATGGGCAAGCTGCGCGGCCGTGACGGCGTCCGCTACATCGCGAAGGCCCACGAGAAAGTGCTCGCCACCGCGCGCGCCGACGGCTCCATCGCGCCACCGTGCCACTCGCTCCAGAAGATCGGCTTCTGCAAGGTGAACGTCGAGCCGACGGCGCGGTGCGATCTCTACGGCGTCGTCTTCGACATCGAGAAGGCGATCGAAGCCGTGCCCGCCGACACGCCCGCGCGCGAGCTGGAGTACCGGATCAAGCCCATCCTCGACGCCATCGCGCACCGCGACCCGTCGGTGCAATCGAAGTACCTCGGCGCCGTTGAGAAACGCTTCGGGCTGAAGGCCAAGGACCTGCGGAAAGCGGTCGCCAAGGCAGCCACCACGCCCGCGCGCGAGGACGGCGAGGGCACCGATCCCGAGAGCAGCGACGAGGACATGGAGGGCGCGATCTTCGAGGACGCGTCCTGCTACTACTGCATGACCGCGCGCGGCGAGTCGAAGGTCATCTCGTCGTTCACCATCGAGCCGACGACGCGCGTGGAGACCGAGGAAGGAGAGCTCATCCTCGGCTACGCGAACACCGACCGGGGTGGGCGCGTCCCGAACCTGCGCTTCCCGCTGTCGTCGTTCCACAGCAAGCGCGACCTCATTCGCCAGCTCCCGTCCGCCGACCTCCAGTGGACCGGCAGCGACAACAACGTCCAGGGACTCCTCCGTGTGCTCGCGCGCCGCGAGATCCCGCGTCGTCCGGGCTCCAACATGCTCGGCGACTACAAGAAGGGCGAGCACCACGTCTGGCTCGGGCCGAACTGCGCCATCGGGAAGGAGGGCTTCATGGAACCGTCACCCGTGATGTACGTCCCGAGCGGCGCCTCGCTCGACAAGCGCATCGCCTACGTGAAGGTCGACGAGGACACGTTCCTCGAGGTCGCGGCGACGGTCTTTCGCTGCCTGCCGCAGGTGAATCGGCCCGAGGTGATGCTGCCCGTCATCGGCTGGTTCTTCGCCACGCCGATGAAGCCGCGCTTCATGGAGAGGGTCGGCACCTTCCCGACGCTCTTCGTCTGGGGCACGCAGGGTTCGGGCAAGTCGAGCCTCTGTATCGACATCATGTGGCCGCTGTTCGGCATCCGCGACGCCGAGCCGTACTCCGCGACGGAGACCGAGTTCGCGCTCCTCAAGCTCCTCACGTCGACGCGCTCGGTGCCCGTCTTCATCGACGAGTACAAGCCCTACGACATGCAGCGCCAGCGGCTGAACACCCTGCACCGCTACCTGCGCCGCCTGTACAGAGGCGAGACCGAGGAGCGCGGGCGTCCCGACCTCAAGGTGAACAGCTACCACCTGCAGGCGCCCGTCTGCGTCGCGGGCGAGACGCGTCCCACGGAGGCCGCGCTGCTCGAGCGCATCGTCACCGCGAACCCCGACAAGACGACGCTCGCGCAGAACCCGACCGCGCGCGCCGCCTACAAGGAGCTGCGGTCGGTGGACCTGGTGCTGTTCGCCCCGCGCTACATCCAGTTCTGCCTCGGGCGCGACTTCGACGCCGACCTCGAGGTCGCGCGTGCCGTGGCCAAGGCGCTCCTCGACGGACGCAAGGCGCCCGTGCGCATCGTCGAGAACTTCACGGCCATGCTGCTCGGCGTGCATCTCTTCGAGGAGTTCGCCAAGCACTGCGGCTGCGAGCTTGAGGAAGACCTCGGTGTCGAGGCCGCCGTCAACGCCGTCCTCGAGGACGTGCTGGAGACGGACCACGGCGTGAAGAACGCCCTCGACCACTTCCTCGAGATGCTCGGCGTGATGGCCGTGCAGGGGGACCTCAAGCACAAGGTCCACTACGTGTTCGAGAACGGGCACCTCGCCGTCCACCTCGAGAGCGCCTACGACGCCTTTCGCGTCCACTGCAAGCGCATCGACTACGAGGGCGAGATGGTGGACCTGAAGGCGCTGCGCCGCCTCGTCACCGAGAGCAAGAAGCAGGGCGGCTTCGTCACCGCCGAGAGCGAGCGCGTCACCTTCGACAGCGGGAGGCGCCGCGCGTTCCTCGTGGACCTCAGCAAGACCAGGGTCGTCACCGCCGACGACTTCCCGACGCCCGAGCCGGGCGGCAGCAGCGGCTTCCGCGAGAACTTCAAGGGCCGCTACGGGCGCGACGACTCATGACTTCAACGCCTTTTCGTCAGGGAGCGGCACGCCGAGGGCGCGGGCCTCGCCGAGCATCTTGATCGCCTTGGCGCGTGCCTGCGTCTTGTTGCGCGCGAGCTCGTCGCTGCCCGAGGTCTTTCGCTTGCTCTTGGCGGGCTTCTCCTCGCGCGGCTCGTTCTGCTTGTCGCCGAGGAGCCGGAGGTTCGCGAGGCTGGGGTCGAAGTGGACGTGGCGCGGGTTGAGCGGCAGCCGCAGCATCCCCGGGCGGTCCGTCGACGACTGGAGGAGCGCCTTGCGCTCGGCGGCGGTCATGCCGGCGTAGCCGTCGGGCTGGTCAGCGACGAGCGCGTTGCGTAGGTCGACGAGGTCCACCTCGCGCTCGTCGAGCTGGAGGTGCGGGGACTTCTTCAGCCAGCCGCCTTCCTCGACGTCGGGCGCTGCCGCCCGCGCCGCCGCGATTCGGAGGAGCCGCGCGAACTTCGCATCGCTGACGCGGAAGGCGGCGAGCAGCTCGCCGTTGAGGCGGACCACGTGGCGCTCCGGCTCGGAGGCGAACACCAGCTCGACGTCCTCGAAGAGCGCCTCCTTGCCCTTCGCGCGGGCCGCCCACGACTCGGGCCAGAGCAGCTTCAGCGCGCGGTGCAGCC
>ENA-UOOH01002635-UOOH01002635.1-fermentation-metagenome-genome-assembly--contig:-NODE-2635-length-15031-cov-2.941974_pt1 | contig 15031 bp, 15 predicted proteins | sample MGYA00245778_ERZ724025 | MGnify/ENA primary metagenome ERZ724025 (study PRJEB28704, sample SAMN03018313) | fermentation metagenome | biome: anthropogenic terrestrial biome; feature: soil; material... | reverse complement strand
AAAAATTCCTTGAAGCGCAGGAGAAATTGTTTCAGCAATTGACAGCTTCGGAAAGCGGAGGTACGAACTGATGGGTAAAATGATTGCCATATGGGGAGCGCCAAACAGCGGAAAAACGGTATTTGCCGTAAAACTCGCCTCCGCCATTTATGATCGGTATAACGCCACCGTTCTGATGGTTTCTTGTGATAACACCGCACCCGGGCTGCCGTCTTTGTTTCCGAATTTCAAAGGTGATGATCTATTTTCTTTAGGTGTTCCGCTTTCAAAGACAGATATCACGCAGCAGGAGGTTGTTAAAAGCATTGTGACGCTGAAGAATAAAAACAATCTCGGCTTTTTAGGTTATAAGGACGGTGAGAACAAATTCTCTTATCCGACTATAGATCACATAAAAGCATACACCTTCTTTGAAGTACTGAAAAGTATTGCAGATTTTGTGGTGGTCGACTGCACTTCAATTCTTGACAACATCCTCTCCGATACGGCTGTACAGGAAGCAGACGAAGCTATCCGCCTCGCATCGCCAACGCTCAAATGCATCAGCTTCTTCACCTCGCAGCTTCCGCTTTATGCCGAACCGAAATACAAACTTGATCGACAGATCATCGGACTAAATTGTACGGAGTCCAATTGTTATATGCCGGTGGAAGAAGTAAAAACCCATCTGAAAGAAGTGTCTTTCACGCTCCCGTATTGTCATGAAATCCGACAGCAAACCATTGACGGCGACTTGATAAGACCGGTTTCAGATAAAAGGTTTTCAGCAAAACTGAGAGCAATTGTAGACAAGGTGGTATAAATGATAGGTGATAAAAATATAACGCTCAAAATGGGAGGTGGCTGCTATGGCCCAAAATATCGACTTTTGGACGCTTCTGCGATTGACACAGGAATATGTCTCTCAACATTATGCGGCAGCTCTGACTGACAAAGAAAAACTGTCGCAATTAAAATCATATATTGAAAAATATCTTCGCGATAAGGAATATACCGTGGACGGCAATTCCCTGCACCAGCTTACAGATAGACTATACTGTGAAATGGCAGAATACAGTGTCCTTACGCAGTATCTCGGTTCGGATCAGTTGGAGGAAATCAACAGTGCGACACGTTCCTAACTGAAAAGGTTAGGCGTGAAGCTGAAATAAAATGTGTAAAACTCAAAGGAGTTTACGAAATCAGCTTTACAGAACTGATAATCCTATGAGTGGAATGATAGGGTAACGCCTTGAAACGCTCGCCTGCAAACTGCGAATGGCATGGTGATGATTAAGCATCTACATGTCATAAGCTCGCCAAAGTCGTCTGAATGCACTCGCTCGTATCGCAAGATACAGCAAAACCAAGCCAGAGGTGGATGGGAGTGTTAGGGCGGGGTTCTACAAAATGCCTATGGTCAGAATTTCATCGGCGAGAACCGATGAAAGACTAAATCTCGATTGTACGGGTCTAAATCTCTAAACAGCGAATGGCTGTGCTTGCTTTAATGCAAGGTCTGTGTGGATAAGTAAGACTTGTTGATATGAAAGTCCATATACCGTTACAGGCGGTATTGTGCAGACAGGCTCAAAGAGAAACCTAAGGGCAAAATGTATAGATAGGATTATCGGAACGTGGAAAATCAGTAACACGGAGGGCTTATTCCCTATGAAGTGTCAGCAAGGAAAGCAGAAATGTATAACTTGCTCTTATACTGATGAGAGTAGTGGCACAGTACCTGTGAAGCGGTGATAATAAGCCGTGGAGGGATAGCCACAAGTCAATATTTTACAATAAAACGCAACTCACAAACATTTTAAAATGCATAAGGTTCGAGTATGACTAAGAGAGGCAAAATTTCCGAAAGGAAGTGCTGCCGACTTATGGCAACTAAAAAGCTCAGGAAAAAGCAAAAGCTCAGAAACAATGAGTATTACGGTACTCAAAAAATCTACGACACGCTGTATGAAAAATCTAAACAGAATAGTGAATTCAAAAATCTAATTGAAATCATAGTCAGTGATGAAAATATTTTGCTTGCGTATCGGAACATTAAACGGAACAAAGGCAGTAAAACCAAAGGAACAAACAAAACCACAATTACTGATATAGGTGAAAAAGAGCCTGATAAAATAACTTCCTATGTCAAAAACAGGCTTGCAAATTTTAAGCCAATGTCAGTAAGACGTGTGAAAATTCCTAAGGATAACGGCAAAACCCGTCCGCTGGGTATTCCGACAATGGAGGATAGGCTGATACAGCAATGTATTAAGCAGGTTCTTGAACCGATATTTGAAGCAAAGTTCTATAAGCACAGCTATGGTTTCAGACCAAACAGAAGCACTCATCATGCGATAGCGAGAACGCTGGCACTTACAAATCGTCATAATTTTCAATATGTAGTTGACATTGATATCAAAGGTTTCTTTGATAATGTCAATCACGGAAAACTGTTGAAACAGCTTTGGACATTGGGTATACATGATAAACGGTTAATATCCGTCATTTCAAAAATGCTCAAAGCTGAAATTGAGGGTATCGGAGTGTCGGAAAAGGGATTGCCGCAGGGCGGTATTCTCAGTCCATTGTTATCGAATGTAGTGCTGAATGAGCTTGACTGGTGGATAGCAAGTCAGTGGGAATATTTTCAGCCACATACAAAATGGAAAGAAGGAGCATATAAGTACGGAAGACTTCGAAAAGAAAGTAATCTTAAAGAAGTATTTATAGTAAGATATGCTGATGATTTCAAGCTATTTTGTAAAGACAGGAAAACCGCTGATACAATGTTTGAAGCCACAAAACAATGGTTGAAAGACAGATTGAGTCTTGAAATCAGTCCTGAAAAATCCAAAGTAATCAATTTGAAAAAGAAGTATTCAGAATTTCTCGGCTTCAAATTTAAGCTCTGGAAAAAGGGACAGAAGTATGTCGTAGAATCACACATGACCGACAAAAGCATGGAAAAATGCAAAATGCACTTGAAAGAAAAAATCAGTGCTTTACAGCATGATGCGGACGGTATACGCGTTCAGCATTACAATGCAACAGTCTTAGGCATACATGGTTATTACAAAATAGCGAGCCATATTAGCAAGGACTTTGCAAAAATTGCTTTTCAGGTCTACAAGAGCCTTTATTGCAGGACTAAATGTATCAGAAGTAAAACAGGTATAAAAAGTAGAGCATATCAGAAATTCTATGGCAAGTGCAAAATGAATCCTTTGTATATTCAAAAGGTAGCTCTTTATCCGGTTCATTTTGTACAAACAACGGCACCAGTGTGCTTTTCACAGGATATTTGCAACTATACACCTGATGGACGGCGGAAAATCCACGATAATTTACAAAACTTTGACTATGATATATTAATGTACATCATGGGGAACCCAGTCAGGGGTCAAAGTACGGAATACAATGATAATCGAATTTCATTGTATGTCGGACAACGTGGAAGATGCTATGTTACGGGGCAGAAATTACAAATATCTGACATGGAAGCACATCATAAAAAGCCAAAATTTCAAGGTGGCAAGGATGAGTACAGGAATCTTGTATTTGTAAAATATGATATTCACAAGCTTATCCATGCAACCGACCGAAAAACCATAGAAAAATATCTGAAAAAGCTTGCAAACATATCTGTTGATTTTGAGCGACTTAATAAACTAAGAGTTTTAGTTGGAAATTGTGGGATTAGCGTAAATAAGTAAATATTGAGGGAACGCCGTGTGATGGGAAACTATCATGCACGGTGTGGAGTGGGGGAAAATTCGGAGATAACTTCAAAGAATTACCTATCACTATTCAACGCATGGGATGATATCGCGCTGACTTATGTGGACGGTTCAATCGTAAAGACAAAGGAACATTTTCATTCTCCACAGCATTCAGTGGATATCGTCAAGCGGTTACTTCATCACTCGGGGATGATTATTGATAACGCAACACCGATGAGTCAGGGGCATCTACCGAACAATACCCGAATTACAGCACTTAAAGAACCGATTGTAGACTCGGAAAAAGGCATTTCTGTTTCAATTCGTTTGCTTCATCCACAAAGGGTAAACCGTGAGCAACTAATCGGAACACAGATGGCGACAGAAGAAATGCTGGATTTTCTCTGCATGTGTATCCGCTACGGCGTTTCAACCGTTGTCGCAGGTGCAACTTCCTCCGGCAAAACGACATTACTCAACAGTTTGCTGACAAGCATTCCAAATAACAAGCGTGTTTTCACCATTGAAAGCGGTAGCCGGGAGTTGACTCTTGTTCGCACAGAAAGCGATGTGACGGTCAATAACGTGGTCCATACACTGTCCCGCCCCTCAGACAATCCCGCTTATGATATTTCACAAGAAGATTTGGTCGTAGCATCCCTGCGATTCAATCCCGATATTGTTTGCGTGGGTGAAATGAGAGATCTTGAGTGTTATTCGGCGGTAGAAGCATCACTCACAGGGCATACAGTGGTCAGTACCGTCCACGCGGGAGCTTCAGATGCCGCGCACATGCGTATCGCGCTTCTGTGTCAGAAAAAATTTCCGATCGACTTTCAGACCTCACTGATGCAGGCCGGTCAAGCTTTTCCGTTGGAGGAGAATACGCATAAACTCGAAAATAATGCTCGAAAGATTATGGACATCACCGAATGTGAAATCCTGCCGGACGGTACACGCCGATATAATACGCTGTATCGATATAAAATTATGAAAAATACCCTTCGGGATGGGCAATACGACATTCAAGGCGAATTCGAAAAGAGCAATGTCATGTCCGATAGCTTGCGGCGCAGACTTATGCAGTTCGGCGTGCCGCGGGATGTTCTCACCCGATTTTTAGGAAAGGAGTTCAGCGAATGATTGTTTTTTCTGTTCTATCCGGTACACTGCTGATTGTCGGTATCGTTCTCCTTCTGGGACTGACGCCGGAGAATATCACTGGCGACATCATGCGGATGATCGCACCTAAGAAAACCCTGCGTAGCAAAGTCAAAATTGCACAGGGCAAGAAGAATTCCCGCAGGATTGCTGCGGAACTGATGCGTATTCGTGACGCACTCACAGTAACCGGAAATGGTGGTAAGTTTGCCATAATCTGCGCTCTGTCGCTGACCCTGCTTGTATCTGGCGCATTTCTTTCCGTATTGATCGACAACCTGTTCTTAATGCCAATTCTATCGGTGGCACTGGCGATGATTCCGTTTGCTTATGCGAAAAGTATTATCGCCCATTATGAAAAGCACATTCAGTTAGAAATGGAAACGGCGCTCTCTATCGTGACTACCTCATATCTCCGTACGGACGATATCGTTGGGGCTGTATCCGAAAACATCAGTTACCTCAAACCGCCTGTGCGTGACATTTTCAAAGCTTTTATCGGCGATGCCACTGCGATCAGCGCAAATATTAAATCCTCGCTTGAAACGCTTAAAAATAAAATAGACAACGACGTGTGGCAGGAATGGTGCGACAGTATGATCTTCTGTCAGGATGACAGAACCTTGAAAACCACGCTCCTGCCCATCGTAAACAAGCTTACGGACGTGCGTATCGTCAACAATGAACTGAAAACCATTCTATATGAACCACGTAAGGAGTATTGGATGATGGTCGCGCTTGTGGTCGGGAACATTCCGTTATTGTATATGCTCAACCATGACTGGTTTGCCGCCCTGATGTTTACTGTCCCCGGTAAAATTACGCTCGCCGTCTGTGGCTTGACAATTCTGATAACAGCATATTTCATGCTGAAATTTACAAGACCGATTGAATATAAGCGTTAGGAGGCGGTGATATGTTACAGACAATGGCAGGGTCTCTCATCGGATTCGGACTGTATCTGATACTCGCCGATTTGATGCAGATTCCCTTTATCAAAACAAGCAAAGCGGTCGTGAATCTTTCCAAGCGGCAAAAGAAAAATACTTCACGTCTGGAAATATGGTTTCAAAGCCTCTCGGCGTGGATCGCCAAACGAGTACGATTGAACGAATACAAGCATATGCAACTGACAAGCGATCTCAGGACGGCAGGAATCAATCTTTCAGCCGAACAGTATATGGCGAATGCATTGGTAAAAGCGGGAATTTGCGGCACTTTCTCCGTTCCCACCTTCATTATTTTCCCACTGGCGGCACCTGTTTTTATTTTAATCGCTATCGGCATCTATTTCAAAGAAGCAAACAGTATACAAGATAAAATCAAGGCAAAACGAGCCGCCATAGAATACGAACTGCCGCGGCTGGTCTTTTCCATCCATAAGACGCTCACATACAATCGGGATATCCTCACCATAATGGATCGCTACCGTGAAAATGCCGGTTCGGAGCTGAAGCGTGAGATGGATATCACCGTAGCGGATATGCGATCGGGTAACTACGAGTCGGCTCTGACAAGGCTGGAGGCCAGAGTCGGTTCCTCCATGCTATCCGACGTGGTACGCGGATTGATATCAGTGCTTCGGGGTGACAATACGGATATGTATTGGGCATCGCTGTCGCTCAAGTTTGCCGATGTGCAAAGACAACTGCTCAAGCAACAAGCGGTCAAGGTTCCCGGTAAGGTAAAAAGGCTATCCATGTTCCTGCTATTTTGTTTTATCCTCGTATATATGGTCGTGATCGTCGGTCAAATTATGAGTAGTTTGGGGGCGATGTTTTAAATGAAAAGAATAAAACAATTCCTCAAATCTAAGAAAGGTGACGGATATATTGATGTAGTGGTTGCGGTTTTGGTTTCTATGATGCTCATCGTAATCGCACTGAACGTCTTCCAGTTTTTTGTGTTAAAACAGGATATTGATTACTTTGCAAAGGAACTCATCGAAACAGCAACAGCAAACGGCAGTACGATGGGAGAAGTGAATCATCGGTATTATGAGTTATGCGATGAAACCGGAATATATCCCGGATATTCGTTTTCCGAAAGTGATTATATGAGCGGCTCCTATTACAAGGTACAGCTCGGCGATACCATCACCGTAAAACTGACCTATACGACGTATGTCAAAGGCGTCGGTGTTTTTAAGATTCCCGTGACGCTGACCGCTTCGTATTCGGGACTATCCAAATATTATTGGAAGTGAGGCGATGAATATGGAAAAAACCTTTGCTTCAAAAGCCGGCATATCCCATGTGAAAACGGCGGTATTGGTTCTGGTGTTTTGTATGATATTGTCCGCAGTACTGACCTATGCGGGGATGATGACCGTAATCCAGACCAGCAGGGACACTACCACCCGTGTACTGGACAGCTTCGTTACGCACAATTCCACCTTGATCTACGACTCACTCAAAAACGGTCATGATTTCACCACCAATCTCGACACTGATTTTTATAAAAATTTACTTTCCGGCGAATTCTCTCTGGACTTTTACGGGAACAGCATATATGCTTTAGATGAGGATGGGCAAATCGTATATTATATGACTAATCCGAATGTTACCTACGATTATACGAATACACTCAAGCTCAAGGCGAGTTACATTGTCGGCATTCCTGTCAGATTCGCTGGAGAAATCGTGACTTATCTGAACGTGCCGATCACCGTACACTCGTACTACAATTTAAAATAGCGAAAGGATTAGTCAGAATGAAAAACCTCATGAAAAACAAAATCTTTATAGGATGTACGGCAGGTATATTAGTTGTTGCCGTAATCATTACGGTAATTCTGCTCCTGCCCGACCGTCCGCAGACAGGGACACCCGACAGTGCATCCGGCACCTCGGACGTATCTGTCAACATTCCGGACATTTCGGAATCGTCCAAAACGCAGGATATACAGGACGAGGAAAGCAACCCCACGGAAAACCTTATCCCCGATGTCGTTGTGGATGTCGGCGAAGGTCAGCAAAACGATTCACAGCCCGGTGATCCAAGCGGCTCTAAACAAGAACCCGATAAGCCTGCCGCACCGATTGTTACGGAGAAGCCGAAAGAAGATGCGATTACCAATAACAACAGCGGTGGGATTCAAGTCGGTGGCGATAGCGGCGAATATGATTGCGGATCACCGAACCATAATTGCAATAACGCCGACGCACACGCATACATCCAAAATCTCGAACTGGAAGGATGCCCACTCTGCTCCTCTCATACCTGCGCCAGTTTCTATGCGAAAGACGAATGGGGATTTACAAAATACAATCAAAAGCTCTGCCCAAAATACAGCGAACAAAGTGATCCCGCAAAGCACTGCCAGAAATGCGGTCGGGCTATGTGGTCGCAGAGCAATCCCACAGGATGCTTCAGCTTCCTGCAAGACACAGACTGCGAATGCGGTGAGCATGTGAAAGGTAACACCTGTCACCACCACTAAGAGTATACAAACCTTACGAGAAAGACTTGACTTAACCGTCAGGTCTTTTTCTTATGCAAACTTTCAAGAAAGGTGAATTGAAATCTTATGAGAGCAAAAACAATCAAACTGATCTCCTGCATGTTTATGTTATGTACTATGATTTCAGCGGTAGGTATAACAGCTTTTGCGCTGGATTGGGACGGCAGTTCCACCGGCGGCGGTGGCGGCGGCTCACCGGCTAACGCCAACGGCTATGCAGTCAGAACCACCGGTGATAATTGTCTGGGATACCGTTTCAGCGTGGTAGATAAAGCCGGAAACACCAAGAATGGTGCAGTCATCGATATTTTTCGGAACACCACATATGGTAATTCGGAATTCACAAATGCGCATAAATTTAACACTAAGCGTAACAAGATGCAAAGCATCAATAACCAAAATAATGGTTTCGGATCGTCGAAGAACTCTTGGTCTTGTTATAAAGAGGCAAACATGGGATTTGCGAAGTCTCTGCCGGTTCCCTCCGGAATGAGCAGTTGGCAGAACGACGGACGAAATCTTAACCCTGTTTTGAATACGCTAGGCATCGGCGGTATTTCAAATTTAAAGAACGGCGACAAGGTGATTGTCGAACCGCTTTATAACGTTCGAATTCAAAGTATTTATCACTCTGTCACAGTGACAGAAATTGCGCTGTATGGCAAATGGCTGCTCGGTGCAAGCAGTAACGGCGGGAGTAGCCCTAATGCCAATAGCTGGGGGTTTATTAGCGCATACACAAATCGTCATTATCCCAATTCCTTATTTACACCCAACGGACAAGGATTGTGGACGGGAGCAAGCGCTATTGGTTCCAGTTCACGTGCTACTTTTTATGACATTATCAACAAAGGTTATGGTGTCGGTATCGCCTACACTGAAACAAAACCGGATTTCACACCAAGCCTGAGTGTCAACGTTTGCGAGGTTTGGAAAGGCGCGAAATCGAATCGAAGCTCTTACTACGGAAGATCAAGCGGTTCTTCATTCGGAAATTACACTTATTCAAACGGCTATCCGATTCAAGGGGATACGGTATGGTATGCGGTGAATTTCCCTACGGAATCTGAAAACACCTATGTTCGGCAATCCGTTCGGCTTTCCGGTGGTAGCTGGACCACAAGAAATGTATATTCCAACAGCAATACATGGTTTGATGTTGCTCTGTCGCCCACAACTGTAGGCGCAAATCGAAGTAGCTATGTTGTTGAGGCGAAGGTGGATTGGATTGACGGCAGCGGAAATATTCTCAAATATGGCACAGTAAAAACCTTTTATATTCCCATCCGACCAAAGATCAACCGATATCAGGTTTCTTTAACAGATATTACTGGAAAAACAAGTGCCTATGGCGGTTCAGCCGGATACAGCGGAAAGGTTTATGTCGGACAGCGCATATATCCGAAATATACTTTTACTTCGGACAACAGCTGGACTTCATACAATAATCTTACCGGTAGCCTCCACGCTTGGAAAAACAACGCATGGCAGGTGGCAAACGGGAATGTGGATATGACGGCTACCGGAGTTGGTATTAACAACTCTTATTCCTATAGCAAGAACAGCTCTCTATATCCTTACCGTGTGCAGGACAACAGCACCAACACAAACGGCTCGAATCGTATTCCCTTTTTTCTGAACTCTGCTTGGTATTCTGACAGTGGGCGCACCTCTCAAAGCACATGGATCGACATTCCGGTGATTAAAGCCGATGTTGAACTGCTGGATATCCGGCTGATTGGAGAGAACGGCTATTATATCAGCGGTTCGGATGTTTGGAGAAATCAAAAGGTTACCATTCAATATATCTATAAAAACAATACAGACTGCACGGTATATGTGGAGGGCTATAACAACGATAATACACAAATCAGTGGGATTTATGCCATTCCCGCATACGGGCAAATTGCCGTCAACGGAAAACAGGTGCAAGTTAATGACTCCTCCACTTTTAGTGTTTGGGGTGGTGTGTACCTTGAAGGAGCAGGACGAGGAAATACAAGCTGGGAAAGCAACGGCAACAACAATCACTGGCTTAGATATTGGTATGTAAAGAATCCGCTGTCCATTCAGGCGGTGACGCCGAACTCCGTATACCGCGAAGGCGTTCAAGTTATGACGAGCTTTCAGGTCTACAACGCTTCTTCGAACGCCGTTATTCCAAGCGACGATGTTAGAGTAAGATTAAGCGTATACCACGGATCGAAGCTGGTGCATTTAACAACCAAAAGCTCAGTGGTAATTCCCGGCGGTGCGGATAACTTGGTGTATTTTAAGTGGACAGTGCCAAAGAATCTGAGTGGCGCTTCTCTGAGTGTGCGGGGTGAGATCATAAGCGGCGGAACATCCGTATCACAGCATGCAATCTCAATTCCAACGGCAACGGTCATCGATTCGCAGACGCCGGATACGGACTATGAGCGTACAAAACCATCTGGTTGGACGGCAGCACCCACTCCTTCCGCATATGCTAACTCAGCCTCATGGTCGGAATGGGTTTATACAAACGGAAGCTTCCGGAAAATGTATTACGGTATTACTCTGTCTACCGCAGGACTTGTCATTACACCCGACAGCAACTCCCCATCAGCGGAGGAAATCGACAGTATATGGGTGATGAAATCGGGATACGGTTATTCACTCGGTTGGTCGCCATTTCGCACAGCAGTAATGGGCAGAAGTTTTCCATCCGGCACCATGCACACATCGGTACAAAGTGGATATGCAATGTTTCCAGAATACCGCTATTCAACAGTAGCGGAACAATACCGTACGCTGCGAGTTTCAACCGGTTCATTTTCTTTCAAGCCAAATACAGCGGCAAGCGGCGGTAAAATTCACTTCATCCCAATTTGGTATCCAAACGGAACACAAAATTATACCGTATCGGTTTATGCCTACGATTGCTGGACACCGGCAGGAATGATCGCTGCCCGCACGACATCCAACAGCATAACCATAAACGGTAGTATATACGATGATCACTATGTGGGAAGGCGATGATGAGAAAGATTTTTATTTGCTCTGCTTATTGCAGAGCACAATTTGGGCATCTGTGTCCGATATATACCGGCAGAAGAAATTAAATTAAACAACGAAGACGGAGGTTTTATTTATGCTTGAATTTTTGGATAAAAACAAGAAATGGCTCATTATGTTCACACTCACGATACTACTTGTATGCATGTTAAGCGTTAGTGCGTTTGCGGCGGGTGATGTGGCGGGAGCAATCGAAAACACTTGGAACAGCGCTAAGACGCAGATCAAGCAGGTTGTCAACAATGTGGTGTTTCCCGTAATCGATCTCATCCTTGCGGTGCTGTTTTTCGCCAAGATCGGGCTTGCATATATGGATTACCGCAAGCATGGTCAGTTCGAATTTACTGCGCCTGCGATTTTGTTTGCCTGTCTCGTGTTTAGCTTGACGGCCCCGCTTTATATTTGGAGCATCATTGGGATGTAGGGTTGAAAAAGCAGGGCAAATGTGTAAATCACACCGCTTGCCTTGCTTCTATTTTGACTATAAGTTGAAACAGAAATTCCCGCCATCTTAAGATAAAGCACTGTGCAAGTCGTTTAAGAACGTAGTAAGGTTCTGTATAGTACACATTAAACTGCCTCTACGCCTTATCACCGCTCATTTTACGGTGAAAAACAATAATCGCAAGTATAAAAATAACAACCGTATAGCCCAATACAACTACCAAATGCGGCAACATTTCAGTAAAATTACCGCTCAAGGTCGCCTTGATTGCCTGTACGCTAATTCAGGGTCAAAAGTAGATATAGAAGCGATGAAAGCTGCACATCAAGAAAAGTTGCAACTATCTCTTAAAGCTGCAGCAGATGAAATGGATATGGAATTGTCCGATGTTACAAATGATCTTATGTTGGTTAAGGATAACCAGAATGCAATGAACGCAGCAGCTTCTATCATGGGAGTTGAACCTAAAGTATATGAAGAAACGGTACTTAATCGTATGATTGCTGAAATGGAGCTTGCGGCAGATGAGGAAGAACCATTCTCAATGAAAAACTTTCTCTATTTAAATCTCGGTATGTGCTTACTATTGCTTGCAATCAGTGGAATATCATACTTTGCTTCCTGTGCATTTAACCTATCTAAGAACTCTATTGCATTTGGTGCAGGAATACCACTCACATCATACATTTTCAAATTGGTTGGCGATATGAGCGAGGAGTTGGAGGTATTCTCATACCTGTCAATTCATTCCTTATTTGATACTGCAGCAGTGCTTAATGGAGATAGTTTTGTGACACAGTACGTTCTTATGGGAGTAATTGCAATTTTTTTCTTCGCTTGTGGTATATTTATTTTCCGAAAGAAAGACTTGCCCTTGTAATTTTGGAAGATAATCTGTAAGATATACTATTCCCAACAAATAAATTGCCCTTACTTTCGAGTAACTATTCCATGGCAAATGATGAATTGATATACAACATCATTATGGAGCTGACCGAGCAGTGATTTGCAGAGATTCGTGAAACCGACAATGATTATGCAGATTGCAGGCACAAACCTGCCAAACTGAGTACCATTCAAAAGATAATCAAGGAAAAGCTACCAGATGATGAGATTGAACAGGTGCAAAGGATTGCATCAAGCTTCTCGAAAAAACTCGGCGTGATTTGGCAAACAAAAAATCGGGAAATTCCCGCCTTTATCGGCAGTGTTTCTCTTAAAAATATATCAACGAAAGACCGAGGTGCAGATAAAAACTGCGCTTCGGTCTTTCACATTACACGGAGGTGATAATCGTTGTTTGACTGGTTAGGCGACGCTATAGGCAATGCGTTTAATTCCCTGTGGACAGAAGTATCCGGATCTATCTGGGACATCTTCTTACGGTGGATATATAACACCATTTACAATGCCGTTGCAGACTTCTTTACTTCTATAGGAAACATGGGTGCGGAAATTTTCGATCTTTCGTGGGTCGCTTCAGCGCTCCGGCTGTTTTCACTGGTTGGATGGGCGCTATTTGTTACGGGACTGGCGGTGACAGTTTTTGATGTAGCCATTGAGTATCAATCGAATGGCAGAGTCAATATTCGTACAGCGGCTTTGAATATTCTGAAAGGATTTATGGCAGTCAATTTGTTTACAGTAGTTCCTGTGGAACTGTACAAGTTTTGCATTACCTTGCAGAATACGTTTGCAAGGGATTTGTCAGGCGTTTTCGCAGGAGAACAGAGTATGTGGATCAGCTCAAAAGGCATGAATGTTTTGAATGGACCTTACTTTGTTTTAGGACAGGTCAATGTATCGTTATTCAATATTCTTGCCCTGATTGCATTTGCATATTGCGTGATCAAAATATTTTTCTCCAATATCAAGCGTGGAGGGATTTTGCTCACCCAAATTGCGGTCGGCACATTGTATATGTTTTCGATTCCTCGCGGATATACGGACGGATTCAATCAATGGATAAAGCAGATTATTGCGCTATGCCTGACTGCCTTCATGCAAACTACTCTGCTGTTCCTCGGGCTATTAACTTTCCCGACTAATATGTTGTTGGGGCTTGGTATTATGCTTGCTGCAAATGAAGTACCGAGAATTGCACAGCAGTTCGGGCTGGACACTTCGGTGAAAGTTAACATGATGAGTGCCGTGCATACGACTACAACTGCCGTCAATTTAACACGGGCACTGGCGAAAAAATAATGGGAAGGAATTGATAGTATGAACGATAAAAAAGAACTGACACGCTCCGATATCGCAATTGATAGCGATATGGAAATCGACTGCGATATCGGTCAGCAGATCACGGTATATATCGAAACATGGTTCGATGTAGATAAAAAATTCGGAATCCATACCGCTGACGATAGTAACGCATGGTTAAATATGTACGGTAAGTTTAATGTGGGCGGGGACTCTCTGCGGATTGAATGTGAGATAAGCCGCGAAGACGGAAGCGAGTATTTCGATTATACTCCGACCGAATCAGAATCGACGCTCATCAAGGATATGATCAGAGAAAAATGCGCGGAGGTTTTTGGCTGTACAGTGGAAGAATTCATTGCGGATGAAACTCCGGGAATGGAGATGACGATGTGAACCAATATGTTTATCCGCAAAATATGAAAGCACAGGCACGGTTGTGGCTGTGGAATCTGCGGGATGTCGCGGTTCTTGGCATCGCCCTGCTAATATCCGTTCTTGCTCTTTCACAATTAAAATTTGTTCTGCCGTTGGCGCTAACTTTGTGTTATGGGTTTCTAACCATACGGTTCGACGATACGTCGGTCATGGAATATCTCAAAAAAGCCGGGAGGTATTTTTTGACCACCCAACAATATTTTGAATGGAGGTTGAAATCAAGTGTCGCAGAAAACAAAACGACAGAAAAATAAAAAAACGAATAACGGCAGCACACAGCAGCTCATCGGAATCAAGTCGTTCAGCAGAAATGGTCTGCAGATGCAGGGACACGGTGAGCTTGTTTTTTATCTCGTACGCCCCACCAACATTTCAGTGCTTTCGCATGCCAGTGTATCGGTCAAGGTGCGTCATTTGATGCAAATTTTAACCGCGCAGCCGGATATTGAAATTTGCTGTATTGACGATCAGGAATGCTTTGATGATAACAAAGAGTATTTGAAAAAGCGTATTGATGAGGAATCCAATCCCAAAATCCGTGCATTGCTCGACTGTGACTTAAAATTCCTTGATACCATC
>ENA-UOOH01002630-UOOH01002630.1-fermentation-metagenome-genome-assembly--contig:-NODE-2630-length-15052-cov-14.957458_pt1 | contig 15052 bp, 13 predicted proteins | sample MGYA00245778_ERZ724025 | MGnify/ENA primary metagenome ERZ724025 (study PRJEB28704, sample SAMN03018313) | fermentation metagenome | biome: anthropogenic terrestrial biome; feature: soil... | reverse complement strand
AGGAACAACAATGGAAGACAAAGTAAAGGAATTTCTTGAAGAAAGCATTGATGTGCTGGTTATAGGTGCAGGTCATGCAGGATGTGAAGCATCCTTGGCCACTGCCAGACTTGGTTTAAAAACAATAATGCTGACGTTAAGCCTTGACTCAATAGCCATGATGCCATGCAACCCCAATATCGGAGGGACGGCAAAAGGACACTTAGTCAGGGAAATAGATGCTCTTGGCGGAGAAATGGGTTTAAATATAGATAAAACTATGATACAATGTAAAATGTTAAATCGTTCAAAAGGACCTGCAGTACATTCCTTAAGGGCCCAGGCCGACAAAAAAAAGTATCATACGGAAATGAAAAAAGTAATTGAAAACCAGGAAAATCTAAGGGTAATTCAAACCGAAGCAACTAAGATAACGATAAACGAAGATAAAAGCTTTAATGTATATACCAAGCTTGGGGCATACTACAGGACAAGGACTGTCATAGTTACTACAGGCACATATTTAAAGGGAAGAATTTATATGGGTGAATTGAATTATTCATCTGGACCTGATGGTTTGGCCCCTGCAAATGAATTGTCCGATTCACTGATGGATTTAGGAATTGAGCTTATAAAATTTAAAACAGGAACACCTGCAAGAATACACAAGGATTCGATTAATTATGAAAAGATGGCTGAGCAGACAGGTGATGAAGAAATAATACCTTTTTCATTTATGAATGATGAAATTAATATTAAGCAGGTACCCTGCTACATTACCTACACTACAAAGCAGACTCATGAATTAATAAGAAAGAATTTAGACAGATCGCCCCTTTACGGCGGGGTTATAAAAAGTGTGGGACCAAGGTACTGCCCTTCATTGGAGGATAAGGTAGTTAAATTTTCAGACAAGGAAAAACATCAGCTTTTTGTAGAGCCTGAAGGTCTTGATACAAAAGAAATGTATATCCAGGGCATGTCAACATCTCTGCCTTATGAAATTCAAATTCAAATGTACAGGTCCATGATAGGCCTTGAAAATGCAGAAATTATGAGACCTGCATACGCTATAGAATATGATGCCATCGACCCTACTCAGCTTAAATTGAGCCTTGAATTAATAAGCATAAAAAATTTATTTTTTGCCGGACAGATTAACGGGAGCTCAGGATATGAAGAAGCTGCAGCACAAGGATTGATGGCGGGAATAAATGCATATTTGAGCTTAAACAACAGGGAGCCTTTAATTTTAGACCGGTCGGAAGCATATATCGGCGTGTTGATTGATGATTTGGTTACAAAGGGAACAAACGAACCTTATAGAATGATGACATCAAGAGCAGAGTACAGGCTTCTTTTAAGACAGGACAATGCTGATGAAAGGCTTACGAAAAAAGGCTACGAAATAGGATTGGTTACCGAAGAAAGATATAAAAGATACAAAGATAAAAAACAAAGAATTGAAAATGAAATTGAAAGATTAAAAGCTCTTAAAATAACGCCCAAAGCAGAAATTAACGAGGCTTTGGAAAATATAGGAAGTGTCTCTTTAAAAATTCCAACAACCCTTTATGAGCTATTGAGAAGAACTGAGCTGAATTATGACAATACATTGTTTTTGGATACAGACAGACCTGTATTAAGAAAAGAAACAAAGGATTATGTGGAAACAGTCATAAAGTATGAGGGGTATATACAAAAGCAGATAGCACAGGTGGAACAGTTTAAAAAACTTGAAAACAGAAAGATTCCCAATGATATAAACTACGATGATGTAAGAAGTCTGAGAATTGAAGCAAGGCAGAAACTTGACAGAATAAGACCGGACTCAATAGGTCAGGCTTCAAGGATTTCAGGTGTTTCACCTGCCGATATAAATGTGCTGTTGATTTATTTAATGGCATACAATAAAAATAATAGGTGAGATTGTGATAAAAACATTGGAAGAGGGTTTTAACCGGCTTAAATTACCCTACAGCAAAGATATTGATAATAAATTTGTTTTATACAGAGAGCTGTTAAAGGAATGGAATAAAAAAATAAATATTACATCCATAGAAGATGATGAAGAAATTTATATAAAACATTTTCTTGACAGCGTTCTTTTGTTGAATGAAGATAATATTAATGAAAACAAAACTGTAATCGATGTGGGTACCGGAGGAGGGTTCCCGGGTCTGCCCCTTAAAATTATTAATGACAATTATAAAATTACATTGTTGGACAGTTTAAGAAAGAGAATAGACTTTTTGTCTGAGGTTACGAAAGATTTGGAATTAAAGGATGTAAAGCTTATTCACGGAAGAGCTGAAGATTACGGTCAAAATAAGGAATATAGAGAATGTTACGATATATGTGTTTCAAGAGCTGTGGCACCCCTTAATGTTTTAAGTGAATATTGTATTCCCTTTGTAAAAGCAGGCGGATATTTTGCAGCATATAAAAGCGACAATATTTCCCAGGAAATTTCAAATTCCGACAGCGCAATTAAAAAACTTGGCGGAAAAATTAAAGAAATTAAAGAAATTTATCTTCCGGGTACTGATATTATCAGAAAAATTGTTATAATAGAGAAGGTAGAACCAACAAAAATCAAGTATCCTAGAAAAGCAGGGAAACCAAGCAAGGATCCGTTAAAATAAGGGGGAGAAATGATAAGCAATATTGTACATATTGATGTAAATAAAATAATTCCAAACAAAAATCAGCCGAGAAAAATTTTTGATAAAAAGGCATTGGAAGAATTGAGTCAGTCCATAGATAATTATGGAATTATACAGCCTATTACGGTAAGAAAAATTTATGATGATATTTATGAGATAGTAGCCGGGGAAAGGCGTTATAGAGCTGTAAAAATGTTAAATATGGACACAATTCCTGCTGTGATTATTGAAGCTAAGGAAGAAGAATCTGCTGCAATGTCTCTGATTGAAAATTTGCAGCGGGAAGATTTGCATTTTATAGAAGAAGCAACGGCATATGAAAGACTTATAAGCGAATTTGGCATAAGCCAGACACAATTGGCTCAAAAACTAGGCAAATCTCAATCGGCTATTGCAAACAAAGTAAGAATTCTTAAACTTCCGGAGTCGGTTAAAGAAAAATTAAGGGAAGGAAATTTAACAGAGCGTCATGGAAGAGCATTGTTAAAAATAACAGATGAAGAAATTCTTCTTGATATTGTTGAAAAAATAATTAAAAAGGAGCTAAATGTAAGTGAAACTGAAAAAATTGTAGATTCAATTGCTGATGAGTTGAATATTAAGAAAAAAGCGGACAAGCGTTATGTGAGGAACTTTATAAATTATAAGATATATATAAATACAATAAAAAATGCTTACAATGAAATAGTGAAAACAGGTATTGATGCTAAATTTGAACAGAATGAATCAGAAGATTACATTGAAATAAAGGTGAAGATTCCTAAAAAAAGCATGCAGGGGTGATGAGATGGCCAAAGTCATAAGTATTTTCAATCAAAAAGGCGGTGTGGGGAAGACAACAACCAATGTTAATCTGTGTTCGGCATTGGCGTTAAAAGGAAAGAAGGTACTTAGCATTGATATTGACCCTCAAGGCAACACAACCAGCGGATTCGGGTTCAACAAGAATCAGCTTGAATATACAATTTATGATGTATTGATTGAAGATTATGACATCAACAAGGTCATCTTCAAAACGGAAATAAAAAACTTAGAGCTTATTCCTGCAAATATTCAGCTTGCAGGTGCTGAAATTGAGCTTACCAATACTAAATTCAGGGAAAAAACATTAAAGGAAAAAATAAATTTAATTGAAAATAAATATGATTTTATTATGGTGGATTGTCCGCCTTCGTTAGGCTTATTGTCATTAAACGCTCTTACTGCATCAAATACGGTACTTATACCCATACAATGCGAATACTATTCTTTGGAAGGTGTAGGACAGCTTATTGATACTGTTAAGCTTGTAAAGAAAAATTTAAATCCTAAGCTTGAAATCGAAGGAGTTCTTTTGAATATGTTTGACGGCAGAACCAATCTTTCAATACAAGTTGTTGAGGAAGTCAAAAAATATTTTAAGGATAAGGTATATAGAACTGTAATACCGAGAAGTGTCAGGCTTGCCGAAGCACCAAGCTTTGGACAGCCTATAATGCTCTATGACGATAAATCAAAAGGAAGTATTGCATATATAAAATTATCTGAAGAATTAATTAAAAACAATTAAGGAGATTAGGAAAGTATGGCTGCGAAGAGAAAAGCATTAGGCAAAGGCTTATCGGCATTGATACCGGAAGACTTAGAAAAGGAAGATTATGAAAAAATACATGAAATAGATATTGATCTGATTTCTCCAAATCCAAATCAGCCTCGTAAGGTTTTTGAACAGGATAAGTTAAATGAGCTTACGGAGTCCATAAAAAAATATGGTGTTATTCAGCCTATAATTTTGAGAAAAGAAGGTGAACTATTCACTATAATAGCAGGGGAAAGAAGATGGAGAGCCTGCAAAAATGCTAATATAAAAACAATTCCTTCTATAGTAAGAGATATAGAAAACAAAAACGCCTCTGAAATAGCATTGATTGAAAATATACAAAGAGAAGATTTAAATCCCATCGATGAAGCAAATGCTTATGAATTTGTTATGGAAAGATACGGAATCACCCAGGAGCAGGTTTCAAATATCGTGGGAAAATCAAGAGTATATGTGACCAATATAATGAGACTTAATAATTTAGACGAATATGTGAAGGATAAAATTATTAAAAACTTAATTACTGCCGGCCATGGGAGAGCTATTTTAAGCTTGGATAAAGAAAAACAAAAATCATTGACGGATATTATAATAAGAGACAATTTAAGTGTAAGAGATGTAGAAAAGTTAGTGCGCTCTTCAAAAAAACCACGTCGTAAAACAAAAGCTGAAAAAGATAAATACATAGTATATTTGGAGGAATTGCTGACAGAAAAATTTTCAACAAGGGTTAATATTAAAAACAATAAAAACAAAGGAAAAATAGAAATTGAATACACCGGCAACGACGACTTAAACAGAATATTAGAGCTGTTAAAAATAGAAGATTAGGTCAACCGCACAGGATGCCAAATTTGTGCGAGGTAACGAGCAAACAAATTAGTTAATTCCTCTACAAACCTCTGGTCCTTTATCTTATACACTGCCACCAATCTAATGCCATAACAAAATGACCTTCTAACCTTTGCCAATAGAAGAATGATATTGTTAATTGTTGAACCTATGATTTTATATATTGAATATACATATTTATAATCGCATATAACATATCATTAATTATAGTAATAATAATATGGAAAAACCATGGATTGATTAACTAAGAGTAATTGATTTATAAAATTTGCATACTTTTAAGTAAATGTTTTCAAAATGAATTGACAATTAATTAACGAAATTATATAATATTTATAAATATCATAAATGCAATGAGGAGGTTATTATTTTGACAAAGGCACTAGATGTAAAGGCAAATGAAAAACTTTTTATTGAGCTTAAAGATTACATTGATTCAGTTAAGGATGTAAACGGTTCCTTAATGCAAGTATTGCACATGGCTCAGGAAACTTTCGGATACTTGCCGATAGAAGTTCAAAAGTTTATTTCTTCCGAATTAGATGTTCCATTAGCTGAAGTGTATGGAGTGGCTACATTTTATACACAATTTGCCATTGAACCTAAAGGGAAGCACAAAATTGGAGTATGTCTCGGCACAGCATGTTATGTAAAAGGCGCCCAGAAGATTATGGACAAACTAGCAAAAGAGTTAAAAATTAAGGTAGGTGAAACTACACAGGATAATTTATTTACTTTTGAAGCTACTCGATGTTTAGGCTGCTGCGGTCTTGCTCCTGTTATGATGATAGACCACGACGTATACGGAAAATTGGAGCCGAAAAAAATACCTGAAATACTGGCAAAATATAAGTAGGGGGTTATTATGAAATCATTGGAAGAATTAAAAAAGTTAAGGGATGAATCTATTAAGAATGTTGAAATGCGAAATACCGGTAAGGACGTGCGTGTTGTGGTGGGCATGGCAACATGTGGAATATCTGCAGGAGCAAGACCTGTCTTAGCCACATTTGTAGAAGAAGTAGCAAAACGAAATTTAAATAATGTGTCGGTTGTACAGACCGGCTGCATAGGAATGTGCACCTATGAGCCAATAGTTGAAATCTATGCTCCGGGTAAGGAAAAGGTAACTTACATTCATGTTGACTCTGAAAAAGCAAAAAGAATTGTGTCCGAACATTTGGCAAATAACAGAGTTGTAGTTGAATATACGATAGGCTCAGAAAATTAACGGTAGAAAGCGAGGATGGTTATGAAGATTTTCAGATCTCATGTGTTGGTTTGCGGAGGAACGGGCTGTAGTTCTTCTAATTCTGCTCTGATTAGGGAAAGATTTATAGAAAAAATAAAAGAAGTAAATTTAGACAATGAAGTACAGGTTATCGGTACCGGCTGCTTTGGTCTTTGTGAAGTAGGACCGGTCGTAATTATATATCCTGAAGGTTCATTTTATGCTCGAATGACTGTTGACAGAGTTGATGAAATAGTTGAAGAACATTTACTAAAAGGAAGAATAGTCACAAAATATTTATTTGATGAAAGCGTAAAGGGTGAGAAATTAAAAGCTTTAAGCGAAGTGGACTTTTATAAAAAACAGAAGAGGGTTGCGCTTCGTAACTGCGGCCTTATAAATCCCGAGAACATTAACGAGTATATTGCAAGGGACGGATATATGGCACTCGGCAAGGTTCTTACGGAAATGACTCCCGAAGAAGTTATTAAGCTTGTTAAAGATTCAGGGTTAAAAGGAAGAGGCGGAGCCGGCTTTTCAACAGGAATGAAATGGAGCTTTGCAGCCCCAAACAAAGCAGACCAAAAATATGTAATATGCAATGCTGACGAAGGCGACCCGGGTGCATTTATGGACAGAAGTGTTTTGGAAGGTGACCCTCATGCAGTTTTGGAAGCTATGGCAATAGCAGGTTATGCAATTGGAGCTACAAAAGGATATATATATGTAAGAGCAGAATATCCCATAGCAGTTCACAGATTAAGAATTGCAATAGAACAGGCTAAGGAATTAGGTCTTTTAGGGAAAAATTTATTCGATTCAGGTTTTGACTTTGATGTAGAAATAAGATTGGGAGCAGGAGCTTTTGTCTGCGGAGAGGAAACAGCTTTGTTGCAGTCATTGGAAGGCAAAAGAGGAATGTCGAGGAATAAACCGCCATTTCCTGCTAACAAAGGGTTGTGGGGGAAACCTACAGTTATAAATAATGTGGAAACATTGGCAAATATTCCTCAAATAATAATCAAAGGTCCTGAATGGTTTAAAAGCTTTGGTACTGAAAAATCACCTGGTACAAAAGTATTCGCATTAGGCGGAAAAATTAATAACACCGGTCTTGTTGAAGTACCAATGGGTACAAAATTAAGAGAAGTTATTTATGATATAGGCGGAGGATGTCCTAACGGTAAAGAATTTAAGGCAGTTCAGACAGGAGGACCATCAGGGGGATGCCTCACCAAGGAACACTTAGATACTCCTATAGACTATGAAAATCTTACTGCTGTAGGCTCTATGATGGGCTCCGGTGGTATGATTGTAATGGATGAAGATAACTGCATGGTTGATATTGCAAGATTTTTCCTTGATTTTACAGTTGATGAATCCTGCGGCAAATGTACTCCCTGCAGGGAAGGTACAAAACGAATGTTGGAAATTCTCGATAGAATTGCTGAAGGAAAAGGCACAATGGAGGATCTTGATAAGTTAGAAAAACTTGCAATAAATATCAAGGAAACCTCACTTTGCGGCTTGGGACAGACTGCACCAAATCCTGTATTATCAACACTAAAATACTTTAGGGATGAATATGAAGCCCATGTTAAGGAGAAAAGATGTCCGGCAGGTGTTTGCCAGTCACTTTTGAATTATAATATAACCATGGATTGTAAGGGATGTACGAAATGTGCAAGACTATGTCCTGTAGGAGCTATAGAGGGTAAGGTCAAAGAAATTCATATAATTAATCAGGATAAGTGCAGTAAATGCGGTGCTTGTATGGAAGCTTGTACTTTCCATGCAATTATAAGGAAGTAGAAAGGCTGGTGCAAACATGGATAAAGTAAATTTAACTATAAACGGAATAGAGGTCAGTGTACCAAAAGATTATACAGTGCTTTTGGCGGCGAAGGAAGCAGGTATAGATATACCAACCCTTTGCTATTTAAAGGATATAAATGAAATAGCTGCATGCAGACTATGTATTGCAGAAGTAGATATAAAAGGTGTTCCGATGAGAAACCTTCCTGCAACCTGTGTGCTTCAAGTTCAAGATGGCATGAATGTAAGGACGAATACAAAAAGAGTAAGAAATGCTGTTAAAATGAATCTGGAACTGATACTTGCAAATCACAACAGAGAATGCCTTACCTGTTTAAGAAACCAAACCTGTGAGCTGCAAAAGCTCTGTGATGAAATGAATATCAGCGATATAGAATTCAAAGGTTCGAAGAGAGAAGAAAAAATCGATGATTTGTCATATTCTATTGTAAGAGATACAAGCAAATGTATTCTTTGCGGAAGATGCGTCAGCACATGCAGAGATGTACAGGGAATAGGAATTTTGGATTTTACAAAGAGAGGATTTGTTACAGAGGTTGCTCCGGCTTTTGATTACAGCATGAAGGATGTGCCCTGCGTATATTGCGGACAGTGCATTCAGGCATGTCCCGTAGCAGCGTTGAGGGAAAGAACCTATGTTGATGATGTATGGGATGCCATAGATGACCCTGATAAGTATGTTGTGGTGCAAACTGCACCGGGAGTAAGAGCATCACTTGGGGAAGAATTCGGGCTGCCTGTGGGAACAGATGTGACCGGAAGAATGGTTGCAGCACTGAAAAGAATCGGTTTTGACAAAGTATTTGATACAAACTTCTCCGCAGACCTTACAATTTTGGAAGAAGGTACAGAGCTATTAAATAGAGTGAAAAACGGCGGCAAGCTGCCTATGATAACATCTTGCTCACCGGGTTGGATTCGTTACTGCGAATTAAATTATCCTGAATTCTTGGATAATTTATCAACATGTAAATCGCCGCAGCAAATGTTTGGCGCAATTGTTAAGTCATACTATGCCGAAAAAGAAGGAATAGACCCGAAAAAAATATTTTCTGTATCAATAATGCCATGTACATCAAAGAAAACAGAAGCTAACAGGCCGGAAATGGAAGTAGACGGATTGAGAGATGTGGATGTGTCATTGACCACAAGAGAATTAGGGGACATGATTAAACAAGCAAGAATTAATTTTGTCAACCTGCCTGATGAGGAGCCTGACAGCATATTAGGACAATATACGGGGGCAGGTGCAATCTTTGGTGCAACAGGCGGGGTTATGGAAGCAGCGCTGCGTACAGTTGCAGATATACTGACCGGTAAGGATTTGGATGATTTTGAGTATCAAGGAGTAAGAGGTCTTGAAGGTGTTAAGGAAGCATCAGTAGTACTTCCAATTGAGGGTAAAGATACCGAAGTGAAAGTTGCAGTTGCACATGGAACAGCCAATGCAGCGAAAGTTTTGGAAGCCGTTAAAAACGGTGAGAAGGAATATCATTTCATAGAAGTTATGGCATGTCCCGGAGGATGTGTGCATGGAGGAGGTCAATCTCACGTATCTGCAAAGAAAAGACTTGAAGTTAATCCAAAGACCAAACGTGCGGATGCATTATACGAGCTTGATAAATCTCTACCGCTAAGGAAGTCGCATAAAAATCCTGAAGTCATAAAGTTGTATGAAGAATTCTTAAAAGAAGCAAACAGTCACGTTTCCCACAAGTATCTTCACACACATTACCATAAACGTAATGCCTATGAAATCGAGAACCAGGAAGAATATAATAAATTAATGGAAAAAATAAAATAAAGTAAGTAAAAAAGTATTCTCTGTATACAACAGAGAATATTTTTTTGTAATATTTTCTTTATTACCATATTGTGTTATAATACAATCAATGAAAAAGAGAGCAGGTGAAAGATGCTTATAAAAAACGGAAGAATAATAGACCCAGTTTCAAAAAGAGATGAAATTGCTGACATATTGATTGAGGAAGGTATTATTACAAGAATTCAAAAGAATATTAATATTGAAGATGAAGTTATATATGCTGAAGGTAAAATTGTAGCTCCGGGATTAATAGATGTGCATGTGCATTTCAGGGAGCCCGGGGTTGAATATAAGGAAGATATATTATCAGGGTCAAAAGCAGCTGCAAGAGGCGGATTTACAACTGTGGTATGTATGGCTAACACTGCTCCTGCGGTAGATAATATCGAAACACTCAAATATATAAATGATATAAAAAAGCATTCGCCAATCAATATTCTCCAAGCTGCAACAGTAACAAAGGAATTAAAGGGTACTGAAATTGTAAACATGGAAGAATTGATAGAGCATGGAGCAGCAGGATTTTCTGATGACGGGCTTCCTATAATGGATACAAATATTGTATTGAATGCCATGTTGGAATCAAAAAGATTAAATATGCCCATAAGCCTTCATGAGGAGGATCCACGGTTAATAAACAGTCCCGGAATAAACGAAGGTAAAATATCCGAAAAGCTTGGTATTAAGGGAGCAACACATCTTGCTGAAGATGTGATGGTAGCAAGAGATTGTATAATCGCTATAGAAACAGGTGCAAAAGTAAATTTTCAGCATATAAGTTCAGGTTTATCAGTTGATATAATAAGGTGGGCTAAATCAATGGGAGCAAATATTACCGCTGAGGCTTCACCTCATCATTTTTCCATGACAGAAGAGGATATACCAAAATTTAATACAAATGCAAAAATGAATCCTCCCTTAAGAACAGAAAATGACAGATTGAAATTAATTGAGGGTTTGAAAGACGGTACTATTGATATAATTGCTACTGATCATGCTCCTCACAGCAAGGAAGAAAAAAGCAGGGAATTCAGCAAATCTCCCAGCGGAATAATAGGTTTGGAAACTGCTTTGTCTGTTGGTATTACATATTTAGTAAAAGATAAGCACCTTACAATAATGCAGCTGTTGGAAAAAATGACCTTAAACCCCGCAAGGCTGTATAATTTGCAGTCAGGAATTAAAGAAGGCAATAAATGCGACCTTGTAGTATTTGACATTAATGAAAGATGGATTGCTGATGAATTTTATTCAAAATCAAGTAATTCCCCATTTCAAGGCAAAGAATTATGGGGTAAGGTTAAATATACCATATGCGGCGGGAAAGTCGTGTATGAAGATAAATAATATCCAAATGCGTTAATTTACATATAATAAACTGAAATATAAAAACAGCAGGTGATATTATGATATATTTAGATAATGCAGCTACAACATTTCCTAAACCTTCATCAGTATATAAAAGCGTAATGAAAGCAATGAAAGTGTACGGAGCAAATCCGGGCAGAGGAAGCCATAAGATGGCAATTGAAGGTGCCAGAATTATTTATGAAACCAGAGAGCTTTTAGCAGAGCTTTTCAATATGGATGACCCGATGAAAGTAATTTTCACATTTAATGCAACAGATAGTTTAAATACTGCAATAAAAGGCATTTTGTCTTCCGGTGACCACGTGGTTACTACAGAAATGGAGCATAACTCTGTTTTAAGACCAATTAAGGAATTAGAAAACTTTGGAGTAGAAAATACAATTGTAAAATGTGCTACAGACGGGACAATAAATTTAAATGATTTGGAAAGTGCTATAAGAGGCAACACAAAATTAATTGTAACAACACATGTTTCAAATTTAACAGGCACAATATTTCCTGCAGAAGAAATTGGAAAAATATGTAAAAAATATAGTATACCATACTTGTTAGATGCTTCACAAAGCGCCGGGGTTTTAAATATTGACATGAAAAAATACAATATCGGATTATTAGCGGTACCCGGTCATAAGGGACTGTTAGGTCCTCAGGGAACAGGTGCTCTTTTGATAAATAGTGATATAGAAATAAAACACTTGAAAGAAGGGGGCACCGGCAGCCAATCCAGCAGCTTGGAACATCCGAATTTTTATCCGGATAAATTAGAAGCAGGCACACATAACCTGCCGGGTATTGCCGGATTAAATGCAGGACTTAAGTATATTTTAAACAGGGGCACAGAATCGATTTACAGCCACGAAAAAGCTCTTCTTGATACATTCATTATAGGATTGAGAAAAAACCCTAAAATAAAAATATATGGTCCTGAGTCCATTGAGCACAGAATCAGCGTTGTTCCTGTTAATATAGATGGCATGGATTCTTCAGAAGTTGCAAATATTTTGGACACGGAATATGATATTGCCGTAAGACCCGGACTTCATTGTGCACCCTTAGCCCACAAGGCTATCGGAACAGAAAATTTGGGAGCTGTCAGATTTGGTGTAGGTCCTTTTAATAAAGAGACAGATATTATAGCTGCTGTAGATGCATTAAATAAGATTTCGGAAAAACATGGTAAAGGGATACAATAAAAAATGTCCCACAATTAGCGGGGACACACCTTTGTTTCGGGAATGTCCCCAAAATTTAAGAATATATTAATGTAATTTTATCTATAATTTGGTATAATTGATTAACAAAAATTTACAGGGTGATATATGAAAAAGATAGTATTATTTATTGTAATAATTTTAATTTTTATAGTTGCCGTTCTTTATTCTCCATATGTCAAAGATTTTTTTGAAGCACAAGATGAAAAAAAAGTATATGAGATTGAAAATATAAAAACAACAGAAATCAATACACTTGAAGAGTTTAAGTTTTTTGACAGGGGTATAATATCATATAATAATCAAAAAATAGTTTACACGGATTTTAATAATAAGGTCATGTGGGAAGCTCAAAATACGGAGTTTTCTAACAAGGTGTTTGTTACCGATAATTATATTTTCAGACATATAAATAACAATATAACGGTGTTGGACAAAAGTAATCAGGAGTTCGTAATAGCTGAAATTGATGGGAATATTGTAAATGTTTCACGTGAAAACGGTAAGACCGGAATGACGGTGAAAGGAAATGGACAAACCCTGTACATATTGAACGAAAATAATGAAGTTGTTGTGGATAGCAAAGAATTCCGTGATATAATAACCGGAATATCTATAAGCGATAAATCTGAAGCGTATTCACTTATTACTTTGACTTTTGAAAGTGGAGCTCCCGTTAATACTATATATTATAATCTTATAGACGATGTGGAATTATGGAATTCATCAATATCAAACGAAATTATTCTAAAAACTAAGGTTGTTAATAATAACGTAATAGTTGTTGGAACAGAAAATATATATTTTTATAATAATAACGGTAAATTAATGTGGAAAAACAGTATATACAATAAAATACTTGATTATGAAATACAACAGGATAAAATTAATATATTGTTTGAAAAGGATGATTCTGCTGAATTATTATCTTATAATTTTGAAGGCAAGGTTATGGAAATTCAAGCAGCGCCTCTTGAAGCCCATAGGTTGAAAATAGTTCATAATAAAACATTTGTTTATAATAATAATTCGATTTATCTGCTTCACAGCAATAAAATTGACAAAATATTTGACGACACTGAAAGGTTTGAAGACTTTTTGATTGAAGGAAATAACATTTACGTTTTGTTTAAAAACAAGATTATAACAGGACAAATTAAATAATATTAAGGGGGAAAGAATATGATCGTTGATGTTATTATAGTAATATTTGCAGGATACTTGTTTTTTCAAGGATACAGGAAAGGATTCATATTAACAGTCTTTGATACATTGGGTGTCGTAATTTCCTTTTTCTTAAGTAGAGAGATGTATCATTTTGCTGAGGATTTTTTACTCAACAATACAAAGCTGTTTGTAAAGCTGCATGATTATTTTGAAGCGAAACTTTCAACAAGCACATTTAATAATATAGGTAAAATTCCTGTTGAACTGCAGAAGTTTGTAAATAATATAATGGCAAGCGAAGCTTCTGATACTTTTGCGATTTTTGTAGACAATATGAGTCTTTTAGTAATAAGATCCATAAGCTTTATTGTAACATTCTTGGCAATATATGCGATTTTGCTTATTTTGACAACTATTATAAATACCGTAATGAAACTGCCATTATTGAATATTACAAACAGATTATTGGGAGCACTTATGGGAATAGTAAAAGGTGTCATACTTTTATATTTAATTTTCGCATTGGCTACACCCTTGATAAGCTTCATGCAGGATAAACCTTTGGCACAATCCGTATTAAATTCTGAATCAAGCAAAATATTCTATGATAACAATATTATACTGAATTATTTGTCTTATAAGGGCTTTTACGAAAATTAACGGAGGGAAAAAATGAAAATCGTTGATGCAAGAAAAAAGGCATGTCCTCAGCCGGTTATTATGACAAAAAAAGAAGCAGATGAGGGAGCTGAAGAAATTACGGTTATTGTAGATAATGAAACTGCAAAATTAAATGTAACAAAGTTTGGGTCTCAATTAAAATATACGGTAACTGCCGAAGATAAAGAGGACGGTACGTACATATTGCTTAAAAAAAGTGCTGAAAGCAAGGAACAGTCTGAAAAGATTTCTAAAATCCAAGATAAGAATATCGGCTATTTAATTACTACTGATAAATTAGGCAAAGGTTCAGAAGACCTCGGCAGAATACTGATGAAAAGTTTTCTGTTTACATTATCAGAGACAAAACCATATCCTGATTTCCTGATATTTTTGAATTCAGGAGTTAAGCTTGCCACTGAAGGCTCTGAGTCTATTGACGACTTAATGAAGTTAAAAGAAGGCAGCGTGGAAATTGTTTCATGTGGAACATGTTTGGATTTCTTTGAAATTAAGAGCAAATTAAGGGTTGGGTCTGTATCAAATATGTATGATATAGTTGATATGATTTCAAATTCAACCAATACAATTACCATATAAGGAGTGTAGCTATGCCTATGAAATTAAATGTAGGAGATGTAGTAAAATTAAAGAAAAAGCATCCCTGCGGCGGTT
>ENA-UOOH01002629-UOOH01002629.1-fermentation-metagenome-genome-assembly--contig:-NODE-2629-length-15060-cov-5.186338_pt1 | contig 15060 bp, 11 predicted proteins | sample MGYA00245778_ERZ724025 | MGnify/ENA primary metagenome ERZ724025 (study PRJEB28704, sample SAMN03018313) | fermentation metagenome | biome: anthropogenic terrestrial biome; feature: soil; material... | reverse complement strand
GCCTGCGCTCGAGGGGGCCGAACGGCGATTGGAGCTCTCGATCATCCTGCCGCCGGGGGCGGTCCAGGGGTTGCAACGGGATCGTCTGATGGTGACGATCGAGACGGAACTGATGGGGAAGCGCTACCTCTTGCAGGCGGTTCCGCCATCGGCCCAGCCCTATGTCGTGGATGAGCCATGCGAGCGGATGCTGCAATTTATAGAGAAGCTGACCGGCGGGGAGGTGCATGGCAGCTTGATGTTGGGGCGGAAGCAGACCGCGGAGCTGCTCTCGTTGATTGCAGCGGGCGGGGCGCGGGTTCGGATCGGCCGCAACGCCGAGCTCGAATTCCAGGATTGGCCGGTGACGGGGCGTCTCAATTTGAGGATCGAGCCTGAGAAAGCGCTTGGTCGAGTCTGGTGGGAGCCGGTCTGGACGGGGCGTTGGCGAGAGGATCGCGATCGAAGTGTCCTGGCCACGAGGGGACACGCCTGGGCCTGGAGCGGGAACACGGTCGCCGCCTTACGTCCCCTGCTTCCGGATGGCTGGGAAGACCTGTTTTTCAAGGCGCGCGAGATGGAGGGTCCGGATCTGCCGCGGTTTCTGCGTGAGGACCTGCCCCGCCTGGCGGAGATATGCGAGGTGGATTCGGATCCACCGCTGGAGCAGATCGAGGTGCGCACTGGGTCGCCGGCATTCACGATTTCTCTGGATGGGCACAAGGGCAGGCTGGTTGCGCAACTGGAGGTCGCCTATGGCATCCGCCGTTTCACGCTGGACGGCCGGTCGGGCGACCCGAAGGAACTGGTCCCGGATCCGGAGCGCCTGGGGGCATGGAACGTCCGCGACCTGCATCAGGAGGCGGATGCGCTGGCCAGGGTGAATCATCTGGGCCTGAACGATCGCCTGGAGGATGGCCGCTGGCGTGTGGTTGGCGAAGAGCGGGTTCTGAACTGCCTCGGATCGGGGCTGCCGCTATTTCGGCGTCTGGGTTGGCGCATTCTTGTATCGGAACGGCTGCGTTCGTTCCTGGATCAGATGGAGGAGATGGTCCTATCGATCAAGTTTCAGGCCGCCCAGCGGAAGTCGGTGGGTTCGGACGAGGATTCATCGGGGGGAGGATTCCGATTGGGGTCGGGGCAGGACTGGCTGCAGATGGACCTCGCGTTTCGCGGGGAGCGGCAGGGGGAGCGTTTCAGCATGGCCCAGGTCATGGAGGCACTGGCTTGTGGCCGATCGTACCTGACCTCGGCGAACGGGCGGGTGGTGTTATTCGACGAGAGCGCGGTGGACGGCGTACGCGATCTCCTCTCCGAGTCGGGTGCGCGTGCGGACCCAGGGGCAGGCGGCCTCTATCGGGTGAAGGGTGTGCATGGACTCTATTTGGATTCCGCGCTGGAGGATCTGCCTGCGGTGCGCGTCGAAGGCGGAGTGCGTCCGTCGGTGATACTGGCCGCCGGACGAGGTGCGGAGGTCCCGTTACGGCCGGAGTTGGAGAAGGTATTGCGCGCGTACCAGCGGGAGGGGTACTCATGGCTTGCTCGCCTGCGGGCACGCGGCCTGGGGGGTGTATTGGCGGATGAGATGGGGTTGGGCAAGACGGTCCAGGTCCTGGCGGTCCTCGATTCTGCTTACGCGCTTGCGGGAGGGCGTTCAGCGGGGGGCGATCGCGCCGCCGCGCCTTTACGGCCGTCGCTCGTAGTCTGTCCGACCTCGTTGGTTCTCAACTGGGCGCGCGAGGCGGAGCGGTTTGCGCCGGAGCTTCGGGTGTTGGTTTGGCATGGCCCCAAGCGCGGTGAAAAGGCTGAGAGCCTGGGCCAGGCCGACCTGATCATCACCTCCTATGCCTTGTTGCGGAGGGACCTGAATACGCTGCTCGAGCATGAGTTCGAGTTCCTGGTACTGGATGAAGCGCAGCACATCAAGAATCCGGACACGCACAACGCCCGATCTGCGCGGGCGCTCCGCGCGCAAACCCGGTATGTATTGACCGGCACGCCGGTGGAGAACACGGCGGGGGATTTATGGTCGATGATGGATTTCTCACTGCCTGGGTATCTCGGTTCTTACAAGGAGTTTCGGGAGCGGTACGAGCTTCCGATGCGCACTTTGGGCAGTGAGGAGCGCGGGGAACTGGGCCGAAGATTGGGGCGGCGCGTGCGCCCGTTCCTATTGCGCCGAAAAAAGGTGGATGTGCTGAAGGACCTCCCGCCGAAGTTGGAGCAGATCAGCAGTTGCGTATTGAGTGCAGAGCAGGAGGAGTTATATCGTAAGCTGTTGGAGTCGAGTAGGAAAGAGGTGTTTGATTCGGTCCTTTCCAAGGGCATGGGTGCGAGTCGCATGGTGATCCTGACGGCGTTGATGCGACTGCGGCAGGTCTGCTGTCATCCTGCACTTCTTCCGATTGAGGGGGTCTCCGAGGAGACGCCGTCCGGGAAAATGGAACTTTTTTCTGAAATTCTAGACGAGACGCTCGACAGCGGCCACAGGGTTCTCGTATTTAGTCAGTTTGTGCAGATGCTCAAGATTTTGCGGTCTCATTTGAAGGCGCGGGACATTCGATACTGTTACTTGGATGGCTCCACGCGTGATCGGCTTGGGGAGGTCGATCGATTCAATGGGGACGCAACGATTCCCGTATTTTTGATTAGTTTGAAGGCGGGAGGGACGGGGTTGAATCTGGCTTCGGCTGACACGGTCATTCACTTTGATCCCTGGTGGAATCCGGCTGTAGAGGATCAAGCGACGGATCGTGCCCATCGTATTGGGCAGCGGCGCACGGTGCACTCGATACGATTGGTCACGGAGGGCACCGTTGAAGAGAAGATCATGGAGCTACAGCAGCGCAAGCGTGCTCTGGCAGAGGTCTTAGTCGAAGAGGGCACTGGGAGTCCGATGGATCTCTCGATGGAGGACTTGGAGCGGCTATTGGGCATGGACTAGTTTTTCAGGTTCGGAGGGATTTGGCTTGCCAGGAACGCTTTTGAATGCTGATCCTATCTGAGGCGAGGTGGATATGACAGGTCTTACGGAGGGTGCCGTGCATGACGGAGCCGATTGAGAGCGGCGCATCGACGGGGGGGCAGGTCACGTTGATTCACCTTGGAGAGGTGAGGGTTCAAGAGGCGACCGGGGAGGTGACACCTTGTCGTGTAAAGGGCACTCTCAAGTCGCGAGCTTCACGGGAAGAGGCCCATGCCGTTGCGGTGGGTGACTACGTGCGATTTCGTCGGGAGAGTGACGGCACTGGATGGATTGAGGAGATCTTACCGCGGACGAGTTTTCTTGCACGCGCGGACCCTCGGCGCCCCGGAATACGGCACGTTCTGGTTGCGAACATGGACCAATTGGTTATTGTTGTCAGCCTTCAGAAGCCAAGATACAAGCTGGGCTTGATTGATCGGTATCTGGCTGCGGCCAATGTCGGCAAGATTCCGCCGGTACTGGTCGTTAATAAGGTGGATTTAGGGCCGGAGTCTGGCATTTCTCATCTTCAAGAGGTATACTCCGGACTTGATCTGCCTCTGATTCCGGTGAGTGCGCAATCGGGGGATGGCCTCGCGGAATTCAAGCGGGTATTGGAGGGTAAGACCTCGGTATTGGTTGGGCATTCCGGCGTTGGAAAGTCCTCACTGGTGAATGCCTTGAATGCCGAATTGGCACTCCCCACTGCTGAGGTGAGTCGAGCCACAGACAAAGGTCGGCACACGACGACCTGGATCCGAATGATCGAGGTGGCACCAGGGATTAAGATCGTTGATTCTGCTGGTATTCGGGAGTTTAAGCCGTTTGGTCTGCGGGCCGACGAATTGGTGTATCATTTCCCGGAGATGATCGCCTTTATGGATGGATGCAGGTTTAGAGACTGTACACACATGAACGAGGCCGGCTGTGCTGTGCGCGCTGCGGTCGAACGCGGGGAGATCTCGCGTGCACGCTTCATGAGTTATCTCCGCATCCTGGAAGAATTGAATCAAAGCGGGCCCCGGGTGCGACCCAGCGGGCAAAATCAATTTTAGACAAAGCTTTTACAGATGCAGTCCTCCCCACCATTTACTGCAGTTGGATGGAAACCTCGGATTCTTGTCGGGATTCTGGCAGGGATTCTGGCTGTCGTGCTAGGCAGGCAGGGTTTCTTTGAGGTTGTGGAGCGGCCGTTCTACGACCAACGAGTGCGGCTGCTTGCACCGCTGAATCCCATATCAGAGGAGATTGTCCTGCTGACGCTGGACGATGAGAGTCTGGAGCGAATGCGTGACTCGCTCGGCTCCTGGCGGTGGCCGCGAATCGTTTTTGGTGGAGTGATCGACTACTGCGAGGAAGCGCGGTCGATCTGTTTCGGTCTACCGCCTGCTCCGGAGGGGGAGCAGTATGGTGAGACGCACGCGATCCTGGAGGAAGAGATTCGGGCGTTCGGTTCGCTGGCCTGCGGTTGCCGATTGGACGCGAGCGAACTAGAGACTCCGATACTTCCTGGACTATCCCGTTTCTTTTTGGACATCGAGGATGGCCCTGCTGCATCACCGCGTTTTTCGCGTATCGATTTACCCTGCCTGGAGATGTTGAGCGGTTCCGCCACGATGGGCTTCATCGATCACCATCCTGATTCGGATGGACTGGTGCGAGCGGTGCTACCCTGTGTTCGGGTCTACGACTACTGGCTGCCGTCCCTGAGCATGGCCGGTCATTTTTCCGGCCTGAACGGCGCATCCTCCCGGGTTGGTTGGATCGACCAGGGGCAGGGTTTTGTGGTTGGTGAGAACGCATTCTACTGCCGTTCCGACGGGTCCGTCCTGCTGCGCCCATCCAATCAACACTACCAGCGGATTCCCCTTGCGGATATTTTCGAGAGCATACGCGCGGAGATCGAGGGTCGGATTCCATCGGTATCGCGGGGGTTTTTCGTTGGGAAGCACGTTTTGATCGGCTCTACGGCCTCGGGTGCGCTCGGGCGGGATTACCAAACCCCTCTGCCCCGGCTCAGGGACGAGATCGAGATCTCTGCGGTTGCTTTGGACAATCTCATGACCGGGACGCATTACTATCTCGCGCCCGCTTGGGCGGGTGCGCTCTTGATCCTCGTCTCAAGTCTTTTCTGTGGTCTGTTTTTCCGGAACCGCCGCCTGCCGGCCCTGATCGTGTGGCCGGTGTTCCTCGTTTTGCTTCTTGGGATTCCGACGCTGATCCAGCACTTCGCAGGTGCGGTCCTTCCGGTTGGAGCGGCCACGACCGGCTCCCTCCTTTCGGCTGTCGTCGTAGGGACACTGATCTGGGGCAGGGAGCAGCGTCTGCTCAGAATGCTGACGGAGGCCGAGGCGACCAAACAAAAACTGACCGACATGTTGGTGCACGACCTCAAGAACCGGCTTTCTCCGATCATGATTTCACTCAGTCTCGTACGCGAGCGTACATCGGTGTTTGAGGATCGTGAGCTGGACGAGTTGCTGCGTGTTGCGGAGCGCTCTTCGACCGGGCTGCTCGAGCAGGTTCACAACCTTTTGGATATTCGGAAGATGCAGGAGGGCCACCTGCGGTTGAACCGAAAGGTCTTTGAGATTGTCACCGTCTTGGAGGAGGAGCTGCGGCAGTACGGTCCAGCGGCGCGGACAGCCGGTTTGGACATCGTCTGCAACAATCGGAACGGTACGCCTTCGGTCTATGCGGATCCGAATGTGGTATCCCGGGTGGTCTCCAATTTGATCTCGAACGCGTTGGACTATGCGACCCCGGGCACCCCGATCGAGCTCTCCTGGACGGAGGAGGAGGACGGCTGGGTTTCGGTGACCGTTGCGAACCAAGGCAAACCGATTCCTGCGGAAGAGCACGACGCCATTTTTCAATGTTTCCTTGGCGGCAATTCAAAGGGGCTTCGGAGTGTGACCGCGCGTGGTTGGGGGCTTGGGCTGGCCTTCTGCAAGCTGGCGATCGAGGAGCATGGCGGCCGGATTTGGATCACCTCGCCCTTGCGGGACCAGGAGAGCGGTGTAGCCTTGACCTTTACCCTTCCTTTGCCGGCGGGGCCCTCCGGTCCGGTGCCACCGAGCTCGGACCATGCCGCGTGATGTTGACTCCGCTTATTGCCATGGCTGAGCGGTGTGAAGGCAGGGAGTGATGAGGGAACAGTCCAAATCGTGCGATTACGAGCAGTCATCGGTCATCCCCTTTCGGGTGCGCAACGGTTCGATTGAGCTGTTGTTGATCACCTCTTGGGGAAAGGGGGCATGGGGTTTCCCGAAGGGATTGATCGAGCCCGGGATGTCCCCTGCGGAGTCGGCCTTGAAGGAGGCTCGGGAGGAAGCCGGTGCGTTGGGGCGGGTTGTGAGCGGTCCGGTTGCCTCTTATCGGTATCGCAAGTGGGGCGGGGTCTGTCAGGTTGAGGTATTCCTGATGCAGGTCACGGGTATGCTGGGCCGCTGGGATGAGGCGGATGTTCGTCGACGTGTCTGGGTACCACTGGCGGATGCGGATCAATACATCATGCGGCGGCGTCTCCGTAGGGTCTTGGAAGCCGCATGGCCTGAGCTGAGCAGGGTGGCTGGAATCGACGCCGAATCCGGGTGACCGCGGTGGCTCACGGGTGCCGCCGTCGAGAGTGGACGGGAGGCAAGCCTAGTAGAGGTCGTCCGAAAAGGTCGCGCTCCTTCAGGCGCCGCCTCCAGGCAATGGTTGCCGATCGGTCGGATCGGTCGGATCAGTCGGATCAGTCGGATCAGTCGGATCAGATTCCTGTTCTGTATGGCATCTGGCCTTCTGAGCACTGCTCAAACTTCGCTGCCGAATTTTGTCAGCACTGCAACAACACGGTTGCTCTACCCGGTTTCTCCTGCCCAAATCCCATTCCGCGTCCTTTCGATACCGAGGCCGATAGCGCCCCCGACCCCGATCTCGTTTTGTTTCGGACGACCTCTAGTGTGTGTCGACCTGATAGAAGGCTGAGATTTCCGCCCATGCCTCTTCCGCGGTCTCGACGATCTTGAAGAGGTTTAGGTCGCTTTCACTGATGGTGCCTTCGTCTACCAGGAATTGGAAGTCGAGAAATCGTTGCCAGAACCCTTTTCCACAGAGGACGATCGGCATTGGTTTGATCTTCTTGGTTTGAACCAGGGTGAGTGCTTCGAACAATTCGTCCATGGTTCCGAAACCGCCCGGGAAGGCCACGATTGCCTTTGCGCGGAGCAGGAAATGCATTTTGCGCATGGAGAAGTAGTGGAACTCGAACGACAGGTCCGGGGTGATGTAGGGATTGGGGTATTGTTCGAAGGGCAGGCTGATGTTGAGTCCGATGCTCTTGCCGCCGGCCTCGAACGCCCCCCGATTGGCGGCTTCCATAATGCCCGGTCCGCCGCCGGTGCTGACGACAAACCGGCATGAGACATGGTTCTGGCATGCCTCCGTGACCATTCTGCCAAACTTCTGAGCCTCCACATAGTACTTGGAATGATCCACGCCGCGCCGCGCACGCATGAGTTGTCTGGCTAAATCGGGGTCGTTGGGTGTCTTGGCTGCTTGATCTTCCAGCACTCGGAGTTGTTCCTCCGCGACTTCGGGGGGGAGGGTGCGGGCACTGCCGAAGACGACGATCGTGGATTCGATCTTGTGCTTTTGCATCATGACTTCCGGATGCATCAGCTCGAGTTGCAGCCGAACGGGGCGCGCGGCATCGCTCTTCAGGAATTCGATATCCTCATAGGCCTTGAGAAGAGCAGCTGGTTTCTTGGGGGAATCGTCCATTTTGTGGTGCCTGTTTCCTTCCGCGCCTGATAGCGCTTGAATTGGGTGTCCCTACCATGCGTGCAATCGAACGTGGCGGTTTCCGGTCCCATTCATTGCAGGGTTTGATTTGGGGATGCAAGTCCAACTCCGCCTGCTGGTACTGGTTCGACGACGCGGACCTTGTTCAGAAGCCAACCGCCGACCAGGAAGAGGACCAGGATGGAGAGGATTGCGGGGCGGCTGCTGCCGAAGGCTGCAGCAGCGGCGGCGAACAGCAGGGGGCCGGTGAAGGACGAGAATTTGGCCATGACACTGAAGAGCCCGAAGAACTCACCGCTCTTCTCGGGTGGGGCGAGGGCGGCGTATAGGCTGCGGCTGAGTGCCTGGCTCCCCCCTTGGACCACGGCCACGAGCCATGCGAGCAGCCAGAATTCGAGGACGGAATCGAGGACGAAACCCCATACGGCGATCAGGCCATAGGCGAAGAGAGCCATTTGAATACAGCCCTTGCTTGTGAGGAACGGACCGAGCCGTCGATGAATGGGGCCTCGCAGGAGGAATGCGCCGATCAGGCAGAGGCCTTGGATCAGCAGTATGCATAATGCGATGACGCCGGTATTGCTGATGCGGGTGTCCTGCAGGACCTCGACCGCACCAATCCGGCATCCCCTGCCGCCCTCTGGTCCGGCGTCCGCCGCTAGGGTCAACGTGTGCGGGCCGGGGGTGGGAAGCTGGATTTTTTGGAGCAACCCGAAGCGTGGCAATTCTGACCAACCGGAAAACCGCACCGGCATGCCGGCTGGGTCCAGCAGGGGTTGGCGATCGCAGAGGACGGTCCAGCCTCCAAGGTCCGGACCTGTCGCGTAGGTGACCTGGAAGTTTTGCCCAATCACGCTGATTTCAATGGTATCGCCGGCCTGCGACGATTGCAGGTAGAGGTCCTGCCCTGGGTTGGAAGCGAAGATGCGTTGGACCCTGCCTTCGAGGCCGGTGCGTTGGAGGGCTGCCTGTGAGGGTTGCAGCAATCCCCACGCCCCGCTGGGACTCCAGTGTTCGTTGTCGGCGGAGATACGGGTGCCGACGCCGGCATAGCCCTCAATGGGGGTGTATTCCGGTGGTGGCGCACCGATCCAATGGCTCGGAAGTATCTTGGCGGTCAACAAGCCACAGACAGGAATCGCCACAATGGAGATCGAGATGAAGGCCGCGAGGAAGGGCCGGCCTTTGGCCTTAGGATCCGGCAATCGACCGAACGCGAGGCTGAAAGGGATACCGACGAATTGCACCAACAGGATGGCCAGGACGAGGTGACCGCCGTCGAACCCGAGTTCGGCACCATAGATCGCGGCCATCCCGATGATCGTTCCGATGCCGTCGTTATAGATCAGAAACGCAATCAGGAAGATGAGCAGGTTCCGATAGCGGCGAAGATCTTGAAAGGTTTGCCAGAGGCGTACGAAGCTCAGGCCGATGGAATGGAATACTCCACGGACGGGCACACGCTCGGCGGCAGGCTCGGGCACTATGAGCAGAAGCGGGATGGAGAAGAGTGCCCACCAGAGGCCGACGGTCAAGAATGAGAGGCGGGCACCCCATGTACCGGGGAGGGAAAAGACCATCACGACATTGACCGCGAGCAGCAGTCCGCCACCGAGGTAACCCAGGGCGTAGCCTTTGGAGGAGACGGAATCCTGATCCTCCGGTCTGGCAACATGTGGAAGGAGGGCGTCATAAAAGACGTTTGCGGAGGCGAAGCCGATGCGACCGATGATGAAAAGCGCGGATGCGAGCAGCCAGTCGCCCCGTTCGACCAGGACCAGCATCCCGGTGGCCACGGACCCGATGGCGACGAAACCGGCGAGAAATCGTTTTTTGGCCTGGACCAGGTCGGACATGGTCCCGAGGATGGGAGAGAGAACGGCGGTGATAAGAAGGGACAGGCTGAGGCCGAAGCTCCAGATTGCCGTTGCGGTGGCGGGCGTGGGAAGGGTCGCCCCGGCGACCTGGCTGAAGTAGACCGGAAGGAGGGCTGCCAGGATGGTGGTTGCGAATGCGGAGTTGGCCCAATCGTACATCGCCCAGGCAAAGATCCGTTGGCGATAGCGATTTTCAGGGGTAGCTTTGCGGTTCATGGGCTTGGAGGGAGGCCCGCATGGCCACGGGCGGGCGATTGGAATTGCCAACGACCTGAAATAGGCGAGGAATGGTCGCTTACTGGCGCCATTCCTCGGTCGGTGGGGTTAGAGAGGCGGCGGCATCCTCACAGGTCGCAGTGGGTGCCGTCGCAATAGGGTGGGTTCTTGGTCTGCTTGCAGCCGCACCAAGCCACTTTCTGGATCTCCTCCAGCTTGACGATCATCGGTGAGAATCCGGTTCCCTTGTGACTCCCGTCGCAGAAGGGCTGGCCTTGGGAATGCCCGCAGGCGCACCATGCGTAGGTGCCCGGCTTCATCTCTTTCACGAACGGCGCCTTCTGTGCGATTTTGGCATCGGACATGGGGGTCTCCTTCCTGGGTGAGTGGATCGACGTCGGTAATGTTGGCATGGTTCCTCAGTGCTTTCAATGGGATTCGACCTCAGGCCCGTCGGCTGAAGACCGTCCGACAGGGATGATGGGGAAGCGCGCCCGGGGTCGGGGGGCTGCATCGGCCGCGGGGTTTGAGCGATGCCATACAGAACCGGAATCGATTTCGATTTCGATTTCGACCCCGATTCAGACTAGGATCGGACGGATCGGACGGATCGGCAACCACTGCCTGAGGCGGTGCCTGAAGGGGCGCACCTTTTCGGACGGCCTCGGGCCCAATGGAATGAGTCTTGTGGTCATGAAAAAAATAGTCTCGTCACTGATCGGCCTGTGTTGGATCCTGCTCATCCCGTCCACCCTCGATGCGCGATTTGCCGTGGAGATGGAATATACAGGTTTCGGCGGGTGGGAGTTTTTTCATGCAGGCGAGGATTGGGCCTTGCGTTGGGCCGGGCTGGGGGAGTTGCAGACCGCGCCGTCCGCGGAAGGACCGTGGGTCTCCGCTTCCGATCGGCCGGACCGGCAGCCATTTACTCTCCCCGAGGACGCAACCTGGGGCTTCTACCGGGTCCTACCGCAGCCCCGCGCCGTCCAGATCCACTATCCCGAGGGGTACGTTCCTGGTGCACAGGTGCCGCTGGTTCTGTTTCTGCACTGGCACGGTTCGAGTGGTGAGTTGTATCGCCAGCAGACCGGCGCCTTGATCGAGAAGTTCGCCGATCAGATGGGATTCGCCTTCGGTTTTCCAACCGGGACACTCTCTACGATTGGAGAGCGCTTCTGGAACGCGACGGCCGCCTGCTGCAATCTCCATGGAAGCGGCGTGGATGATGTTGCCTTCCTTCGCTCGATCATTGAGCAGGCCGTCGCGAGCCACGGCATTGATCCGACGCGCGTGTATCTGTTCGGCTTATCCAACGGCGGATTCATGTGCTATCGGATGGCCTGCGAGGTCTCATCGAAGATCGCGGGAATCGCGGTCCTTTCCGGGCATTCGGCAGGAGAGCCGGACATCTGTCTCCCGGAGCAAGGGGTGCATGTGCTGCATGTGCATGGAACCGCTGATGCCGTGGTCTTTTATGACGGTGGGGTCGACTTGGGGCCGCGTTGGCGTCAGGCCTCACCGGGCGCGGAGGCCTCCGTGCTGCAGTGGGCACGGTTCAACGGGGCTGACGTAACCGCCCGGACGCAGTCCTTGGCCCTGGATTTCCTCAAAAACGACGCGGGCAACGACACCGATCGGATCTGGTACGAGCCCGCGCTGGATGGGCATTCGGTGGAGCTTTGGCGGATCAACGGGTTCGGCCACCTCAATGGTCAGGTGTATTGGACCGCGCTATACCGGGAGATGCTGGAATGGCTGATGGCCCGGCCCTCAGTCGTCCGTTGAATCTGAGTCAGAGTCCGAATCCGCATACCATTGGGAGAGGATCTCGATGATCTTACGTGCCTGTTTTCCGCTGGAAATGTTGAATTTGCTCTGGGGCATGTAGCGGCCGGAGCGCTTTTGGTATCGGACAATCCGGACCTTGGCGGGACTGTATTCTCCACTGCGTCGATCGCGGTCCTGATACAGGAACATGATGGTCGTCCATGAACCCTTTGACAGAACGAACTTGTCAATTTCCTTGACGGAAACTGTTCCGTCTTCTTCGACCCATTGGATGCTGAGATCTTCGATGTTTTCACTCATGAACGATAGCTCCACGCGATCTTTCGGGCGTGTGAATGGTGATAGGGTGGCTTTTTAGGATCGGGTTCACAAATAGTGGCCCCGATCGATAGATGCAAAAATAATTGAGAAAAGGGATCCGTCGTCAACCCCGACCGAGCAATAACCTTCGCGTGTTCGATAGGGCTCATGCCCGGTGGGGGGCGATCCATACGGCTTGAAGAGGCGTTCACGCCCGCGACGGCCGGAAGTTGGGATGGATAGTTTGGGTGGCCGAGGCAAACCCATCGGTGCCACTGACCGGATTTCGCGGGTGGTTGTCTGCCTTCGGCTAATCTTGTCGATGGGGATTCATCCCGGTTTCCCTCAGGCAGAGGAGTTGATTGGCGGTGCGGATCAGGAGCCTGCCTTGAGCGGCTACGATCGTAGCGCGTGTTGGGCGAGCGTCCAGCTGCGCCTGATGCAGGAGCTTGAATTCCTCGCCGCCTGCCTGGATCACAGCGACCTCTGCGCGTTCGCTCATGCAATAGATCTTGTCGTCGGCGCCGGTCAGCGACGCACGGATCACGGCCCGGAAGTCGAGCTTCCCGCTCCAGAAGATCTCTCCTGTGCGCGGGTCTTGGCAGACGAGATTGCGTTTGTCGTCATCCAGGACGTAGAGCCGGTCTTTGTAGAGCAGGGGAGTGGATGCGTCGGGACTGTACTCGCCGTTCTTCCAGACGATGATCTCATCGCCGAGGTCACCGGTGCCACTGGGCCGGAGCGCGTAGAAGTCCGAGTGCTTCGGTCCGGGGATATAGACGAGGTCCTGGTAGACCAGCGGGGATGGAACGATCCGCAAATTGGTGCTTTTCCTGGGGTTATACGTGTGCCAACGCCAGAGCTCCTCGCCGGTCTTGGGCGCGTGCCCCGTCAGGACGTCCCCGCCCGCGACGAGGAGTTCTTCGCGACCTTCGATGGTGCGCAGCTGGGGTGTGCTGTACGCCTCCTGGGATTCATCGAGTGCATCGGTGGGGCGCATCTGTTCCCAGAGGATATCGCCCGAGGCCGCGTCGATAGCGAGGAGATAGGAATCGATCTTTTCGGGGAGCGTTTTGCCGGGGAGTGCCTCGGATCGGCCGTATCGGTTCGGGCGCGCGTTCTGGAGGAGCTGAAAATAGAGGGTGCCCTTATGCAAAAGCGGACTCGAGCTGAACCCGAACTGCAGGACAAACCGTCCGTATTTCTCCTCCAAATTGCGATCCCAGATTGGCTTGCCGTCGAGGGTGAAGGCATGAAACTGGCCGTTACCCGTGAGAAACACCACGCGTTGACCGTCTGTGACGGGCGAGGGAGAACCCAGGTTGTTCAACGGGTACTTGCGGTCCTGAACGAGGGTATGTCGCCATACCTCATTGCCGGTTGCCAGTTCGAGGCAGACTGCACTGATGCTCTCGTCGGCTTCGTTCACATCGAGCATGAAGATGTGGTCTTCCCACACGATCGGGGTGGCCGCACCGGGTCCGGGCAAATCGACGCGCCAATCAACGTTGCGGGATTCATCCCAATCCGCGGGCAGATGGGACTCGGTCGTCGCCCCGTTTTGGAATGGGCCCCGCCACTGCGGCCAATTTTCGCCGTAGGCCGCGGGGAGCGCGAGCGTGGCAAACCAGATGAGGCTGGGTAGGGTGATGGCACGGTGAAGATGGAGGGCTCTGGCTTTCATGTCGAACCAAACCTGTGGATAAGAGGATGTTGAGGATGAAATCGGATTGTCTGATCGGCTTAAGGGTCGGCTGAAACTAAGTGCAACCGAGGCGGTGATGCAAGCACGTTATCCGGCGGAGGAGAGGACGAAGCGGGCGGTGTTCGACTTTGTTGACGGGAATGTGCTTTGAGGGTACTCAGTTTCGAGTAACGCCGTTCCGTTCACAACGGTGACATGTATGACGTGGCGCGATCACTTTGTGGTCGAGCACGATGGGGGATTCATGATCCAGCGACTCCGTCGTTCAGATGACCATGACGATACCAAGCGCAGCCTATGAAATGGGAGCTACCGGGCCTGTCCATGTGAATCCCAAAGGGGAAAGCAGACGATTGGGTCTCAAACTTGGTATGCCGATGATAGGTCTGAAACGGCAGGGGTACCTACCAGTCGCTATCCTAGTCCAACAGGAGGACTGGAAGAACATGACTCGAACGAATGGGTGGGTGGTGCAGACGCAAGGCACCGCGCACCTCCATAATATCAGCTCAAACAGGGGAATCAACGCATGACAATCCATCCCTATCTCAACTTCGATGGCAAGACCGAGGAAGCGCTTCGGTTCTACGAGAAGATCCTAGGCGGCAAGCTGTCTGATATCCACCGGTACGACTCCATGCCCCAGGAGGAGGGCTGCGAGCTCACGCCCGAGCAGAATAATCTGGTGATGCACGTCAGCCTCCAGCTGCCTGACGGCCAGATGATCATGGCGAGCGACATGATTGAAGGAATGGGGCCCACGCTCCAGGTGGGGAATAACTTCTCCATTTGTGTCTGTCCTGACTCGAAGCAAGAGGCTGATCGTATCTTCAACGCGCTCGCAGAGGGTGGCACCATCGCGATGCCTTTGGCGGACCAATTCTGGGGCGATTATTTCGGTTGCTTGGCGGACCGCTTCGGGATCAACTGGATGGTGAACTACTCGGACCCCGCGGCGCGGCCGAGCTGATCGGCTGCGTTGAAGCTGTGAATCGCCCGAGGGGCGCGGACCTGTGTGTGCCAAGAAATTCGCGAGATGGAGCCCGTGCGAAAAGGAGCGCGCCTTAAGGCGTCCCCTCCTGACAATGCTGGCCGATCAGTCAGATCATTTTCGAAATCGAAATCGGGATCGAAATCGGTATCGATAGGACGCGGAATGGGATTCGGACAATGATCTGACGGATCGGGAAGAGAGAACCACAGATGGACACAGATGAACACAGATCAGATCAGAAAAGGAAATTATCTGTGTGAATCTGTGTCCATCTGTGGTTGAAAAAATGGATTTCTTGCAGCAAGAACCATTCCCAGCTAAGGGCCGTCCAAAAAGGATGATGGCGAAGGCAGCTCGGGGTCGGGATCGAAATCGGTATCGATAGGACGCGGAATGGGATTCGGACAATGATCTGACGGATCGGGAAGAGAGAACCACAGATGGACAC
>ENA-UOOH01002627-UOOH01002627.1-fermentation-metagenome-genome-assembly--contig:-NODE-2627-length-15064-cov-5.692451_pt1 | contig 15064 bp, 13 predicted proteins | sample MGYA00245778_ERZ724025 | MGnify/ENA primary metagenome ERZ724025 (study PRJEB28704, sample SAMN03018313) | fermentation metagenome | biome: anthropogenic terrestrial biome; feature: soil; material... | reverse complement strand
CCCATAACCGCTTTGACAAATTCATCTTCATACTTGCTCGCAAATTTTGTGAGCCTGTGGATTTCTCCCAGTACGACCTGTTCCAGAAAGTCGACACGGATATAATGGGTAGAAGTACAAGTACCCCGATTACCTTTGTAATTGGAACAGTTGAAATACTTGATGTCCGGGTTGCCCTGATTGAAGTGGTAATGCAGATTGTGACCGCAGTCGGCACAGACAAGCAAGCCGGAAAACATATTGGTTTCTCCCTCATTGGTTTTCCGCTTACGGATTTTGCCGCGCTTCTGCTGTACTTTTTCCCATGAAGCGCGGTCAATGACCGGATCATGCACATCCTTAAAGATAACCCAATTGTCACGGTCGTTCTCAATTCGCTTCTTATTCTTGTAGGATTTGCTGTACGTCTTGAAATTGAGAACGTCCCCGCAATACTCCTGTAAGGAAAGAATCTTCGTGATAGTTGAACTGTTCCATTTCGTGGGCGGTGCGTCTTTATGCTTGCCAGGGCGGTTGACACCTCGTGTTTGCCAATAAGATATTGGAGTCAGGATGCTATCCTTTTCCAGTGCGGCGGCGATCTGCTCCGGCCCAGAGCCGTCCAGCGTCATCTGATAAATCCGGCGAACAACGATAGCGGCTTCCTCATCCACAATCCAGCGTTTTGAATTGTCCGGGTCCTTGATGTAACCGTAAGGAGGCTGTCCCATCGGTTCCCCGGCATTTCCTTTGATCTTATTGCTGATACGTCGTTTTTTGCTGATATCACGGGCATACCACTCGTTGAACAGATTGCGGATCGGTGTTAGCTCATTTTCTCCCTCGGCGGTATCCACATTGTCGGAAACCGCGACAAGCCTGATGTCGTGATCGGGGAGGAATTCCTCCGTGAGTTTTCCAACCTCTATGTAGTTTCTACCCAAGCGCGACATATCCTTTACGAAAACAGCCGCCGCGTGGCCTTCCTCAAGCTCTTGAATCATCGCAACAAAACCGGGCCGCTCCATTGTGACACCGGAAATGCCATCGTCCGAGAAGTGGACAAGGTTGGTATATCCTTTTTCTTTGGCAACCTTGATTAAAAGTTTTTTCTGATTGCTTATGCTATAGCTTTCACCCTCAAGATTGTCATCGCGTGACAGCCGCTCATAAAGAAAGGCTGTGTCTTCCCGGTTTTTTCTCCTATTTGACCGTTTCATAAATCCCCCTTTCCGGCAGTCAAATAAGCAGTATTTACAGGGTAAGGTATACCATATTGACCGCCGATTGTCACGCTTGCCGCATTGGCACTTATCATCAAAGCCGATCTGCGTCGGCCCTCATTAGTCGTATTAAAATAGTTCCCAGCGTGTCATGCCCTTCTGTTTGAAAAACAGGCTCGACAACGAAAGTCTTGCCGTCCACCTCATAGGTAGATGTTTTATCTAAACGATTGCGCCCGGAAACGCCGGGCGGTATATTGCTGTTGCAGGCAGCAGACTTCATGTTTTTCATCGTTATAGCCTCCGTATAAATAAAAACAGCCGCGCCGTCTATTTCCATATTTGCACTGCCCTCATGGGCAATGCGAAACAATTACGGCACGGCTGTCCCTTGTCTCGATTTGTTTTTATGTTTACAGACATTCCGGACGAACAGGCGGCGTACCTGTTACCATAGGAATTGCACCTCCCCCCATGATGATGGCGGGCCGTTCTCATTGCCTGCGACGGTTTTATCACGCTCGGACTGTGACTGAACGGAAGTTTCATTACATACAGATGATTGCCGCAGAGCCGCCTTGCATCTATTGGATGCTGCTCTGCTTACGGTGCTGGTGTTTTTCGCTCCTTTTCCGTTACGCTAAAATCCGATCACCCTCTCCCGCGTAAGGAAAGATCATGGCGCACCCGCCGTCCGGCTTCCTGTATGCCGTTGCTTGCGGTATGTATCCGGCTTGTCCTTTATTAAATTTTCAAGCTACAACAGGGGAATAATATCTCCCTCATAAACCCTTTCATTTTTGGGGCCTGTTAGGATACACCTAATGGTCATTTTTTAGAAAGATTTCCATGTTTCGAAGCCCCTTCCTGATTGACTTGCGTACATTTCGGGCATCCACACCTTCTACCCGTGCAATATCGGCTTGACTGATACCGAGTATGTAATGGGCATAAACGCGTTTGGCCTGCTTGTCCGGCAAAGAGGCAATCGCTGCGTGGAGCTGTGCGACCGTTACTTTACGCTCATATATTTCACAGGGGGACAAAGAGACAAACAGGATGTCATTCTCGATGCCGTCGTCACAATCCAGAGAGTAATACGCCTTGTGCCGGTATCTTCGTAAGTAGTAGGCAGCGTCGGCCCGTTCATAGGAAACCATGAGCGCCGCGACTTCATTCGGCACTTCGATAGTGCAGTCGGTGGTATAGAAATCGGGATAATATTCCCGCAAATTAATCTGTGTCATTAAATTTTCCTCCATTCCGATTTTTGAGTTGTGGCAAATCGAAACAGAGGTAGGTGGGGAGCGACAGCGGGCTGAATGTCCCTTTGCAAGGCCAAAAAGACCCACTTGGGCATAACCCAAATGAGCCTTTTGCAAAAAAATGAACTTATATATCCAGTTTTTGAATCCTATAGGTTCCTGTTCGTGGCCACAGTTACCCGTTGAACAGCACAGGCTTTTTTTAACAGACTACCTATTAGAGCAACGTATAGCGAATAGATGTCCGCTTCATCACGCCCGGCCGCTGCTGTGCAGCGGTCGCCTAATGTTTAGAACATATCGAATGCACATGGAAAGCCCTCCAACCTGCAAGTCTGAAGGGGAATCGATATTGCTATTCAGACATGATGATACACCCACCAAACTCGCGCTTTTTGTGTGACAGAATCTTACTAAACAGAAAAATGCTGCCATAAGAGTACATTTTTGCAATATTACACGATGGTAAATCTGATATCGGTTATATCTAAAATGTGGTGTAAATTTCCATAGTCAGGTAAGATCTAAAAAGACCATAGGTAACATTTCCGAAAGCTTGTCAAGACCAAAAGCACTTATATTTTGATTACGTTAATGAGATTTTTATATATTACCGACATTGTGTACATTTGATGTTGCTTTTTAACTTTATAAAATCGTAATAGCAAAGGCTTTAGGCCATTACACCGCTGACAATATTGCATCAATCTGCGACAGAGCCTTATAGACGTTCTTATATGCTGGGCAAGCATCTGATGGAATTGCATAGTTTCTTGTGAGGCTTCTGAGTTTTTCCAATAAGGCCGTTGCTCTGCCAGTATCCATACCATCTTCAAATACGGCCTGCAGTTCGTCTGTTACCTGTTTAACTTCCATCAACTCCGGATGTTTCGCTCCATGTATTTTCAGCACTTTCGGCAGAAATATATTCAGTGTCTTAAACGATTTCTGTACAGATTTCGAGCAGTTCTTTAAATGATTTGATCTTCCGAACATCTATTGTCCTTCTTTTCATTTTTTCTCATTATACTGGAGACTTTCTCCGCTTACCTTGATTTATATCAAGTTTATTTAATTTTTGTAATTTTTAAAAGAAGAGGCAGAAGCCATAAACATTCGTGGCTTCTGCCTCGAAACCCTGTTGCTCCTGTTTGCCAGATAGGTATAATCCGCCTATTATAAGACGTTTTCCAATGCATCTTTCTGTAAGAGGCGTATGTTTTTCCCCGACCGTCCCAGAAATCCATCATCTTCAAACTGTCGCATTCGTCTTGAAAGGGTCTCGGGTGTGGTAGCTAAAAATGCTGCTAACTCCTTCATAGACAGTGGAAGTACAAATGTATCCGCCCCAGCGACCTTTGACAGGTCAATTAGGTAGGAAGCTAGTCTTAACGCGACACTTTCCGTCGCTGTGCGGGTAGTCAACTGGTCCGCCTCTGCCAGCTTGCGGCTGTATTCTTCCAGCAGCTTGACACTGATAGCAGGATATTGTATGAGCAGCTCCATGAATTCCTCACGCCCTATGACACACGCCTCAATATCTGTCAGTGCTTCCCCAAAACTGTTCGGATTGATGGAACCAAATAAGGTGTCTTCTCCTATAACACTTCCAGACTCCAGTACACGAAGCAACTGTTCCTTTCCAAAACCCGAAAGCTGATAAACTTTGATCCTGCCTTTTGCAAGGATAAATAATCCACATGATTTATTGGGAGAATAGATAATTTCTCCTTTTGCATAACAGCGGTGTTGCATGATTCCGCTGATTTTCTCCAGGTTTTCGTGACTTAAGTGATTGAAAATCGGCACATTCTCTGCACATACGTGTCCGGACATTTTTTCCCTCCATTCCGAAAGCGTTTTGGCGAGGTCCTTTTAAGCAGCTTTGCTTATATTTTCTGTAAGCTTTGCCAAAAGCTCATAGGTTCTACAAAAAGTAGCACATGCATCTGCAGGAACCATAAAACTTCCAGTTATGGATTTCAGTTCATCTAACAGCTTAGCCATTTCTTCACTGCTTTTACCGGATTTTGCGCCTTTAAGAATGTCTGAATAAATTTCTCCCACTCTGGAAAGTTCCGGATGGTTTCCGCCGTGAACGCGCTGTACGACTGGTAAGATCTTGTTTAATTCCTTTACATCGCTGCTATTTACAATTTCCTGATATGTCATGTTAACTCTCTCTTCTCTTTTATTCTTATGAAAGTTTCAATACTTCATAGCCGATACTTCTGACAACCTCGGCGAGCTTTTCAGGTTCCGTTGTCTGTTCATCGTACTGCACCTTGGCTTTACTGGAGTTGAACAAGATGGACACGGAATCCACTCCCGGAGCATTCTTCAGTACGGTCTCGATTTTCTGTGCACACATAGGACAGACCAGTTCGCCCAACTGCATGGTACATTTTTTCATATTAAATTCGCTCCTTTTTCATTGATATCATGATTTTAACATGGGTTGCTTATCAAATACTTGATGCAGATCAACTTTTTACAATCTATAATTTAAACTGCGCTTTTTCCATGGACTCATAACCCTTCATGATTTCTTTGTTCTATGAAGAAGCCGCATAGCATTCAGGATGACCACCAGGATACTTGCTTCATGTATGAACATGCCGCTTGCCATGCGGATATATCCGGCAAAAAGTCCCGCTAAAAGCAACAGCACCGTACTGACGGCAATCACGATATTCTGTTGCAGGACACTGACTGTTCTTTTTGCCAGCTTTATCGCCACCGGGATGCTCTCAAGGTTGGAGCGCATCAGAACCACATCCGAGGTTTCCACAGCCACATCTGTTCCGCCTCCCATGGCAATTCCTGTGTCTGCTGCAGCAAGTGCCGGGCTGTCATTAACGCCATCCCCTACGAATGCAACGATTCTGCCTTCTCTTTGCATCTTCTGTATTACGGAAAGCTTGTTCTCCGGCAGAAGTTCTGCCTGCACTTCATCTATTCCAATCTCTGCTGCAACTGCTTCTGCTGTCTTACGATTATCTCCCGTGAGCATCACTGTCTTTTTGATGCCCAGACGCTTTAGATTTGCAATCGTTTCTGCTGCGCCATCCTTAATCTTGTCAGAAATAGCAAACAATAATAAAATCTTTTCATTCTCAGAAATCAGAACTGTGGATGCGCCATTCCTTTGTGCCTCTTGTAAATCTCGCTGCTGTTCCTTTGTCAGGGTGATTCCCTGTTCCGTCATCATCCGTTTGCTGCCTGCTATTACGACATTTCCATCTATGTCAGCACGAACTCCAAATCCTTTCAATGTCTCACTGGCAACCGCTTTTTCCACTGTAACATCCCGCTTCTTTACATAATTCACAATTGCCTTTGCCAGCGGATGATCGCTTGTACTTTCTAAGGCTGCCGCCAACTTCATAGCACCTGGAATATCTTCTGTGTAGCTGTAAACATTTGTCACATCAGGATGACCTGTAGTAAGTGTTCCTGTCTTATCAAACAGGAAGGTATCCACCTTGGCGAAGGTTGTCACGCTGTCACCGCCTTTTAACAACACACTGTCTTTCGCACCGCGGCCGATACCAGCCACGTTGGCTACCGGTGCCCCAATGACCAGGGCTCCCGGACATGCAAGGACAAGAACGGTGATCGCCGTATCCAGGTTACGGGTAATGAGCAGAACAAGTGCTGCAATTACAACGACTGCGGGTGTATACCATTTGGCAAACCTGTCAATAAATCGTTCCACCGGAGATTTCGCATCCTGTGCCTCCTCCACCAGTGCAATAATCTTGGAAAAGGTGGTATCCTCTCCCACACGGGTTGCACGCATCTGTAAGATTCCACTGTCAAGGATGGTTCCGGCATAGACCTGATCTCCAACCACCTTATGAATTGGAACGGATTCGCCGTTGATGCTTGCCTCATTCAGATACCCTTCTCCGAATTCGATGATACCATCAACGGCTACCTTTCCACCAGTCTTGACCAGCAGCAGGGTATCCTCTTTCACCTCATCTGCATCAATCTCCTCTGGTTCAGCTGTCTGGCTCTCCAATCTCCATGCAGTGGCGGGTGCCATCTCTGTAAGCATCCGGATGGCACTGCGGGTCTTCTGCAGTGTGCGCTGCTCAAGGTATGTTCCGAATTGGAAAAGAAATGTCACGATAGCTGCTTCGCTGTACTCTCCGATAAACAGTGCGCCAAATACTGCAATGCTCACTAAAACTTCAATGCCAATGGCTTTCATCCTCAGTCCTGTGATTGCCCGGAAGAAGATTGGCAATCCTGCTAGCACTGTGGCAACGAGATAACAAATGATTGTGGCTGTTCTCATATTTGTCACTCGTTCTGCCAGATACCCTAAGACTGTCAGTATGCCTGCTGCAAATGTAAAAGGTGTCGTATACTTTTTAAGGAATTGATTCAGTTTTCGATTCCATTTACTCATGTGTATCTACCTCCTAACTGTCTGAATCGTAGCAGATCCTGTCAGGGAAGTAATTGACGTGTGTCAAAAATCTAATGACACGCTAAAATATTGATTAAATCAGAGAAAAAGTTTTTAATTGTATACTGTTACGCATTTAATTTGATGCAGGAAGCCCACGCATAATCCATTTATAACTTTCTATCTCTTGGGAAAGTCCCAACATCGCAGCTTTTACAGAATATTGTTGTGAAAGCGTATTATATCTAATTTTAGCGTAATCCATGGTGGAGAGAATTCCTGCTTCATGTTTTTTCAAAGCCTGTTCTTGACTAAATTCCGCGGTTGCTAGTTTTTGCTGTTTAGCAGTCAGTACAACCTTTTTTTCTTGTATGGTTTTATACTGCTTATCCAGCGATGAGCCTATGTTCTGTAACTCAAGTTCCATGTCATCATTGAGAGCATTTTTTTTATCTTTTTCTTTATATGTCTCGTCACTTAGAACTGCGCGCTGCTTGCGTTTAATTTTTATATTATAGCTTGCATCCTGTGCTGCAGTGAGATCACTGTCCAGATCAATTTTATTTGTATAATCGGTGTCCGGATTTGGAACATTTCCAAATACAATCGTATCGTTATAAGAATGTCCAAGTAAAATATTCATTTCAGTGTCGATAGCTTTCGACTGATTTTGTAGATTGGTTATGCTGCAATCCAAAGTGTTTAAGGCATCTTGGGCTTGCGCGACATCAAGGCTGGTACCCTGCTTCAGGTTGTATTTCGTTTGGGCAGTCGAAAGAGTGTTTTCTAGCAGTGCGCGGGAATCTGTCAGGTCCTCTATATTGTATTGGAGCTGATAGTGAGTAGAAAACAAACTTTGAGCGGTTCTCACAATCTGATAATTTGCCAAATCAGTTTGTAAATCCGTCAATTCAAAATCATCCTCCGAAGTATCTTCCTGCATATCTAATATTTTAGACAAGGTAGAAAGCGTTACGCTGGTACCCTTTGCAACAGTTTTCAATTCTTCCGAAGCATCCGGATCATTTAGAATTGCTGTAAGACTTTGAGAGGTTTTTGAAACCGTATCCAGAATATTTTCATATTTTTTCTTCAGCTCATTTTTATTATCAAGGCTGTCAAGGCTTAGCATGTTACTGTTTACCTGCAAATTATTTCCCAAAACAGTTTGTTCCACCTTTGAATATTCAATTGTATAGGGCGTCTTTTTTTCAGCAGTATCCTCTGCAAACGCGGGTACCGTCGTATTCAGGGCAAACAGTACCACCATTGTAAATAAAACGGCTTGTTTTCTCACTTTCATGAGATTTACTCCTCCTTATATCCTATTAAGTAATTTGCACAGCAAAATTCACTTCCGATAGGTAAATTCCGTTGTTAATCATTGCTGCTTTTATTTTTCATTCCCGACACATTGTTTTTAATAGAAAAATGGACGTCCGATGTCAAACCGGGTTTTATATATTCGCTGTTTTCATCCGGCTTCACTTGTACTTTAACAACACGGTCACCGTCGTGATCCACCGCCAAACTTGGAATTTTGGTAATGTGTCCTGTGATCTTTAAGTTCTTGTTAGACGTTGGCACTATATAGACCTTGCTGGTTGCTGAGATTTCTCCAATGAATTCCTCTGGTACTTCCGCGCTGACATAGATGCTGTTCGCATCAATTAGGCTGATTACATTTTGGGCTGTTTGGCCACTGATGATGGTTCCCCTTTTTACATTGATTTCTTTCACAATGCCGGATGCCAGGTTAGAAACAATATTTGCTCCAGAAATGTAGGGCTCGTCAGCTTTTGAGCTCATTATGTCAAGATTTGCCTGTGCCGCTGTAACATTAGCTTTCTGTTGATTTAGCTGAACCTGCGCAGTTTTCAATGAGATGTTTAACGAATCGATCGCCTCTTGCAAGGCGCGCTTTGTCTTTGCAATGTTAGCTTTCGCATCATTAACAGCTTTACTCTTTTGATTCAGCGCATCGGAATATGTATTAAAATCAGATTGAGATATTGCCCCGCTTTTAAGCAACGTTTTGTATTTATCCAAATCTTCACGCGCCTGTTGTTCTTCCTTTTGGGCAAGATTTAGGGCATTTTTGTATAATTGCAAATCCGGACTACTCCCGTTATTGAGCTCTTTTATCTTGTAAGCAATTTGATTCTTCAGAACTGAAATCTGCTCTTGCAGAGAGGCTTGATCAACGTTGTCGGCGGAAGCTTTTGCTGAGTCAACTTTTGCTTGTAACTCTTTTATATTGTTTTCATATGCATCGGTAGAAAGTGTGATCAGCTTGGCTCCTTGTTTTACATTATCACCTACACTCACGTTGATGTTTTCCACTTGCGCGGGAAAATCAATGCTGATTTGGGACTCGCTGCTGTATAAGACTTCCCCCCAAGCAACAATATCCGTATTAGTTGCCGAACTCCCAGAAGACACGCTTGTTTGTGGTATATTATCAGTCTTTTGGCAGCCTGTGAGCAGCAAAAGCAATGCGGTTAGCAAAATTGCATAATACTTTTTCATATGTGGCAGAACCTTCCTTTATCAATCATTCAACGCTTTTCAGCGCCTGAAGCATATCAATGGATTTAATTTTTTTGCGGACGACATGGTTTACAATGGCTGCGAAGATCAACGTTATCAGTGCTGCAATCAATATTCTGTCTACCGTCACATGGCTGATTAAATCAAAGTCATCGCCGAATCCTCCAGCTATTGTATTAGCAAGAATTTTTCCGATCGGAATTCCCAAAAAGATACCAATTATTGTAGAAAATAAATTTTCCATAAGAACAAGCGGCCGAATTTCTTTTTGATGGAAACCAAGGACTTCCAATGTGGCGAGGTCTCTTACCCGTTCGGCAAAATTCAACATCCCCATGTTATAAAGTACTACAAAAGCCAGAATCGCACCCGATAAAATCAGGAGGAAAGAGGTCCCGAAGATAGCGCTGAGATTACTCTCAAAATCTGATTTCTGGGTTTTCCTGTCTGTATAGCTGGCAACATAATCGCTGTTTAAAAAATCGTTATCCTTATGCGTCCATTTTACGAGCACTGACGTGGGACTATATTTTTCGCCGATTTCCTGCCAATAACTGTCTGTCATGTAAATGCCTTGTGAACTTGGCATATAAACAATCTTAATGATTTTAACGGGATAGTACGAATTGCCGCTTCGCTTCAAGTTCACCGTATCGCCGGCTTTCACGTGCATGAGTTCGGCCAGTTTCCTTGTCATTGCGATTCCGGTATCCGGCAGGGTAACACTATTGCCGTGCAGATCCTTTAGATGGATCAGCGGACTTTCCTTTGAAAAAACAGAGATGACGGACATTTTTCGCAGTCCGCTCTGAGTGGTAAGTTGAACGGAAGTTTCCTCTAAATTCTGTACAGTCCCATCAAGATGCAAATTCTTTAAAACTTTGTCTGTAGTACCGCTGGTGAGAATGATTTTCTGGTCATAGGAGTATGTTTGATCATAAAGTGTTTTTGGAATTCCAGATACAAGATCAAACAGGGCCAAGGCGCCTATAATCAACCCCGCGCAGCCCGATACGCCGAGAATGCTTACGATGATTCTGAATTTATTGCGCATTGCATTTCGCATAATCAGTTTCTGGCTAAATTTCAGGCGGTTCCAGATGTAGGGCAGATGCTCCAGTAAGATATGGCTTCCTCTCTTTGGTGCTTTGGTCCGGAGCAATTCAGACGGTGTTTCATTCTGGAGCTTCAGGCACGAGTAGCAGGAGATTCCTCCGGTAAAGAGCAGAATAATGGAAGCGCCGATCAGAAACTTAGGAATGTTGACAACCATGTCTTCAATTGGGAAAGTCATAAGGTGTTCCAATTTGGAAAGCAACAACCTTCCAATCACGTTTGGACCAAACAGGACTCCAACGAGGATACCCACTACACCAATGTAGACACCATAGGAGGTGTAATGCCACAAGATGCTTTTCCTGCTATAGCCTAACGCTTTTAATATCCCTATTTGGTTGCGCTGGTCTTCCGTCAGCCTCATCATAGTGCTGAAAGTGATAAGAGCGGTAACCAAAAAAAACATAAAAGGAAAAATTGTGGCAAGGGACTGGAATTGGATAACCTTAGCGTTCGCAAAATTGACGCCTCGATTATCGGTTTGTGTTATCACAAAGTTGAGCTTTTTTCCGAATATGGAATCCATTTGGCTTTGGACTGCCGCAGTATCCGCTCCCGGAGTAAGCTGAACTTCGATTTGGTTATAGGGTTTCACGCCGCCGTAGGCGGAAGCAATCCGGTCTTCATCCATCACAATAAACCCATAGCCCTTTGGGTCCGGCATCATGGAAGCGGTATCTTTAATCGCATAGATATTTTCACTGCTAAGAGCGAGTGCTTCAATCGTAACCCTGATTTTGTGATCGTTTACTTTTAAAGTCAGAGAGTCTCCAACAGAAAGATGATTGGCCTCTGCGAACGAACGGTCAAGGATTGCGCCTCGTTTGCTCACCCTTTTTCCCGTCATCACCTCCGCCATATCAAGCGTGTTTTCCGAGGGAACGGCATAAATCTGCAAAGATGGTTTTCCGTCTATCTCGGCGGTGGCATTGTTGATCGAAAACCGTTTTTCCGCCTTCTGCACACCTTCAATATTCCGGACCCTCCACAGATTCAATTCGGAGGGATTCGAAGCGGATATCCAAAAATCCGAAAGGTCGGTGGCTTTGTAAAAACTTTGAGAATGTTCATATACTGTGGTCCATATGGTATCCAGCCCGACCGACATACCGATAGCAAGTACAGCCATAATGAAAATAGACAGAAATTGAGATCGGTTTTTCTTCATATCCTGAATCGATTTTTTAAAGAGTGCACCCTTTACCATACAATTTCCTCCACAGGTCGCGGATGCTCAGTATGCCGGGTTTCGATGATCTGCCCATCGCGCATGTGGATTACAGTATCCGCCATTTCGGCGATCGGTGCATTATGTGTGACCACGATTACTGTTTTTTTCATGTCACGTGCTATATCACGAATCAACTTAAGCACAATTCGACCGGTACCGGAGTCCAAAGCACCGGTGGGTTCGTCACAAAGCAAAATCTGCGGATTTTTTGCCAGTGCCCGGGCGATAGATACCCGCTGTTGTTCACCGCCGGACATCTGGCCCGGGAAATTGCTTTTTCGTTCTCCCAGACCTACCCGCTCCAACATCTCCACAGCATTCAGTGGCTCTATGCAAATTTCTTCTGCAAGCTGTACGTTTTCTAGCGCTGTTAGGTTGGGAACAAGGTTATAAAACTGAAATACAAATCCAATTTTGTCCCTGCGGTATGTAGTCAGTTCTTTGGCCCCAAAATTTGATATATCTTCGCCGTTTACTGTGATAGTTCCTTTCGTCGGTGAATCCATGCCGCCCAGCATATTCAACACCGTTGTTTTCCCCGCCCCGCTTTGCCCAAGCACAACGTTAAATGACCCTTCTTCCAGAGAAAAACTGATTCCTTTCACAGCTTTTATGATACTGTCTCCTACGATGTATTCCCGCTCCACTTCTTCAAATTGAATAAAACTCATCCCAGATCCCCCCTATAGAGAAATAGGCCGTTTGAAAACTTGATTTTTTTTTCACTTAATATCGGTATTGGCTTTGATGCCTGCTTAAAAAACAGATTTTCCAACTATAAATTCTCCTTTCATTTTCATTTCATTTGTATTATAATCTAAAGCAACAAAAATAAGAGTAACACAGGTTACTCTTTATAAAGAAGATGATAAAATTATGGAAGACCTGATCCCAACACTTGCATTGACCAACTTATTTCGGTGCTTTTCAACGGAAGAATTGTCAGTCCTTTTAAAAAAAGAGCATTACCATGTCAAGCGATATGCCAAAGGCGCTGTAATACACCTTCAAAACGAGAAGTGTGTCAGTCTTGACATTGTTTTACATGGGACGGTTTTGGTTCAAAAAATTGATTCAAACGGGGATATGCTTACCCTTTGCAGTTTTATGGCCGGTGATTCTATAGGCGAAAACCTTCTTTTCTCGCGGAATAATCCGTATCCTATGACAATGACCGCAAAATCTGATACGGATATTCTCCACGCTGACAGAACGTTAATTCTATCACTGTGCCAAAATAGCAGTGGATTTCTGGAAAATTTTCTTCAGTCAATCTCCGACAAAACACTGATTCTGGCAGGAAAAATTAATACTCTTTCCATGAAAACGATTCGCCAGTGCATGATCGAATTTCTACTTTATGAATACCGAATTCAGCATAATGCAACGATACGATTGGAAGTATCAAAAAAGGAGCTTGCTGAAAAATTGGGTGTTCAAAGACCGTCACTATCCCGGGAACTGAAGAAAATGCGCAATGAAAAACTGATTGACTTTGATGCAAAAAGCATAACCATCAGGGATATGAAAGCACTAAAAAGGCTTCACACCGAGTGATAAATGAAAAGGTTGTTAAAAAGGAGTGACAAGGTTCATGGAGAAATGCGATGTATGTGCTGCACAATGCTTACATAAGCTTTGCATGCACAAGGTACCGATTTTTTCATCACTAAATCAGAATGATTTGATTCATATTGCTTCTGTTATCCATCATAAAAAATACCTGAAAGGAGAAACTCTTTTTTTCGAGGGAGATAGACCAGACGCCTTAGTGATTGTCAATGAGGGAAGTGTCAAGGCCTTTAAAATTACTCAGGATGGTCGGGAACAGATCCTTTATGTGTTTTCGGAAGGAGATTTTTTCGGTGAGCGCAATCTTTTCAGCAGACAGGCATCTGCCTACTCCGTGGAAGCGTTGGAGCCAGTTAAGACCTGTTTCTTTACTAGGAAGAGCTTTTACGGGTTGCTCCGAGCATACCCTGATATCGCGGTAAAGATTATTGAAGAATTGGGAGAACGCATGAACCGCATGGAAAATGCGCTGCAAAGCATGGGGGTGCGCAGCGTTGACGAGCGTGTCAGCGCACTACTTCTCGATTTTGCTGAAAAATATGGGACTTCCGTGCCGGGCGGTACCCTAATCCGTCTACCACTGAGCCGTGAGGGTATGGCCAATTATCTGGGAATTGCAAGGGAAACAGTAAGTCGAAAACTTGGTCTATTGGAAAACGAGGGAATCATCCGATCGAACGGAAATAAGAGCGTTTTGTTACTGGATCGCAATATGCTAGAATCATCGGCTGGAAAATTAATTGATCATTAATTTTTGAAACCAAATAAAAAATTTGATTGCAATCACAGAAATACCTTTCACAGCCTGTTACAATGACGATGAAATCAGATGCAGGCTGCGGGAGGTATTTCTCTATATTTGAAAGATAAGATAAATTTCTGGTTTGATTAGGGCAATGTATGAATTGTGACGCGACGATTCGGGAATCACTAAATGTTGGCAGTAATTGGTCTCCATGTTATCCCATAATCGGATATTGCAGTGGCGGACAAGTTTATGGTAAATCTAAAGAGAACAAGAAAAAAGATCAGACTTGCAGCCATAAAACAGGCACAGTTACAAAATTGAGGAGGAATCCACATGAGTGAGGAAATCAATAACCGGGAATATCGCCAAAGAGTTCTGAAAGAATTGATTACACAGCTGCATAATGGCAAAAGTGTTGAAGAGGTCAAGGGACGGTTTGCCGCTGTGTTCGGAGGAGTATCAGCAGAGGAAATCGCACAGGCGGAGCAGACTCTTGTCGCAAACGGTTTGCCGGTTTCCGAAATTCAGCGCCTTTGTGATGTGCATGCGGCTGTGTTTAAAGGCTCTATTGAAAAAATTCATCAGCCGTCAGACCCATCGGAGATTCCCGGACATCCAGCTAATACCATGAAACGTGAAAACGAAGCTATTGAAAAATTGATTGCAGAAATCCGAAAAGTAATAGATCAATCATCGGGTGAAAAAGATGTGGAAACCTCTCTCAGTCGGCTCGCCGAGATCGACTGCCATTATCTTAAAAAAGAGAACCTTCTATTTCCTTACATGGAACAGTATGGTATTACAGCTCCTCCAAAGGTAATGTGGGGCGTGGACGATGAAATCCGCACGCAGCTCAAAGAAATAAACGTGCGGCTTAAAACAACTGATGTTTCACATTTGAAAGGGCAAATTGAAGAACTACTTGCGAAAATCAGTGAGATGATTTTTAAAGAAGAAAGC
>ENA-UOOH01002625-UOOH01002625.1-fermentation-metagenome-genome-assembly--contig:-NODE-2625-length-15079-cov-2.934372_pt1 | contig 15079 bp, 13 predicted proteins | sample MGYA00245778_ERZ724025 | MGnify/ENA primary metagenome ERZ724025 (study PRJEB28704, sample SAMN03018313) | fermentation metagenome | biome: anthropogenic terrestrial biome; feature: soil; material... | reverse complement strand
CTTCATTTTTGTTTAGGAATGCCAAAACCCATTAAAACGGGTTAAATCTTTTTTTGAGGTGCTATTTCTATCGTTTCATATCCAACCTTTATATAAATAAAGGGAGGAGGTAAGAGGAGTGAAAAGGCTTAAAACGCCCGTATAGCTCTTACACGGTGTAAGTCCGATTTAAAATAACCTCCGTAGGGCTGATATCCGTCGTTACCATATTGAGAATAAGCATTTCCTATACTTGATTCGGTTGAACTCCAATATAAAGTATCGGCAAAATTGCCCATATGTTTCATTAAGGCTAATTTAAAATACATTTGAAAACATTCTCCTTTTGAGGGTAAAAACCAATCGTCGTAGCCATTTAACACAAGGTCGGAACATATTTTTGCGGCATAATTACCTTCGCCTTGAGCCTCGACTATGATTTTGGTGTTGTATACACCTGTTCCATAGCCTTCACCGTTTGCAAAGGTAAGCATATCACTTCCATTCGACCAGGGAGCTCCCTCCGATTGATCAGTAGGTGCACAAATAAAACCATGCTCTTTGGTATCATCAATATAAAAAATAATGCCCCCGCCATAATTTTGGCCAACGGAATAGCTTATTTTTTCTTCTTCTTTTTCTTTGCAACTCATGAAGATTATAATTATTAAAGCTGTTAGAACAAATAATGATATCTTTTTCATACAATTTATAGTATAATTAATGGTATAATGTATTCACTGTTTACCACTTTCCTCATTTAAAACGTAAAATATATTGACTCATCGTTAATGCTTCCACTCACTGTGCCTCCGGTACCGCTTGCATTGACAATAATTGTAATTCGTATATTGATGGTTTGATCGACCCGAGGTCCTGAAATATGTATGCCTCCTCCAATTTGCATGCTCGAAGCTCCTCCAAAGGAATTTCCTCCCGAAAGCAACGAAAAGGTTCCCGTTAAGGAAACGTAGGGATCGCCGTTCATGGTATAGGTTTCGCCTTCCGACTCATATTGAAAATCATTGATGGTTTCGGTAAGACCTAATAATAAAAGACCTCCTGTGGTTTCTCCGGTTTGATCGTCTAAGCTTATGTTTCCGGTGACGGTTCCAAACACATGAATACTGCCCCCATTGGAACTTTCTATGCGTTCATCTACGCTGTAATTGATGGGATAGGTAGCCTTTAGGGCTTTATGTTTTGTTGAATCTTGTGAGTTCCACGCCATTCCGGCGTTAAATAAAGTCTCGACAATGGCTTTTTTATTTATTTCCGTAACATCTTTTTTACAACTACTCAATAGGGTCAGCACCAAAATACTTACTAAAAAAATTGACCTTTTCATGTTATTTTGTCCGTGTTTACCGTGCTGACCCCGCACTTTTAATTATTAATTATATTCGATGATTATATCTCCGTTTCTTTTGCTTGCGTATTATTCGCTTATCGGTGTGTCTTTAAACAGTAAAAGGCATACAACATCTGCTTTAGGAGAATATATTGTACACCTTTTTTATACATAGAGTTGTGTTTAATTTCTTTGCAAAAATAAACATTTTTATATTTCATACTCTTTTCTCCATAAATATTTATAGAATCCTGCTGTCTAATTAAAAATCTGTTTTTATTGAGGTGTTTTTTTTGTATAAATATGTTGTATGACAATGTATTAAAATAAATAGAAGAGGAATAGAAAATATTTTATTACAGGTGCAATCTGTGCATTAATATTTACCTATAGTTGCATAATTATTTTAAAATAAAACCCATAATCTTTTCATTTTTCATTTTGAAAAGGTAAACAGTTTCTAATTACAACAGTTTTTCCCAAAAAAACATTATAGGGGTTTAATCCCATAGCATATGTATCCATATATATTTTAGATATCAGGTTAAGCGTAAGAATTAAAAGGATTCCCGTGTTAATTGGTGGAAATCCGTGGGCAAAAAAAACAAAAACGACATTAAGAACAACAACGCAGGCAGTCACATTTCAGTTAGTTTTTGGAATCAAGTGAGGGGGTGATTCCAAATTCACCCCCTCACTTCCTGAAATAATTGGTAAATTTTTAAACTTATTTGTAATTGTATACTACTCCTCTTCATTCATATCATATATTTTCGTATTTTTGCAAGCCTTTAGAGATATTAGCTCAGTTGGTTTAGAGCGCTTGCTTGACAGGCAAGAGGTCACAGGTTCAAATCCTGTATATCTCACAAAATAAACATTCTATGCTATTGTAGCATGGGATGTATCAGCCGCATAGGTTGCGGATAAATCGTAATAGAAAATAACACATTCCATGACATCCGACAAACAAGGTCCCAAGGGTTCAAGCGAACAAAATTATAATCTACGCGGTGTTTCGGCTTCGAAGGAAGAGGTGCACAAAGCCATATCCAACATCGATAAGGGTATTTTTCCCCATGCTTTTTGTAAGATTATTCCCGACTATTTGGGCAATGATCCTACGCAATGTTGCATTATGCATGCCGATGGGGCAGGTACCAAATCGGCTTTGGCTTATATGTATTGGAAAGCCACCGGCGATCTCTCTGTTTGGAAAGGCATTGCGCAAGATGCCATTGTGATGAATACCGATGATGTGATTTGTGTGGGGGCTACCGAGAATATGCTTCTTTCGTCGACCATAGGAAGGAATAAAAACCGGATTCCCGGCGAGGTAATAGCGGCTATTATTGAAGGGACGGAAGAATTTCTGGAGAAAATGCGTCAGCTTGGTATCGGCATATGGCTCACCGGCGGTGAAACGGCCGATGTGGGCGATTTGGTTCGTACCGTCATCGTCGATTCTACCTTGTGTTGCCGTATGAAACGTTCGGATGTAATCGACAATGCGCGTATCCAAGCCGGCGATGTGATAGTAGGCTTGGCTTCCTTCGGTCGGGCAAGCTACGAAAACGCCTACAACGGGGGTATGGGCAGCAACGGCCTGACATCGGCTCGACACGATGTGTTTTACAAAGAATTAAAAAACAAATTTCCCGAAAGCTACGACCATGCCATACCCGAAGACTTGGTATATGCCGGCAAATACGCATTGACCGATAAAACCGGCATAGAAGGAGTGGATATGGGCCGATTGGTTTTATCGCCTACCCGCACCTATGCACCTATTATCAAAGAAATACTAAGGTATTACCGCAGCGATATTCACGGCATGGTGCATTGTAGCGGCGGAGCACAAACCAAAGTCTTACATTTTATCGATAACTTGCATGTTATCAAAGATAATTTATTCCCGCCCCCCCCCTTATTTCGCATCATACAAGCCGAATCGAACACCCCTTGGCAGGAAATGTATAAGGTATTCAATATGGGGCATCGCATGGAAATCTATGTGACGCCATCCGTAGCTCAGGAGATCATGGCCATCTCACAATCCTTTCAGGTCGATGCTCGAATTATAGGACATTGCGAAGCTGCCGATACGAAAAAACTCACCATTCGCAGTGAAAAAGGTGAGTTTATGTATTAATATCCCAAAATGAACACATCTTATCCTCTTTATAAATAAGATTTCAGGCGTTTAATGCCCGATTTACGCAGCTTTTTCAGGGCTTTTTCCTTGATTTGACGGGCTCCCTCGCGGGTGATATTGAATTTTTCGCCTATTTCGTCCAAGGTATATTCATGGGATTTTCCTATGCCGAAGAACATACGGATGAGTTCCTTTTCTCTTTCGTCAAGTACTTCCATGGAACGATTGATTTCATTTTCCAAGGATTCTTGAATCAATATGGCATCGGTATGGGTAACTTCGTCGCTGATAAACGTATCGATAAAATTCGTATCGTCTTCGTTGCTGATGGGAGCGTCCATGGACAGGTGACGGGCGGATATTTTAATGACTTCGCCGATTTTGTTGATAGGTAAATCGATTACCTCGGCGATTTCTTCCACGGTAGGTTGGCGGTTATACATTTGTTCGAGTCGGGCTACTTCTTTTTTGATACGGTTTACCGCACCCAGCTGATTGACCGGTAAGCGTACAATGCGTGATTGATCGGCTATGGCGTGTGAAATGGATTGACGTATCCACCACACAGCGTAGGATATGAATTTAAATCCTCTGGTTTCGTCGAAGCGTTTGGCGGCCTTGATCAAGCCTAAATTTCCTTCATTGATGAGGTCTTGTAAACCTAAACCCTGATTTTGATATTGTTTAGCTACCGATACGACAAATCGCAGATTGGCTTTTACCAATTTATCCAAAGCTTCTTTATTTCCCGCTTTGATTTGCTGTGCCAATTCGACTTCTTCGTCCGGGCTTATCATTTGTTCCTTACTGATATCCTGTAAATACTTTTCGAAGGAACTGTTATCTCTATTCGTAATCGAATGTGATATTTTTAATTGTCTCATTATAGTTTTATCTTTTTTTTATTACATCACAATGTTATAATAATACCTAAATCCGTTAAGGTAAAATCCTTCAATTAAAACATTGCCTTTTTTATCGCCAAGAATTTTTTCGATATCACGTTCTGTTGCCACAGGTTTTTTATCAATGGCTGTTATAATAAATCCTTCTGCTATACCGGCTTGTTTGAGTAAGCCATCGTGCAGTTTTGTGATTTGTAAGCCGTTATTTACTCTATACCTTGCACGAATTTGATCATCGATAGGTTTAAATTCCGCGCCTAATGCTTCGGTAGCAATGGCATCATCGGCGGTAATAATATCGGTATTTCCTTTTTTATTTTTAAGTGTTACTTTGATTTCTTTTTCTTTATTGTTTTGTAATAATCTGCAGGTGATCTTATCGCCTGGGCGATGCTGTTCGAGTATTTCTTTGAGTTCTGACAAGGAGTTGATTTCTTTGTCTTCGATAGCCAACAACACATCGCCGGTTTGTACGTGTTGGTCGGAAAAGCTGCCGTTGGGTTCTATCCATAAGACTTGTACGCCTTTTATTCTCTTTAGGTTCAGCTCTTTTGCCTTTTCATAGTCGATTTCACCAAAGCTAGCCCCTATGTTGACTCTTTGTACTCTACCGTATTTGCGTAAATCTTCCACGATTTTTTTAACCATATTTACCGGTATGGCAAAGGAATATCCGGCATAGGAACCGGTATTGGAAGCAATGGCTGCATTGATGCCTATCAATTCGCCCCTGGCATTGACCAAGGCTCCACCGCTATTGCCGCTGTTTACCGCTGCATCGGTTTGTATGAATGATTCGATGGAAGTGTTTCCACCTAAGATATTTAAATTGCGGGTCTTGGCACTGATAATGCCCGCTGTAACGGTCGAATTGAGGTTATAGGGGTTCCCGACGGCTAAGACCCATTCGCCGATTTGGATTTGATCGGAGTTGCCGTAGGCAATGGCTTCTAAATCGGTCTCTTCAATTTTTAAGAGCGCCAAATCGCAGGAAGGATCTGAGCCTACCAAACTGGCCGGGTACTTCCGTTTATCATTCAAGGTAACCATGATTTTTTCGGCTCCTTCTACCACGTGATTATTGGTAACGATATAGCCGTCTTTACCCACAATCACTCCCGAGCCATAGGCCTGATAGAGTTGTTGTTTGGGTTGCATATTGAAAAAACTGAAGAATGGGTCTTGAAAAAAGTTATCCCACATGCTGTGTTTTTGTAGCATTTCAGCATTGATATGCACCACGGTATTGATGGTTTTATTTGCCGCATTGGTTAAATCTATATAAGCAGAAGGCATTAGAGCCCTTTGTGCTCCCGGCTCATTGGGTTGAGCACATCCACTGTATAAAAAAAAGAAATTACAGAGTACAAGATAAAAAACTTTTTTTTTCAATCTATTCATTATAATTTACTTAAAAAAATAATTTAAAAGTTGTTTTCATATATTCAAGGTTTCGTATAACACAACAACCGATAGGATAAAATGTTTAATTTACACCTAAAAATTATAGTATAAAAAAGACATTCAATCTAATCGGGGAATGGCCTGTATTAAATGCTTGGTATATTCGCTTTGGGGATGTTCGTATACCTCATCGGCAAGATTCATTTCTTGTATTTTGCCGTTTTTCATGACAATGATACGGTCGGACATAAATTTAACGACCGAGAGGTCATGCGAAATAAAGATATAGGTGATGTTAAATTCTGCTTTCAACGCATTGAGCAGATTCAGTACTTGTGCTTGTACCGAGACATCTAAGGCCGAGACCGATTCGTCGCAGACGATGATTTTGGGTTGCAATGCCAAGGCGCGGGCAATGCAAATACGCTGTCTTTGGCCGCCGGAAAATTCGTGCGGATAGGCATAGAAATGTTTCTCTTCCAAATGGACCTTTCGTAATAAATCCATGACATAGCTTTTGCGTTCGCTATCGGAATGTAAGATGCCGTGCAATTTCATGGGCTCCATGATAGCCATTCCTACGGTATAGCGTGGGTTGAGCGATGAATAGGGGTCTTGAAAGATGATTTGCATGTCTTTACGCAAAGGACGCATCTGCGAAGGAGCCAGTTGTGCGATGTCTTTGCCCTGATAGATGATTTTTCCTTTATCGATGTCTGTCAAACGTAGTATACTTCTTCCCAAGGTGGTTTTTCCACATCCCGACTCACCGACCAAACCCAGGGTTTCGCCTTCATATAATTCGAAGTTAATCTGATCCAGGGCATGAAAGTAATGTCTTTTTTTTCCAAATTTTTTCGGTAAGGGGTAGGATTTATATAAATCATATATCTTAAGCAAAGCATCCTGCTGATACAATGTCTTGCTTTTGTCTTTCCATTCGGAGGCAACTATGATGCGTGGTTTGGGTTGTGGAGGATGATTTGCCTCCTGCGAAGCCATGAAACTGCTTACGGTAGGCAAGGTATCATAACGCATATGCAAGGGTACTCTGCAAGCCAGCAATCCTTGGGTATAGGGGTGTTGAGGGTTTTTAAATAAATTTGCTACGGGAGCTTCTTCCACTTTTTTGCCTTTATACATCACAATGGCTGTGTGAGCTATCGCAGCGACAACGCCCAAATCGTGGGTGATAAAAAGGATGCTTATGTTATATTTTGCTTGTAAATTGCGTAGGAGTTCGAGTATGGTTTTTTGTACGGTTACATCTAATGCCGTGGTAGGTTCGTCGGCAATCACGATGTCGGGATTACAACAGATGGCCATAGCTATCATCACTCTTTGTTTCTGTCCGCCCGAAATTTCATGGGGGTAAGCGTTGTATATTTTTTCCGGATCGGGAAGCAATACCTCTTCCAATAATTGCATGCTGCGTTGTTTGGCTTGCTGTTTAGACAAGTTGAGATGCAACTGCATGACTTCGCTGATTTGGGTTCCGCAACGCATGGAAGGATTGAGCGAGGTCATGGGTTCTTGAAATATCATGCCGATGCGTTTGCCCCTAAACGAACGTAAGGCAGTGTTCGACAGCTGTAATAAATCCGTAGCTTTTCCTTTATTCTCCTTAAAATAGATATGACCGCTATAGAGGGGTGTTTTCAGCAAACGCATAATACTTAATGCTGTAACCGATTTTCCGGATCCGGATTCGCCTACTATCCCTAAGGTCTTGCCTCGTTGCAACTGAAACGACAGATGGTCAACCACCCGATGATGTCCGTTTTCGGTCTTGAAATCGACACAAAAATCGTTAATTTCTAATATAGGTTCCGGCATAGTTGGCATAAACGTTATTCTTCTTCCTCTTCCGTAAGCTCTATCTTGAGTTCGGGTTTATAAAATGCAGGCATAAAAATATCTTCCTTGGATTTGGGACGATATTGATTTAGCCAAATAAAATCTCTTAAAAAAACATTGCTTTTATCTTTTTCGGGCGACATATCTCCTTTAACGGTTTTGTATAAGGTGATAAGTGATACTTCATTATCAGCGAAATCTATGCGCATCTGTTTCGATACCGATTGATTGATGCCTAGTAAGGCTTTTTGCTCGTCCAACACATAATACAAGCATTCGGCATCGGCGTCGACAAAGACATAGTCTATGGCATTATTCAGGAAATAAACAAACATATTCCGGCCCTGTATCTGATTGAATTTATTTTCTTTGAAGACATCTTCACAAATAAAAGAATTACGTATCAAATGCATTTCATGGATTTCCCTGTTTCGTATAAACAAACGTACGGTATCGGCCAAGCATTGGTTCTTTTCAAACCATATCACGGGACTTCGAAACATGTTTATAATCGAATCCTTAGCCCAATACACCAATGAATCGCAAGAGCCTTGTAGGTCGTAGCGGTAGAAACGTACTTGATGATAGGCCAGTACTTCGCTAACGTTTTGGGCGCTATCGAAATTTGCCCATATCGTATCGGAATGCATAAACAAACTATCCTTTCCATCAATCAGTACTGCAATGGCACTGTCGGTGATGAAAGTAAAACCTTCCTGTCCGTAATATTCGGCATATTCACCTAATATCAATACATTTTCTACCGAATCGTATACGGATATATTTTTTTTGGCTATCCCTATATCATGGATTTTATCATACCATATGTATTCACCTTGCATGCATTGATCGGGTGTATTAATACGTACGTTTTTCTCAAATTGATAGATGTCTTGCTCGGTATCATACCAACCGTCTTCACAATAAATGCTGTTATCGTCGGAAAAGATATAGGTAGGACATAAAAAATAGGCAATTTTTGATTGTGTATTGTAGCGTAAGGTATCGGTTTCGACGGTATAATCCGGACTTACCAGCACTACATTTTCTTTAAAATACACATCCTTTGTTTCGGTATAATACCATCCCTGTTCGCTGTCGAGGGTATTGCTATCGTCGACGATGGTTCCGTGGGTATCGTAATAGGCATAGGCTTCGTTGCGCAAATACGTCAAACGGTCGGTATACAATACGCTGTATTCATCCGACAAAATGACATCTCTTTCAATAAAAACAATTTTGGTCTTCCCGTCATACATCAAGTATTTCCCATATAAATGAACGGTATCGTTGATGTGAATGATTAATTCTTCGCCAAAGGCTTCGATGACATTTGTCTTTTCGTTGTAAAAAGCTGTGTCGGCATAACAGATAGCTCCTTCATGGGTAAAGACGACATTTCCTGTCAGGATTTGGATATCCGGATTTACCGAAGCATCGTAACGTAATACATTTGCGCTGCAATTGATTTTTTTTGATTCCCCTTGTTCCTGACCGAAACCGAGTACAGCCATCGACAAGGTGAACAAAAGCATGAACAGCCTGGTTTTATGAAAAGTATTTACGCAACGATGATGGAGCATAGAAGATTATTCGTAATTAGTTAAACGTTGGCCGAAATGAAAAGTAAGAAATCCGGTGATAAGAAAATGCTGTTTCTCATGATACGCCATTTTTTGAATCGGGAAAAGATAGGCATCGAGTGCTATACCAATATCTAAAGCCGTAATTTGTGCATCGTCGGTGCTGAAATCGAAAGTCAATCCTGTTTTTACATACAAACCCGGATGGATTTTTAGGTGCTTCAGCCCTTCTTTGAAAGGAGCTCTTCCATAAATATTGCTCAGATCGTGTTTGTCGGGATCGTATTTTTCGATATTCATAACGATAGTCTGTTCTTCTGGGATATAATGCATTATGTACAAATAGACCGGCACCGATATGCCTACGGAAGGACCTCCGTATAAGAAATAGCCTGTGGAAAGTCCGCCCCAATAAGGTTTGGTGTTCATCAGATAAGTAAAACCGTAGCCTAAGCGAATTTGGGTAAAGTTATTCAATTTGCCGTATACAAAACTTTTGTTATCGATGCCTTCGAGTGTAAAACTTGTTTTTCCTCTTTGTTCTTTGAGCAAACGATAATAAGTCCATTCGATATCTATGCCGGATTTTTTACGTATGCTGTGTTGTTTACCTATGCGGGTTCCTATACCCAATCCATTGGTATGCAAAGTGCCGTAGATATCCCATTCTTTTTTTCTAACAGACAATATATCCACTTCTCCCGTGCCAATGTCTTGTGCACTGACGGAAATGATGCTTACACATAGTATAAGTATGCCTAAAAATGTTTTCATCATACTTTGTAACAAACAGCACGTCAAAATCTTTTACACTTTATCGGAAATGGCTGATTCTGTTTGTACATCGGAGTATGCCGGGCAACGTTGAAAAGTATTGCATGCAGACAAACATAAAACAAATGCTACAATAAGTATGGCTAGACTAATTATTTTTTTCATATGATTATAATGTTGTATGATTATTATTTAGACCACTTTCCATAAAGAATTATTATTTGCAAAAATATAAAAAATAACAAACAAGAAGGATAATAATTATGAAAATTTAATTATAATGTTTATCTTTGCAAAAAAATCAGTTTTAAAAAACGAAATAAATGCCTGAGATAAATCCGGATATTGAACAAAGTTGGAAAGAAAGATTGATGTCGGAATTTTCGTCGCCCTATTTTTCAGCTTTAAAGCAATTTTTGGTAGAAGAAAAACGTCAGTACACGATATTTCCCCCGGGGAAGTTGATTTTTAATGCATTTAATCTGACTCCTTTCGACCATGTGAAAGTAGTTTTATTGGGACAAGATCCTTATCATAATGTGGGGCAAGCTCATGGCCTATGTTTTTCGGTACCCGACGGCATGCCTCATCCCAAATCTTTGATTAATATATTGAAAGAGTTGCACGATGATACGGGCGCCGGTATCCCGAAAAACGGCAATCTGACATACTGGGCAAAACAAGGGGTGTTGTTGCTCAATGCTACCTTAAGTGTAAGAGCACATCAAGCAGGCTCCCATCAAAACAAAGGATGGGAAAATTTTACCGATGCCGTGATTCGGTGTATCTCCGAAAATAAATATCATGTCGTTTTTATGTTGTGGGGTAAGTATGCTCAGGCCAAAGAAACTTTAATCGACCAGAAAAAGCATTGTATTTTAAAAGCGGTTCATCCTTCTCCCTTATCTGCTTCCAGGGGGTTCTTTGGATGTAAGCATTTTTCCCAGGCCAATGCCTATTTGGTACAGGCCGGCATCGCTCCCATTGATTGGTCATTAACGTAATCAGATGAAAAAAAAATCACTCTCATGGCGAAAAGTAATCCCTTTGGTATTTTTAATCCGCAAGTATTTAAAGTCAAAAAAAATAAGTTAAATCTACATTACTATGCATTTCTCTTCATCCGTTCGGATTTCGATGATTTAAGTATGTTGACCAAGCTTTACCATCACACTCAATTTCTGCTGAAAAAATCGCCGCTTGATTTGGTGGTGGATATTGAAACTACAGATTTTTCTTTTACTGTTTATCGAGAAAATGACATCTTACCTGAACATCCGATGTTAATGATTAAAAATAAATCATTGGAAAATTCTATCATACAATGGATAGGATTCGATAAAGGGTCCTTATATACCATCCATAGAGCCAAAAGTAAATGTAAAATTCCTCAATTAAACATTCCATTGGAAGATACTACCGATCTCTTTATGGATGAAAATGAAAGCGATGAAAATCTAGAAATTGCAAACTGGGAAGCCAATAAGCGTATATTGAGGGAGCAATCTGTCGCCTTTGAAGGAAGGATAGATTATGTTATACCCTTGGATATTTCAACCTATGAATATTTTATGCCTTTTTTCTTAGCTTTAGCACAGTTTGTGGAAATCAACTATCAACTCGTTGAAGCTTCCGAATTTGAAAATTTTGAAGCCATACACTATATCTTGGAATCCTATGCAGACAGTTTACAAGCCGAAGAAAACAAACGCAAAAAAGAAAAATTTGACAAGTTGAAATAACACATAGTCCATTGATGCCGTGGGGCATTTACTTCCATGCAAATGTTTCGATTAAATGCAGCATATCTTTACGGATATATTCAATCACAGGTGCCACCGAATCGTTGTTGGGGCTGTGATTAAAGTAAAGGGAAGCACGAAAAAAATGTTTTTCATTATCGGTGAGCCAAAATTGATAGGGGCAGGCTACATCGGAGCCCAGTATATCATAACTGATTCCGTATACTTTGTTCAGCGAGTCGTAGACATGATATTCGATGATATCGTCGGCTTTTTGTATCTGGTTTGTAACAAAGGTTTTGGAATCGTTAATGAGTGTATCTACATTATTAATAACTTTTTTATAGCTAATAAACACTTGTGCGTTAAAGCTGGGGTATTCTATATTAATCCAATAAGGTTCTGGATGTGCAGCGGGTCTGATGCAAGCCAAGGTAGAAAATTCAAATTGATAGGGGAAGAGGGTGTCGAAGGAGCGGTATTGGTGTTGAGGCAATGCAATGCGATAATATCCCACCGGTTTAGGGGTATAGCTTTGTTTATCACAAGCTGCTGATAATGATAGTATGCATGCCATACAAACATAGATTCCTTTTTTTATGCTTGGAATAAGTAAGCTAAGCCCTTTCTCTTTCATATTAACATTCGGCATTTTGCGGTGTTCGGGGAAATGGGATGACGTCGCGAATGTTATTCATGCCGGTAATAAACAGCATTAAACGTTCGAATCCTAAGCCAAAACCGCTATGCGGGGCTGTTCCAAACCGACGGGTATCTAAATAATAACGTAGGATCTCTTTGTCCATGTGGCGTTCTTCGATAAAAGACTCTAATTTTTGCAAATCGGATTCACGTTCCGAACCTCCGATGATTTCGCCGATTTTGGGGAATAAGATATCCATACCGCGTACGGTTTTTCCGTCTTCGTTTTGTTTCATATAAAAAGCTTTGATGGTTTTGGGATAATCGGTAATGATAACCGGTTTCATGAAATGTTTTTCGACCAAATAGCGTTCGTGTTCCGATTGCAAATCTACTCCCCATGAAACGGGAAATTCAAATTTTTGCTTGGATTGGATTAGTATATCAATGGCTTCGGTATAGGTTATGCGGACAAAACTATCTGTTAAGACGGATTCCAGGCGTTGTATTAATGCTTTATCGAACATATCGTTGAGGAATTGCAGATCGTCTCTATTGTATGTTAAGGCATAGCGAACTAAGTATTTAATAAAATCTTCCGCTAAATCCATATTATCTTGAATATCATAAAAAGCCATTTCGGGTTCAATCATCCAAAATTCGGCCAAATGTCGGGGGGTATTGGAGTTTTCGGCACGAAAAGTAGGGCCGAAGGTGTAGATATTTCCCAGCGCCATGGCACACATTTCGCCGTTAAGTTGTCCGGATACCGTCAGGCTGGTAAATTTTCCAAAAAAGTCTTGATGGTAATCTATACAACCCTCTTCGTTACGGGGGGGATTATTCATATCTAAGGTAGTAACCTGAAACATTTCGCCGGCACCTTCGCAATCAGCGCCGGTAATGATGGGGGTATGGATATAGACAAAGCGATTTTCATTGAAATAGGTATGAATAGCTACCGACATGGCATGACGTAAGCGCAACACACAACTGAAATAATTGGTGCGGGGACGTAAATGCAATATTTCCCGTAAAAACTCCATGCTATGCCCTTTCTTTTGTAAGGGATATTTTTCCGGATCGGCTTCGCCTACTATTTGTATATTTTCGGCTTGAATTTCGACATGTTGCCCTTTACCTAAGGATTTCACCAACTTACCGCTCACTGCAATACAAGCGCCAGTAGTAACCTTCTTTAAAAGGTTTTCATCAAAGTGATTTAAATCGGCCACCACTTGCAGGTTGTCTATGCAGGAGCCGTCGTTCAATGCTATAAATGCTACTGCATTATTAGCACGACGGGTACGCACCCAAGCATGAATACTCACGGGATTGCCTATCCCTATCTTGTCTGTCTCTTTCAGTATGTTGTATATTCTGATTTTTTTCATTCCTTTAATCCTATGTGGGTTAAAATTTGATGAGTCCTTTTTTATGATTAATGATAAAATTTTCCAATTCCTCGACGCCAATATTCTTCACAATAATTGTTTTGTCTTTGTCTAACACATAGATACGAGGGGAGCTTTTGATATCATATACTTCGCGAAAGTCGATGTTGGCCTTGTTGCCGCCTACATTGAGCCAGGGTAAATGATTTGTTTTGATATAATTTTTCCATTTAACGGTATCACTTGTCAAACAAATAGCATAAATATCGAAGTTTAAACTATCTTTAGCCCGATTATAAAACTCTTTCAGTAAAGGAGTGGCGGTTTTGCAATGTCCGCAATCGGTATCCCAGAACCACATGATGGTATAGTCAACATTCAATTCATAATTAGAATGGAATTTTTCGGCGGTATCTTGCATAACCAGAAAAGGGGCTGTTTTTCCTATCAATACCTTATCGAGTATATCGGCACGACGTACCATGTTTTCCAATACGGTTTCATCCACCCACGGACAACGTCCTTTGGCATAATAATTTTTAATGATATGGACAAACACAGCGTCTTGGCCTAAGTATTTGCTACGTTCAAAACGGGAACTCAAATACCAAACGATGTATTTAAACATTTCAGGATTATTTTCTGCTTTTTGAATGAGTAAATCGCTGTATTTTATGATTGTATCTATAGCCGGAACAATTACTTTATCGTAATATTCCGCCAAGTGGGGGGCGAAAACCGGTGTGTAAACCAAGGCTTCGTCGCTGAAATCGCAGTTGTCCCAATAATGGTTCACATAGTAGTTGTATTGCCAATTGGAATCGAGTATGCCTTCCGGAGGGGTATCGGGGATATCAATTTTTTGAACGAATTTCTGTGTTTTGGCAAATAAATTATTGGGATGATTTTTAATGAATTGTTTGGTATAGCTTTGCATGGAATCATATATAGACGACATTTGGGCTTTATAGGATTCAATGAGTGATTCATCGGAAATTGGCTTTTCTTGCTCCTCCTTCATTTTGTTTCTAATACTCGATCCTTCTATTTGTTTAGAAACCATATAAGCGGTAAATTCATAAAACAAATCGTTTTCGGGAGAATTGATAAAATGCACATTGTTAGAAATTTGTAAGTTTTTAGGATCCAATTCATTCGATTGAATAGTGAAAAACAGGGATGAATCAATAAGGAATTCCATGTATTTGGCGTTGTTTTGACTGGCTAGAATATATACACCTCTTTTCAGGGTATCTTTTCCTTCAAAAACAAAGGTATAAGGATTTTTCTTGG
>ENA-UOOH01002624-UOOH01002624.1-fermentation-metagenome-genome-assembly--contig:-NODE-2624-length-15085-cov-2.758616_pt1 | contig 15085 bp, 15 predicted proteins | sample MGYA00245778_ERZ724025 | MGnify/ENA primary metagenome ERZ724025 (study PRJEB28704, sample SAMN03018313) | fermentation metagenome | biome: anthropogenic terrestrial biome; feature: soil; material... | reverse complement strand
TGTTCTTTTCAATTTTGATATGGCTTGGTGTTTCTTTTGGAAAAGAATATACATCACAGTGTAATACGGCTGATTTTATTCCAATTGCAATAAATAAATCAAGCCATTTTTTAATTCTGTCAATGGTAGAATCATCGCTGCATATTTTACATGACAAATCTATATGCCCTTGTAAGAAAAACACCCCATGTTCATCAGCATAATGTTTGAATTGTGCACCAAAAACCTTTGGATCACCGCGCTCAAAAAGTATTGAGGCATGTTCACTAGAAAGTTCTGAATAATTCCAGCCTTTATTTTGAAATGCTATTACCATCTCTTCAGGGTTCAAATCGACGAAATAACCTGACCACATACTTGCTTTCATAATCATACATTCCTCGTATTATAAGTAGTAGTGTTTAGAGTCCCTCTCCAAGGACTGTGTGCTACAAGATGTTGTACATTACTCATGTCCATGGGAGATTAAACAAACTCCATACCCCCTTGCTTCAGCACTGATATTAAATCATCAATTTTTGCTATCCGTGTTGATGAGATAATGCCGCATTTTCCGACATCCTCAATTTCATGGCAATAGGATCCCGCTGACATCCTTTTTAAAAAATGGTAATCCGTATTCCTTCACCATCATATAGCGCCATCTCTTTAATGTCAAACAAAATACCTTCCGGTTCATCTTAGGCTTGATTCCTTCCTTTCAATGGGGGATCTGTGCGTTATTAGATAGCTAGAAGTTGAGTCTATTCCGTTTACATGCAATGGGTTTCGTGATATCATTTACCTGACAAACAAAGGAGGCGTGTGTTTCATGAGAAAGCAAGTTTTCTGTTTGCTTGCGGTGTTACTCTGCACCTTAGCATCATGTTCACAACCCATAAAAGGTGTAGGAAAAGCGATCGGACGGTTGAGTGGCCTGAGACCTGCCGAATCAGTATCGGCGGATTTTCAAAAGGGGTACCATACATTTACTTTTAAATTGTTAAAGGAATTATACAGCAATCACTCCAATATGTTTGTTTCACCCGCCAGTCTTTATATTGCGCTGGGCATGACTGCAAACGGCGCAAATAATGATACGCTGGCGCAGATGCTTGACACCATGGGTGTTTCTGACTCGGACATATTGAACGCCGGCTGCCGCGATCTGCAGTCACTTCTATCCGGAAACACGAAAAAATATTTTCTGCTTTCCAATGCAATATGGCTTGATGAACATTATAAGGATTCGATTAAGCCGGAGTTCCTAAAACGCAACGAGGATTATTTCGGTGCTCTGGTTGCTGCCAGACCTTTCAACCATACCCTGATACCAACCATTAACCAATGGGCGGAGAAAAACACCGATGGTATGGTAAAAAACATACTGAAGCCCCCGCTTGGACCGGATATATTTATGTTTTTGACAAACGCTCTGCTGTTTGACGGTAAATGGGAGATGAAGTTTAAAAAGGGGGATACCTTCGATGGCATTTTTCATGGTTATAATGGCGATATTTCAATTCCAATGATGCGTCGCACCGACAAAAAGAATGCATCATGGTATGAGGACGATTTGGTTCAAGTGACGCTGCTGGATTATCAGGATAAGCGCACCGCCATGCTGATTGCTTTGCCCAAAACCGATTTGGATAGCGTTATGACAGACATGACATCCGATACCATTACCAGCTGGATTGATAATATAGAAGACTGCGAATCGCTGGCTCTCACCCTCCCCCGCTTCTCGCTTACATATAAGCAGGAGATGATCGATATACTTAGGCGGCTGGGGATTACGGATGCTTTTGATGAAAAACTTTCGGATTTCAGCCGGATGACAGAGGGCATCCAAGGGCCGGTATTCATTAGCGATATCATACACCAGACGGCACTTGAGGTTGATGAAAGCGGTACGCGGGCTGCTGCGGTGTCTATTTCAATAATCAGGAGTAAATCCGCAACGATGGGTTATACAATGGTGGTTGATCGTCCGTTCCTTTGTGCAATTGTGGATAAGCCCACCGGATGTGTTCTTTTCGCGGGAACCGTTACCGACCCGCAGTTATTAAAAAATTAAAACTCTATTATAAGGCGCTGTGTCGAAACAATTGTTTTGGCACAGCGCCCTAATTTAATATGAGTATATACGCAATGCGCAGCTGAAATATGCTAATTCTTGTAATTTAATAGAATATATTATATGATTGAAATGCTGGACACTATGGGACACCAAGAAATTGGCGTAAAGGAAGTAATGTATGGACACCTGGAAATCAAGATTAAATATTCAGAAACAACTCAATTATTTATATGCTCCAATGATTGTCATGCTTATCCTAACCGCTGTCTATATCATAAAGGGTGTTTTCCCCTTCGGTTCCAACACCATTGATGTCTATGATATGGGGCAAATGAACGCCCCCATGTATTACCATCTGTACGACGCACTGCATGGAACAAAACCCCTGTTTTATGACTGGTATTCCGGCCTCGGAATCAACATGAGTGAAACAGTATCTATTTGCAGTCTTCTCAGTCCTTTTAATATTTTCTTTTATTTTGTAAGCAGAGACGGTATCCTTCAAAGCCTCTCGCTTTTTACCATGATAAAAATGATGGCAATGGCTGCGACTATGTATCTATTTCTGGACAAAAAATTCCGGGTTTGCCTTTTCTGGAAAGTGATGTTTGCGGTTAACTATGCATTATGCGGTTTTTCTTTACAGTATTATTCCAATAATCAGTGGCTGGATATTGCAGCTGTCTTCCCGTTGCTGCTTCTGTCATTGGTTTATTTGTTTGAGAAAAATCGTGCGGTTCCCTATATCGCTGTATTGTCTTTGTGCATGATTATAAATTTTTACATTTCAGCCATCTTGTTGATGTTTTTATTCTTTCTAAGTGGCCTTTACTTTTTGATTTTCAAGGATACAGCGGATAAAAGTCGAAAAATACTCTCACTTGGAATTGGAACTGCTGCAGCCGTCGGGATCTCCTCATTTATCTGGCTTCCTGCCGTTATACAGATATTGGGTTCAATCCGCACATCGGCCAAAACCAATGTAGTGAATCAATATATAAGCATTCTGGAAAAGAAAAACGGTACAGTAAATGCACAAGTTGAAAAATGGTGGATGCTGCTGGGAACAGCATTGGCTTTTGCCTTGATCGTGAAAGGCATTGCTCAGGATAGAAAAAACAAAAAGATCAATCTGTTTATAATCGGCTGTGTCCTGCTTGTCACCCTTCAGCTCTTTTTTGAAAACATCAATCTGTTGTGGCATGGCGGCAGTTACATTGGATTCCCTGTCAGATATGGTTTTATTATCAGCTTTGTTTTATTAAGTGCAGGCTGTTACTATGTCAGCAGGGATTCTGTTCTAAACGGTATATCAATCCAAAAAACCAATCTATCATTACGCGAAAAATCTCTAAATATTATTATTTGGTTTTGTCTTTTTATTATCCTTACAAGCACTCTGTGGAATATATTTTCAAGTGTTAATACAAAACAAAAAATCGAGATATTTAAGCTCAGTATCATTCTTTTTATTTTTCTGATTGTTTCCTTTTTGGTTTTAATCACTAAGCTAAAAAACATCATAAATTACCGTTGGATCAGTGTTTTGGTTATATCGGAATTGTTTCTCTGCTCCTACCTATTCATCCTGCCAAGCTGGAGAGCTCAAATCAAAGAGCAGTCCTCAGGATACATCCGCACAGCCACCGAGTTAAAAAATGATTTGGATATTTATTCGTCCGACTTGGACAGAATTAAAAACATCGGCAACACACTTAACTCAAATTATCCGTTTATCTTACAGCGTTCTGCTCTGTCAAACTGGACACATACCATCACCAAAGAGCTGCAGGATCATATGAAAAATCTGGGCTACTCGGTCCGGTATACACGCCTGGTAGACTCAGGCGGTACGGCATTTACAGACGCACTAATTCATGTAAATCAAACATTGTCTCCGCATGAACTGGACAGCAGTCTATATTCTTATACAGGCAAGTCGAATACATACAGGTTATACAACAACAAATACGTTCTGCCGTTTGGCATTCCGACATCCGATACCATCACTTCTCTGCATTACCAGAACAAAAGCCGGTTTGAATATCAAAATTCAATTTACGAAGCTTTATACGGACAAAAAGACCTGTTTTGCATTGTAAAAACATCGGACAACCAAGTGAGAAAAGCAGAAAGCCTGAATGATGATATCCAGCTTCTCACATATAACATGAGTATTCAGGGAGATCAAGCTCTTTATATCGATGTCCAAGCAAACGATAAACAAAATATGACGTTTTCCATAGGAGACAAGGTGTTGCCGATTCCATCTATTGGTCAAGATAAAAACAATGTCTATCCTGCTTTGTTTAACAACAATATCCTGCTGGCAGGTACATTCAGCAACGAGACCGTAACTCTTAAAGTAAAGTGCCCGGCTGACTTTAATGCAGATTTAATAGAGCTTGGGTTAATGGATCTTGCAAAGCTTGAAGGCTTTATAAATAGCTACAGCAAGTATGATGAAAATATCGAAATTGTAAACAGTAAAGTATTTCTAAACGTTACCGGAGACGAAACCCGAAATATGCTGTTTCTTCCGATCGCCTACGACAAAGGATGGAGCTGCAAGGTCAACGGCAGGAACGTACCCGTGGAAAGGGCGATTGACTCATTTATCGGCGTCCGACTGAACAACGGCACCAACAATATTCAGCTAACCTTTTCCCCATGTGGGATGAAAACAGGAGCATTGGTGAGTGTTGTTTCCATATTGGTTGTGATACTGATGATAATAATCAATAAAAAGAAACCTGTAGTCATTCCGGAATTACTGCTAGGCATAATCGGATCGGCATTTTACGCCGTCTGGTATTTTGCCGTTACTTTTGTTTACATTATACCCGTGTTTTATACGTTGTTTCAAAACCTAATCCGTAAATGCGGTTCATAAGCCCACACCTAAAAAACGGTGGGCTGCAAATTTGCAGCCCACCGTTTTTTAATATTTAATTCGGATCGTTTCCGGTCTCGATGCCTGTAATCATATCAACCCGGCGCTTATGACGACCGCTCTCAAAGGGAGTCTCCAGCCAGATTTTAGAGATCATACACGCCAGCCCGGAGCCGATCACACGCGCACCAAAGGCCAGCATATTTGAATCATTGTGCATACGGGATAATTGAGCCGAATACGGTTCACTGCATACAACGCAGCGAATTCCAGGCACCTTATTGGCGACCAGAGACATTCCGATGCCTGTTCCGCATATCAAGATGCCCCGGTCACACTCACCGGAGGCCACCGCACGAGCTGCTTTCGCCGCAAAAACGGGATAATCACAGCTTTCGGCACTGTACGTGCCAAAATCCTTGTAGGTCAGTCCCATTTCATCCAGCATAAGAATAATGTCCTTTTTCATTTCGAGAGCCGCGTGATCACAGGCAAGCGCAATCATTTACAACATCCTTCCCAGCGGTGATTCCCAACCGCTTATCCAATCAAGATTGTACGCAGGGATTCATAACATCAAATCCAAAACCCAGTATTCACCATGATTCCGGTTTATTATAAAATTAAGGTAAACATTCATAAAGCAGGTGGTAACCTGCTTTATGATATATTATATCACATTTTAACACATTTAAAAGACCAAAATCTATGTTTTATAAAAACATAGGCTGAATCTGAACACCCGTCAGTGCGGCAGTAATCGTCTTCTCCAAAAGCGAAAAATCTGCAACCAGTGAATTGGGTTTGTATATCGGATCATCCTGTTTCAATGGAACAAAATATATGTATTTGGAATTTTTCAGAAAAGCAATATTACGCATGGAAGCGCCCAAGGCATCATTGGTAGCAATTCCGAGTACAACCGGCATACTGCGGCGCAGATGTGACTTGACCGCAAGAGCAACCGGCGTGTCGCTGATACCGTTTGCCAGACGTCCTAAAGTACTTCCCGTACAGGGTGCGACCACCAAAATATCCAAAAGGGCACTGGGGCCGATGGGTTCAACATCAACCAGGGTTTCGAGCGGCTTATTGCCGGTTATCTCCTCTAGCGTCCTGCGCAGCTCTGCAGCCGTACCGAAACGTGTGTCGGTTGATGCCGCATTGTATGACAGGATGGGTGTTATTTTGGCACCCGCATCCACAAGCTGACGCAAGCTGCTCAGAATCCGATCCACCGTGCAAAATGAGCCTGTTATTGCAAAACCCAGACGTAATCCGTCCATCACATTGCCTCCTTCAGCATATTCAGGATGGTGTTTTTAATGATCTGTCCTGCTGTTTTAGGCGCAACGCGTCCGGGAAGCGATAATGCCCATATTGTTTTAATCTGCAGTTCAGCTGCAGCATTAAACTCTACCCCTCCGGGCCTGGATGCAAGGTCAATCAGCAACGTGTTTTTGTCAAGCTTACTTAGAACATCGTGGTTAAAAATCGGGAAAGGGACTGTATTAAATATAACATCGAAATCTCCTGCCTGTGAAAGCTTTGCCAACTCCACTGATCTGCATCCATGAGAATCCGCCCATGCCAAATCAGAGAATTTTCGCGCGGCAACGGTTACATTGGCGCCCAGCGCGACAAGCAGGCGAGAGAGCATTCGTCCAATCCGGCCATAGCCTGTAATCAGGCAGTTTGCTCCGTTGATTGTAACCGGAAGCTCCTCCATAGCAAGCTGAACCGCTCCTTCGGCTGTGGGGACAGCATTGTAAATTGCCATCTCTTCACGTTTCAGATAATCGTCTATTTTCAGCCCCCGCTTTTCAACCTCGTCTCGGATCTCCTCTGTAATTGCCCCGCCCACCATTCGCTGATTGGGTTTTATGGCGCTAAGCACCTGATCAATTGAAATCCGTACACGAGAAAAAGGTGCGTTGATTGTAGAACCATCAGTGCTCACCGGAACAGGCAAAATAATGAAATCGGCAAGGGATACCGCCTGGGATGGGTTTGTACAGCCGGTCACACAAGGTGGAAGATCGGTACTGTCAAATCCGGACGAAATTACCTTATATCCATCCGCAGCCAGCAATCCTGCAAGATAAGCACATCTGAGATCGCCGCCTATTACGGCAAACGTGTCTATATTCATGGTATGTAACCCCCAAAATTTATCTTGCTATATCCTATGAAAATCACAGTAAACCTGTGCTTTGATTATTCCGTTAAAATCGTAATATAACAAGATAAAACAACCATTCAAAGATTATGAACGCAACTTCCCCCGGCTGTATGCTGAGGGAAGTTGAGACAACAACGCACCTTTATCATAGCAGACAAAGGTGCGTTGTTGTATATAAGGCGGTAATGAAAAAGATGCCGTTATTTTGCTCCATATATTTAATAGTCTCTTTCTCCTCTAATTGCCTTCTGTCTCATACGATGGGTCAGGAAGATGGATATCGCGCCGAGAACTGCTAGCACCAGTCCGCTGACAACCAGGGTTCTCAAAGTGGTGCCGACAACCGAAGCAAACAGCATTCTGACATGCTCGGGAGAAATGTTTATTTTGTTGTACGAACCCTGTATCAGAAAAAGCAAAGGAACAGGGACAATCATAAGTGCGGATGCAAACAGGCTGTATGTGCAATAACGCACAGCACGGTGCTTGAAGGTATGGATACGGAACAAAAACAGCGCAAGTAAGATTAGAAGGACTGAAAATATTAGGAGAACATAGGTGAAAGCGTTTTCAAACCAAAGCCTGATCGGTGCAAAGCTTTTCAAGTAGGGTACGCTGATCTGACGCTCATATTCCTCCAAACAATAATCAGCAAGCGTATCGAGGTTTGTTTCGGTGATGTTTATATTATTATGATGAGCCTGTGAATACGGGATGAATCAAACGTATCGTCAATATTCACCAGTATTGATGATACGTTAGCCTTGGAATCCTCCCGAATGATCTGGGCATTAAACAGACCATCATAAACCTCTTCCGGTATATTACTGGGAGGCGCAACCTCATTCTTCAGGGTTTCTACAAGCGAATCGAGTGCCGATTGATAATACCTATCGTCCATTCTATCTGATATAAACCCAGAATGAAACAGAGTTAGGGACAAACTTATGAAAACCACCAGAAATGTAATACAGATCATCATCATAAACGACAGTATTCCGCTGATGAACTGTGATACTCGGACTTTAATCATGGAATATTTACCTTTCCTTATGCTGCTGCAGGATTAGATACAATCCTGGGACCCGACACCTTTTCTCCATAGACAAAATAGCGCTTTGAGGTGAGCCCAAGTGTGTTAAACGGATAACATGTGTAAAGAATTAGCTGCTCCTTATCCTGAGATAGATTGTAAGCGCTTTTGTCATTGTGGTCAGCGATTTTGGTTCCAGTGACCTTATACTTATAAATGCCGTAATTTGTGGTAATAACAACAATATCATTGTCTTTCACAAACTGCAGCCCACCGAATGCACCATTATTGTGTCCGCTGATTAGCAACGGCTTGCCGTATCCTGGGATTGAGCTCCCTAAATACTGACCGACTCCCTTTTTAAGAACTGCGCTGCTGTCTCCGAAGTACAAATCCGTCTTAATCGAGTACGAAGGAATCTCCAGCCGAGCATAATGCGTGCCGTAGACCGGCATTTGCACGGTTTTCTCCTCTACGGTTTCGGCATTTAAATCGTCCGTATCCTTCTGTCCAAAAATCGACGCCACCCTTGAAGCGTGATTGGGCTGATTCTCTGAAATAATAAGGTTCAAGGATGATACCATTGGCATTACAATCGAGGCAAAGGCACTATACAAAATAACGTATCCGATGATGCAGAAAAGCAATGGCAAGTACAGATATACCATTGCTCTTTTCTTTATAAAATAGAATAGCCTCATTTTGAAAAAAGCCTCATCTTGCGAGCAGCTACAAAACATCCGACAATTAATGCAAGACCTGCACCTGCTATTACCGCTAGAGCACTTGAATCCGGACCGGTTACCTTTATGACACCCTCATCAGATGCAACCGGATTTCCTTTGTCGTCCAGAATGGTGATTACACTCTTGGCTGAATCCACCGAAACAGTGAGATCAATCACTTCTGCGGCATTCTGAATATTCTCAAGAATTGCCGACTTATCCCTTGCATCCAGTGCGGCAATGCTGGCAGCACCCGAGTCTTTCACAATGCTTATGGCATCCTCAACCTCTGTAACAATTAAATCGGCCTGATTCTTTGTAATGGTTACATCGTCCCTCTTAAGGTAATTCTCTGCTTGGGTGAGAACATCCGAAGGCAGGGAGACCACTTTTCCGTCAACTGTAAAGGAAGAAGTAAGCGCATCGAGAACCTTTTGCTTGTTTGTATCAAGCCCGGCAGCAGAAGCGGTTATTGATAACGCAGCCATGACAAAACAGATTACTGTCAAAATTGTTTTTTTCATTCTTAAAACTCCTTATTTTGGGATATAACGCGAACAATCACAACATCTATATTATATCCTGTTATAACCAATTGAGCAATTGGTAAATGGTAAATAAATCAGCCGATATTAATCGACTATTTTGGGATAAATAACATATTTTTTAGCAAATTAATCTAAACTCTACGAAATTACACCACCTAAAACTTAGTAATATTCAATGATAATCGACGATTTTTTAAAGGTAATGAGTGAATAGCGAGGTTTTAATTGCAGATCGGTATCCATACTGCTTTTAATGAAAAATATCTATTTAAATGAACCGAACAATATGTTATAATAACCCGAGTGTAAAACATCCAACCCTACTAGTTTTTGGTGTTTCACTGATTATGAAGCGATACACGCTTGGTCATATTCTGTTAATGTGACCTTTATCATGACCGTCGGTAGAAAACAAAGGAGGCAATAATGTGCATAATTCTATGGATTTAATGGATCTGCTGCGTCTGCTCACAAAAAAGCTCTGGCTTATTCTGACCTTGTCTTTTATAGGTTTTTTGTTTGCATTCAGTATTACAAAGCTTGTATTAAAACCGATGTACACCTCTTCGGTCGAAATGTATGTCAGCAATACGGTGGAGTTAACGCAGGGTGATATTGACTACAATGATATTAGTGCAGCCCAGCAGCTTGTTAATACATATGCCAGAATTATTCAAAGCGACAGGGTATTAGATGAAGTTATATCTTCCGAGAACCTATTATTCACTTCAAAACAGATTCGGGATATGATGAAAGTCGGTTCTGAGGATAATACTCAGATTATGGTGGTGGAGATCACCACAAACAGCCCCCAGCTCTCTGCCAATCTTGCCAATTCGATTGCCGAGATTTCGCCGAGAATTATTAATCAAATCACAAAAACGGGTATGGTGGAAGCAATTAACAAGGCCAAGGCAAATCCAATCGCCTCTTCTCCAGATCTGAGAATGAATTGTCTGCTTGGAATCTTGCTGGGCTTAATTGCTTCGGTTTTATATATTGTTCTAAATGATCTTCTTGACGTACATGTTAAAGGGGTAGATGATATCAAGAATCATTATAATATTCCGATTCTCGGTACCATTCCGGTCATAAACGCTCAGTCAAAAGGAGGCTTTAATTATTATGAACGTTAAATGGTCTGAAAAGGGAGCAGTTGATTTTACTACTTCAAAAAAGCGAAAGACAATGGATGGTATATTGCTGTCCGAGTCAGCGCCATTTCATGTCAGAGAGGCGTTCAAAACCATAAGAACTAACCTTCTTTTCACGCTTGCTACGACAGACAGCAAGGCCGTTGTGGTTGCCAGTGCGATGCCCAATGAAGGAAAATCCACAACATCGGCTAACCTGGCTGTAGCACTTGCACAGACCGGCGCGCAGGTTCTTCTGATGGATTGTGATTTGCGTAAGCCGTCTGTTCACCGCCTCTTTAAGCTTCCTATGGATAAGGGACTGACAAGCGTTCTCTGCGGTATCGATAAAATTGAGGAAGCGCTGCATGAAAATATTACGCCCAATCTTGATATAATAACAGCCGGTCCAATCTCCCCGAATCCGTCTGAGCTTCTGGGTTCTACTCGCATGTCTGATTTATTGACGATTGTGCAAAAAGCTTATGATTACGTGATTCTCGACGTATCTCCCGTTAATATTGTTTCGGATGCAATCATTGTTGCAAAGCAGACAGCGGGTATTTTGCTGATAGCCAGACAGGGACAATCCCGTCACGATCAGCTTCGAAAAGCCATTGATAGCTGCGAATTAGCGGAGGTCAATATTCTGGGCATGGTAATCAATGAGTCTAAAAGTGCAAGCACAAGTTATTACGGATATGAGTATAGCAAACTTGATAGAGAAGCCAAAAAGTAGGTTTTCTCCCTTGGTGCTTGTATAAGGAGGACTTTTTTTGTTGATTGATTTTCATGCACATATTCTGCCCGGCATTGATGACGGAGCCCGAGATTTGGATATGTCGCTTGCCATGCTTTCGATGCTGGAAAAACAGGGTGTTGGCATTGTTGCTGCAACCCCGCATTTTTATGCGCATAGACAGCCGATTGAAACATTTCTTCAAGAAAGACAGCATGCGCTGGATTTGCTGTTGTCCAAACGATATGAAGGGATGCCGGTTATAGCGCCTGCATCCGAGGTTTATCTGGAACGGGGTATTCGGAACATCGACCTTGGTCCTCTATGCTACGGGGAAACAAATCTCCTTCTGCTGGAGCTGCCGTATACAACATACCAGAGCTGGTTTCTTGAAGAGGCATATAATTTATGCCTGAGTCAGTCCATCACGCCTGTATTCGCACATCTCGATCGTTACCTGACCATGTATCCAAAGGATGCCATTAATGAAATATTAGAGTTTGATGATGCGATTATTCAGATTAATCACGGGGCTTTATTTTCGGGCCAAAGACGTAAAGCAGTGATAAAATGGATCAAAGAAGGGCGAACTGTTTTGTTCGGAAGTGATTGTCACAACCTAAAAAGCAGGTGTTCGCTGGAATCACAGGCACAATCTGTGATAGAATCCAAGCTGGGCAAAGGCTGGCTTACCGGATATGAGGAGTATTCACTCCGGATTCTCAGCAACCCTGCTTGATATCAAACCTTCCCCCATTAAGGCTTCGGATTTAACTTGTTAATAAAAACGCAGGGGTGTGCATATGAAAGGACGGTCATATATGAGAATATCAATACGGGTTCTTTCCGCACTATCTGCTCTGTTTATGGGAACGATTCTTTCGTCATGCGGGAGTGATGGAAAACAGATTAAAAACGAATATAAGCAAATAACAGTTGAAGAAGCAAAAAGGATTATGGATGAGGAATCGGGGTTTGTCATCTTGGACGTGAGAAGGCAGGATGAGTATGATTCCGGTCATATTCCGGGTGCTGTTCTGCTTACGAATGAAAGCATCGGCAGTGGTGAAATTCCTGCTTTGCCGGATAAAAGTCAGAAAATCCTTGTCTACTGCCGAAGCGGAAATCGAAGCAAACAGGCAGCTAACAAACTAGCGGATCTCGGATATACCAATGTTTATGAGTTCGGTGGCATTAATGACTGGCCGTATGAAATAGAGTGAATCCCTTTTTGATTTGTGCGGGATAAACCATAGGTGCCATTTTATAACGCACCCATTGAAAACAGCGTTTCGCATCCGAGAGGTTGCAAAACGCTGTTTTCTATTTAATCGTAAGAATCTCCCTGGTCTCGTCGCTGCCTGAATAAGTCAGTGTGATGCTGTCTCCCTCTTTAATAAACGGCAGCCGGTTGGAGGTTTTTATTGGCGCGACATATACAACATCGCTGTCAGTCAGAGTGATATAATAATTTGTGTTTCCGTCAACAACCGCACTGACGATTCCGGCCACTGTCCCTGTGATCTCAGTACCTGCACCGGCGCTGACTCCTTCCTCCTGTGTCAATGCCTTCACATAGTTGGTTCTGGCATCAGCAACAGAAGTGCCGGTTCCCACGATCTGATACCGGGCGACATCAACAAAGGCATACATTTTAACAAGACCAGCAGCGTCCTTGAGGGACATAAAATAAGTCGGTCTGTCTGCTACATTCAGCAAAAGCGGAAATGTGGATGAATATTTCAGATGCTGCACCTGACCTTCTGCCGAGGACATGGCCGAAACCTCCTCAGCCCCCGGCACACTGTAGAATTTTGTTTCCTTGGTACGCATATTCACCAGAACAAAGCCTACATTAGACTGATCTCCGGTTACCGATGTCATGCCTGTATAAAGATAAACGTCATCGTTTACCGCAATATAGTTGTATCCTGAAGTTGTCTGCAGCACACCGCGCTGTCCGATGACAGAGTTGACAAAACCGTCCTGATACTTGCCATTGTAATTGAGCTGCTGTATTGCAAGATCTGACCTGTATACACGGTCAACCCACTGTGGTATTTTATTGATTGGATACCACTCGTGCGAACCGTCAATCGCGTTGACAAGCACCGCTCCTTCGATGTCGCGTCCTCCCCATACTCCGATGCGGTAATAATAAGTCGGAGCGATCCAGTAGGGAGTTCCGCTTTCATCTACTTCAAAAACATAGGCGTCAAACAGCTTTGTAGGGTAATTAAAACGAATATGGCGGGTTAAGTCACGAAGAAGATATTCATTTGGTGAATATTTCATTCCATTTTCGAGTTGGAAAAGATACGTTTCCTGTGTCACCATATCGACCTTAATATATGCCGGAATTCCCTTTTTATTATTATTCATCCATTTGAAGAAATCCGCATAATAAAGCGGAGTTACGCGAACCGGTCGGCCTTTAAGGTTGATCTGGGTATAGTCGGTTGAAATTTCAAACTGTGATACAAGATCGGTTATTTCCCCCAGCTTACGCTTACCAAGTTGAATAGCGGTATCCCGATCAACCACCGGAATCTGACTCATTGACAACTCGGCAATATCCTCGGTAAAGCTGCCTTCCCCACGTATAATCAAATCCTTATAACGGGAGGCGTTAAAGACCGGCAAACCCATCAACCACAGAATAATAGCAATTAAAAGCAACCCTCCGACTGTAATTGATGCCATTTTAATTCTTTTGTTTCTTATCATAGGAAAATCGACATATTGAGTGCCTTCCTTTTTATTTTGAACCACAACTTCCGAAAAAAGGTCGGGATTTCTGGGAATGACAAACGCAGCGATAAAAGCAGCAGCTGTCAGGATAATAAACACCCAAAAGTTGATGCTAACCGGATTGATGGGCGGCAGCATAAACCAGTAAAGTACAAACACAAACATTATTGCGATAATCGGTGCGATTACCATTGATTTTGTAAAGTTTCTAGTTTTAGTCATATTTATAGCATTCCTTTCTGCCATCGGGATTGTATACCTTTAATTGAGTCTACCATATTCTTACTTCCGTCGCAACTTAAAGATTTTGTTCGATTTTTATTATCATTAATTTCCATAGCTATCTCCGGTTTATTTGGAAATGATATTTGATGATATAATTCTAATAATATATATGAGGCCTTTTTACAAAGGATTGGAGGATATTATGCATAGTGAAACGTATGAAAATCTTAATGATCTGCTAAATCAAAATTCGCGGGCGGATGATTTTTTTGAAGCACTGCCGTCTTATGTTCAGGAAATGATCAGGGAGCGAGGAAACAACATCCGTTCCGAGCATGATATGCGGATGTATGCCGAAAATATTGTTCAGGGAGATAAATAATCCGCAGATAGGTATTGTTTTGAAAAACCGAAGTTTTAAGGAGAACTAGATTTAATTTATATTAATTAAGAAAACGCCTGAAACTATCGGGCGTTTTCTTAATTTGAATATATTAGGTTATAATGAAAATCATTACCGATAAAAAATTTTTATGGTTAAATACTTTATTTTTTAGGTGGAACATTAAAAACAGACCTCAACAAGTTTGATGACGGTCAAATTACTACATCAAAAGGAGGTTAAAATTTGGAAAAGATGAAATTTTGCACATTGGCATTTAGCTGCGGTCAAATAATCTTTATTCAATACGGTTCTATGCCGAAATGGATTTACCATACAGGCAAACCAGAAAGGCATGGGTATAGAGATGCGTAAATGTCTTCACCATATAAGCGCCGTATTACTGGCGTTC
>ENA-UOOH01002622-UOOH01002622.1-fermentation-metagenome-genome-assembly--contig:-NODE-2622-length-15091-cov-267.000200_pt1 | contig 15091 bp, 10 predicted proteins | sample MGYA00245778_ERZ724025 | MGnify/ENA primary metagenome ERZ724025 (study PRJEB28704, sample SAMN03018313) | fermentation metagenome | biome: anthropogenic terrestrial biome; feature: soil... | reverse complement strand
CCCACAACTCAATAAAATCAATAGTATCAAGCAGGCAAGACGATTCATTGATTTTCCTCATAAATAATTATATATTATTAAAATAATAATCACAATGCCTATTGTATATGATTTTGCACCTTAAGTGCGTAAATTTTAAATTAATTATTTTTTTAGGAGCGTATTAATGGACTATTTTTTTCTTTTCGAATTTTCTTTATATCTGATAATTTGTCGATTTATTTTTTGGCTGCAGTGAGCCTCTCAGAACTTAACTGGAACAATCTTAGTTAACATTCAAGGCAAAAACCGGAATTTCAATATGTGTTGGATTCGCAAGGGCGGTAACTTATCAGGCATTGGGATGGTTTTGAGAGTAGATTTTATTTCAGTCAATACCCCGCAGCAAGCTGCGGGGCTGGAATTTTTTTGTTCTCATCTACTGAATCTGGAGCAGAGGCGCGGACATGCCCTATTGTTTGCAGGGGAGTGCGCAGGACAACATTGATTGTTAGACAGTTAGTTATTTTCCTATTTTTCATCTTCTGGTTTTTCATTTTCTGATTTTTCATCTTCCGACTTTTTATCTTCTGGTTTTTCATCTTTTAGTTTTTTATCCTTCGATTTTTTTATAAGCCCACATATAACTCCAATAAAAGAAACCCCTACTCCGCTAAATACCCATTGTATATTTTTATACATCCATGACTGATCATCATCCTCTTCTAAGATATTCAAAGTAACTGCAATTTTGACGAATTGATTATGGATGTAATCAGAATTAACCGTGGGATTTTGAGGTTTTTCAGAATCTTCGCCTGAAGGCCTAGAACTTTTTTCTTCTCCAGCTTTGTTCCCGACTCGTTTAGAATTAGAATTTGATGTTTCTGTAGATTCGGAAAACATAGTTGTTACATTTCTATCGTTTTTAATTTCACCTTTATCAATTTTGAATCCATAAGCAGTCCCTGAGTTACCTGTTATAAGTTTAACTTTTAACGTATCTCCTGTATACCATTCTGTCCAGAAATCTTTACTTGACTGCCAGTAACTATAGGTCACAAGTTCATTGTCATATTTATCATAAAGAACGACTTTATCGGAGGTATCAGCAAGATTAAGACTTTCGAAGTGGATTCGTGTCTGAGTAGCACCAGGTTCACTTATATCAGGCCATTTATATTCAAAATTATTTGCGTAAGGATGATATGACTCTGCTAAAGAGTTATTAGATATACACACATCTGATCTGCTTTCTAATTTGTCAATTTTGAACCCATATCCTGTCCCTTGATCGCTTGTGATGAGCCTAATTCCTAACGTATCCCCTACATACCATTCTGTCCAGAAGTCTGCCTTTGTGATGCCAGAATAAGTTACAAGACTATTTCCATACTTGTCTAAAATAATTAATTTATCGTACCTACCAATATCTAAATCTGAAAAGTGAAGTCGTATTTCAGTAACACCAGGTTCACTTATATTAGGCCACGTATATGTAGAATTATTTGCATAAGGATGTTTAGACTCGGCTAAAGATTCAGATGATGCTGCAGGCATACACGCGAGAACTAGTGCAAATAGACAACACAAAACAGTTTTTAAAATATTTATTTTAGACATTTTTTCACCCTTTTCAGTCTTATAAAATGTCATTACTTTAACAGGAATACTAACAGAGAGGAAAATAGTACATAGACAAATTTACTAAAATTTACTGTCATTTAGACAGTAAACGTTCTAAAGTGATTGGTTTCTCATTTTAAGCAGATAACCTCGAAAGACTCAGCATTTTCTGTTTCAGTTAAATCCCACGAGGCTTGCAGTGTGGTGTGATAGCTTTGATTATAGGTGTACGAAAAACTTGGTAGATAGCTACAATTTAATTTATTGAAACTCATCCAAAGTTGGATGTTTCTAAATATCGAAATATTTTCAAAGATATTGTATAACATATATAATTATTTTTCGAAAATATCAAAAAACAATGGAATGTTTGGTATATAAGTTAATTTATTTTTATTGATAATGCTACAAAACTTAATCCAAAATTTTAATATTTATGAAATTTAGTAAAATTAAATAAAATACTAAAGGATTTTTGAAATTATTGTATAAAATAGAGATAGATTATCTTTTTCAAAAATACGCCTTTAAATCTTATCCCTTCCTTTCCTATTCCATAACTTTCATAACTAAGTACAAAGATACATCTATCAAAAAACTGGAATGAATTACAGGAGTCTTGAGATAGAGGGATTGTGAGCTACAACCAGTATAGAATTATGAAGAGGCTGAAGCTACACATCCCTCATCTCAATCTTAAAGAATTCGCTTTCTCAATGTATAGAATGTCAAAAGTCCCAGAAGCGCTATAAATGACCCAAATCCCGGACTTTTGGTTTGATTTTGTGATTGAACGGCATTCTTTGTATCAGTGGAAGGGAGTTGTGAGTCTGATGGTGTTCCTTCCTTAACTTTTATCGGCAGATTGAGTGTATAATCTTCTGCATTATCTGGATCACCATCGAAATAGTAAATTACCCTGCCATTGACATCAAAGTTTCCAACCTGATTGGACTTAATTCTTACTTCGATATCTTTTCCCTGTCCAGGTTCAAGTTCATAAGTAGTTGTATACTGGCCAGCTCCAGACTGAACAAACTCAGAAGAGGTTACACTCATTCCCGAAGGAGGAAGGAGAATTACCTGGATGCGCATAGTTGGTTTTGTGATTAAATTTACGGCAGAAAGTCTGAGCAGAATGTCTTCTCCTAAAGTAACGTCTGTCTTTTCGCCGTATAATTGTACACTAGCAGATGTTTTTCCCTCATTTTCATTTTTAGTTTTTTCTACTTGTTTAGGCTTGGGATCTTCTATTTGCTTAGACTTAGGATCTTCGGAACTAGAAGTTCCAGATGGGTTAGAACTTATTTCATCAACAAATCTAGGGGGCTCACTTTTTTCATCCATTCTAGTTTCGGCCTTGTCAATTTTGAATCCATTTGCAGTTCCTGAACTGTCTGTTACAAGTTTGACTTTTAACGTATCTCCCGTATACCATTCTGTCCAGAAATCTTGAGAATTAACACCACTCATATAATTTCCATATATCGCAAGTACATTATCATATTTATCATAAAGGATTAACTTATCGTAAACTTGAAAATCATATCGCTGATTTTTGGCAAGCTTAAGATATTCAAAGTGAAGCCGTATTTGATCGGCACCAGGTTCGCTTATGGTCCAAGTATTCTTATAATTGTTTGCATAAGGATGATCAGATTCCGCTAAAGAGTTAGATTCGGCTAAAAAGTCCTTAGAAGCGCTCGTGTCCGTTCTTATTTCGGTCTTGTCAATTATAAACCCATTTGCAGTCCCTGAACTGTCTGTTACAAGTTTGACTTTTAACGTATCTCCCGTATACCATTCTGTCCAGAAATCTTGAGAATTAACACCACTCATATAATTTCCATATATCGCAAGTACATTATCATATTTATCATAAAGGATTAACTTATCGTAAACTTGAAAATCATATCGCTGATTTTTGGCAAGCTTAAGATATTCAAAGTGAAGTCTTATTTGATCGGCACCAGGCTCGCTTATAGTCCACGTATTTTGGTAATTATTTGCATATGGATGATCAGATTCCGCTAAAGAGTTGGATTCTGTAACAAAATTATTTGAGGTACTAGTATCTTGTCTGGTTTCTGTCTCAATATCTTCTGAAATATCTGTTTCCGTATTGTCAGAGGCTCCTACTTCAATATCTTCTGAAGTATCTATTTCTATATTGTTAGAGGTTTCTGTTTCGTTGCTGTAATAACCCGAATCTGTTGAAGTTTCAGATGAGGCACACGCGCTTATGACATTGCCTGTTAAAATACAACCTATTAAGAGATATGCTGTTAAAACCCTTAAAACTCTTAAACTATCTCTCTCAGACATTCTATCACCTACTGTGTAACAATTCTGTTATCAAAACACTTATCGATTGATATTGACTTTGAGGAAACCGAGGACTCTGACAAATAACTAAAGGACAATAAAAAACGCAATAAGTCGCCGAAAATTTAAGAATGTCAGTTCACAGAGATTTGTCTATTAAATCTTATAAAGATGGTTAGTTCTCATCTGATAGGATTTTCAATATTTCACCTGGGTTTCAAACTCATTGGTTTTATTTTACAACCGGCTGGAGTTTTAAAAAGGGAAAAATTCATGGATATCCCCTCTTTAAGCCATTTGAGCTCTATTTATTTTTGAATTATCTTCTCCTGACAATATACATGCCTAACAGCCCTATGCCTGCAATTATTGCCCCAAATCCGGGGGTACTGAATGAACCTTGTCCTTCTGCTTTTACCCCTGAGGTCTCTTCAAGGTCAGGAGTTTCTGTGGGGTTCTTGGAAGGTTCCTTGACTGTAAAGGGATGAGAAAGAGAAATAGGACTATAATCATCCTTGTTATCTCCGGGCCAGTAAAGACCTGTGAATTGTACAGTAGAGCTACCCACCTTTTCTCCTTTTATATTAATGTAAATTGTCCGGGCATTTCCTGGCGGTACTGAAAACGTGCCTTGTACCATGCCAGCTGAGCCTGTCTGGCCAAAACCCTGTCCGTATACATGAATACCAGAAGGTACGCTGATCCTTGCATCCACATTCAAAGTCACGTCATTGAGGGATGGGTTATCGATATAAAGTTCAACAAGACCATCTTCATTTTCAGTAATGACGTCGTTAACCGGCCGGAGGACTACGGTTGGGCCAATTCTGAATTTCTGTTCGGTTGTAGGGGTTCCTTTTATTTTTCCTACAGTTTCAGTTTCATTGACCAGACATGATTCGTTTATAGGGGTGGATCCATTAATAGTTGAGACTTGATATACTGATTGATTTTCGGTCGTATTATTTCCCTGTGCCCCAGCGGTAACGCCCGTGAGTGCAACCCCAAAAACAAGAATTGACATTAGCAGTATTGACAGATATTTTCTCATACTTTACACCTCTTCCAGAGTATTACCTATAAAATTATTTTTATCAAAAAACAAACATAATTTAGATAGATATAATCTATATTGATAAGACTTGTGATTTTAATTTTTATACCATATTTTATACTAAGTGTTGGATGATTTCTATGCAGCCAACCTCAAAACTATATTTAACTCATTAATTTAGAAAAGTATTCCATTAAATGATAAAAAGGCGCTACTATTGAGAAGCTGGAACTGAACTACAGGAATCTTGAGATAGGAGGACGGTGAGCTACAACCAGTATAAAATTATGAATAGGCTGGAGCTACACACCCCTTATATCAACTTAAAGAATCCGTTTTTTCAATGTACAAATAGTCAAAAGCCCCAGGAGCGCTGTAAATAACCCAAATCCCGGACTTTTATTTTCATTATCTGATTTGACATTGTTCTCTGAGCCTGAGGGAATAGATTGTAAGTTTGATGGTGTTCCTTCCTTAACTTTTATCGGTAGAATAAGTTTATGATCCTCTGCGTTCTCTAGATCACCTTCGAAATAGTAAATTACTCTGCCATTAACATCAAAGTCTCCAATCTGATTGGATTTAATTCTTACTTCGATATCTTTTCCGGCTCCAGGCTCAAGTTCATAAGTAGTTGTATACTGACCAGCCCCAGATTGAATAAATTCTGAGGATGTTACACTCATTCCCGAAGGTGGAAGAAGGATTACCTGGACGTGCATAGTCGGTTTTGTGATTAAATTTACAGCAGAAAGTCTAAGTAGAATGTCTTCTCCTAAAGTAATGTCTGTCTTTTCACCGTATAATTGTACACTAGCAGATGTTTTTCCCTCATTTTCATTTTTAGTTTTTTCTGCTTGTTTGAGTCTGAAATCTTCTGTTTGTTTAGGCTTTGGATCTTCGGAACTAGAAGATCCAGATGGGTTAGAACTTATTTCATCAACAAATCTAGGAGGCTCACTTTTTTCATTTATTCTAGTTTCGGTCTTGTCAATTATAAATCCATTTGCAGTCCCTGAACTATCTGTTACAAGTTTGACTTTTAACGTATCTCCTGTATACCATTCTGTCCAGAAATCGTGGGAATTAACACCCCACATCCCATCTCCATATATCGCAAGTACTCTATCATATTTATCATAAAGAATTAACTTATCGTAATCTAAACTAGTTTTTTTATTTTTGGCAAGCTTAAGATATTCAAAGTGAAGACGTATCTGAGCGGCACCAGGTTCGCTTATGGTCCATGTATATTCAAAATTGTTTGCATAAGGGTGATCAGACTCAGCTAAGGGTTCAGACGATGCCGTGGGTATACACGTTACTATAAATAGACAACAAAGAACGATTTTTAGAATATTTATATTGGACATTTATTCAACTTTATTATTTTTATGAAATGTTGATGCTTTAATAGGAGCACTCACAGAAAGCAAAAAAAGTAACATACAAGAGGATTTACTAAGATAATTATCTCTTTGACAGTCCATATCTTAGTGCTAATGATTTCTCACTTCAAGCAAATAGCTTCTGGAATTTCAGCATGTTTCTTAGTTAAATCTCCTTGGTTCGTAGATGGATATGACAATTTAGATCTAAATGTATAGGAATTTGAAAAAAAATACAGGTAGAAATATTGAAACTCACTCAAAGTTAAATATCTACCAATGCTGATGTATTATCAAGGATATTATGTAACCTGTATAATAATTTTTTGAAATTGTCAAATAAATATAAAATATGTTTTATCTATCGATTATTTATAATTTGATAGAGAGTCAATGAAGCTTTAGAACTCACTAAAATCGAATATTAGAAAATTTTGTAATGATAAATAAATAAATAAATAAATAAATAAATAATGTAAGTTGTTTTAAGATAGTTCTGCGGAGTAAATAGAAATTCTCCCTCTTAAAAACTACATCTTTAAATCCCTCCTTACCCTTTTCTATCCCATAATATAACTTTCATAACTTTACTTGGTGACACTTTTATGAAGAACAGGCTTTACAAGTATTACCCTGAAGATTTTGGGGAACTTACTGTTGATGTTTTGCATATGAATCTTGTATTTGACGTATATGATGATAGGACAAACGTGAAGTCCATACTCAGAGTAAGGACAAAGGATGCCCCTATTGAAAAGCTGGAATTGAACTGCAGGGATCTTGAGATACGGGCTGTGAGTTGCATACGATGCGAGGTTTCTTACAGATACCGGAAGGATGATGCAATTCTTGAGATTTATTTCAGGGAAGAGATTCCGCCACATACCGAGGTTGCAGTTATTACGGATACGGTTTGCAGGCCAACCAAAAATATCCTTGAAGGATTATACTATGACGAAACGCCGGCAGGAGCTCCCCCGCAACAGATTACGCAGTGTCAGCAATGGGGTTTCCAGAGAATTGTGCCGTGCATTGACGACATGACTGCAAAATGCACTTATACAACTACCATTATTGCGGATTCGCGGTACACGAATCTCATTACTAATGGGGATGTTGTGGTTGAAAGGCATACCGTAAAGCCGGGGAGAGACAAAATCGTCTATGACAACTCAGTCACGCCAATGGCGCCCTATCTCTTTTTCCTTGGGGTTGGGACTTATGCAACCTTCAAGCGGGAGTTTGAGTATCCTGATGGGGGCACTTTCATGCTGGAACTTCTCGTGCCACCAGAGCCAAACGCAGCCGCAGCCGAAAAAGCGCTCGATATCCTGCACGACTCCATTATGTGGGTTTATCTTTTCACTGGACCCGAACAATTTGATGAAGAGAAGCTGCCTGTCAGGAAGGAAATCTGGGATCTTGTCCGCATGCGAGAGCTGATGAAACTTGAAGCAAAGCCTGAATTTACGCCGGAAGAGCTTGAAAAGGTCAGGAACAGGCTTGCCGAGCTTGACAGCACCATTAGTCCGGGGTACAGGTACACGGGCACGGTATACAGAGAAATCGGGATGCAGAACTCGGATTTTGGAGGCATGGAAAATGTGGGAAATACCACGATTACCACAAACCGGATAATGCCTTTCCCGCAGACAACAGACCCAGCTTATGAATATATGGTGCGGGTCAAGGTGCACGAATATCATCACAACCAGAACGGATCCGAGGTCACTGGAAGAAGCCCGTTCGAGATCTGGCTGAATGAAGCCGTAACCGTGCATGTTGAAGAACAGCATCATGTCTTTTTCTTTGGCGAAGATTACCAGAGGCTCTCCAGAGTGCTTGAGCTGCTTGCGCCTGCCTCGGGAACGTTTGCCCTGGATTCGGGAGCAGCTTCCATGCCAATCATTCCTGACGGCTTTAATGACCCAAATGATCTAATTACCGCAGTTACTTACGTAAAGGCTCCGGAATATGTACGCATGGTGGAGTCCCTTATAGGACCGGATACTTTTGTCAGAGGTCTTGACAGGTATTTCAAAAAGTTCAAGCATTCCAACGCAAGTACTCAGGACTGGATTGAGGCTATGGAAGAAGAAAGCGGGCAGCCTTTAAAGGAATTGTCCGAGACCTGGCTGAGACAGAAAAAGTTCCCTGTAGTTGAGGTTTCAGCCGAATATGACAGAATTGCCAGGAAATTTACCCTCTTCCTCAAACAAGAATACCCTGCAGGTGGAAAACCCTGGGAATTCCCATTCAGGGCAGCCCTTGTTGACGAAAACGGAGATGACCTTGCCGAAGTTCTGGAAAGAGTTAGTGGGGAAATTACCGAGATTACAATCGAAAACGTGGACATGCCAGCCTTCCTATCCCTTAATAGAGGTTATTCTTTCTACGGAAAACTTGTATACAGGGCAAGCCAGGACGAGCTCCTGATGCAGGTTAGAAGGGACACGGATACCATAGGAAGATTTACAGCATTTTATACCCTGGCTGATAGGGAAAAACTCAGACTCCTTAAGAATCCTGAAGCAAGACCCTCTGAAGACTTTGTCGAACTTTACTACAGGCTACTGAATGACCGGCAGCTTCTCGAAAAGGCAGGTGGACAGTTCCTGACCATTTTTGAGTCTGTAGAAGATGAAGAATTTGCTCATAGGTATCAGGCACTTTATGAGGTTAGACAGGAACTTCTGAGGGCGGTTGCCTGGAAATATAAGAATTCCATGATCTCTGCCTACCACTTCTTTGAAAATGCCTCGTCTCCAAGGGACCCTACTCTTGAAGAGACAGCAAGAACAATCAAGAGTAGGCAGGCTAAAAATATCTGTCTTGGCATTCTAGCAGCTCTTGACACCCCGGATATTCATGACATGATAAAACAGCAGTTTGAGACAGCAACCTGTGCAACGGACCGACTGAGCGCATTTGCCACATACCTGAACAGTTCAGCACCCGATAAATTTGAAATCCTGAGAGCCTTTGAAGCAGAGTCAAAGAAAAGTCTTGTTGCCTGGGAAGCTTTCCTCTCTGTTATAGGAAGCAACAGCAGCGCTGACGCAGTTGAACTAGTCAGGGAAATGGAAAGGTCAGATGCTTTCAGGATTGAGCAGGCAAACGACCAGCGTGCTCTTTACGGTAGCTTTGCCCGCAACCGGAAAAAATCACTTCAAACTAAAGAAGGACGGGCTCTCTTTGAAGAAATTCTGAGAAAACTTGCTCCTGTAAACGAGTATAGTACGGTCAATATGCTCAATGCCTTTGCAAACATAGACCAGATGGAATCAAAGTATCACATCTCGCTGGTAAAGATCTTGGCAAATCTTCTCGCAGAGCTTGATCCCCTGAAGTTCCCAAGCGTGTACAATAGAATCCGAAAGCTTCTGTTGGGAGCTCCGAAAGCTGTCAAAACATACGGGATAGAGCATGGAGAAATTCCTGGGTTGCAGCCGGCAAAGGCTGAGAAAAAGTAAAGATAAAAAGCTAAGATAATAAGTAGACTCGTAACTGGACTTTTTGTTCCGGTGTTTATCATCGGAACAGAGATCTTTATCGAATTCTTAGTCAAATTCTCCATTTTTCCTGTGGCCCTGATATTTTGTTGTAAATCTGGAGAATATGATTTCGGAGAAAGCGATTTTAGAGTATTAATGCTATTATTTTTAGATAGATATTGCTGTTGCATCCGATGATTAAAAGTTAAAAGATCATTTTTATATTAAAATTAGTCTTACATGTAGTAAATCATACACAATTATTATACAGTTCGTATTATATATTTATTATATTATATAATATGCTTAGCTACTGCGGTAGTGTTAAAAGGGGGGTATAATATGCATGGAAAAGCTATTAAATTTTCAAGCCTATTCATAATTTTATTGTCATGCATGTCAATATTAGGGGTGGCTTCAGCAAAAATATCTGATAAAGAGAATGTAAGTGTCTCCGATTACTGGAAGCCTGTGGAAAAGGCTATGGCTGAAAAGGGCAAGATCAGCCCAGATGGTGCAATAAAGTTTACAATACCGATGACTTTGAATGTAACACTTGACGGCATAAAACTTAATCCGGCTACTGAACGCTCTCATGATTTCGATTTCATGAGAGCAGGAAATAAGGCAATGATGGTCGGCGAAATTGGGGTTACGGAGAAGGAAGCAAAAAATGTATCTAAGATGGTTCTCCAGTCAGGGTTTGAGGTAACGGCTCTACATAATCATTTGCTCCACCTGTCACCTAATGTAATGTGGGTGCACATATACGGTTATGGCGATCCTGTGGATATGGCTAAGAAGATACGCAATATCACCGGTTATGTCAACGGCAACTCGTCTTCCATTGAAGGTGAGAAGTTCCAGAGTAAGGGGATTAATACCACTGAACTTGATACGATTATTGGAGATAAGGGCACTATCGAGGGAGGAGATTATAATTACGATATACCTAGAGCTGACAAAATACGGATGAACGGTTATGTGCTGTCTCCAACTCTGGATGTCTCAACAATGATAAATTTCCAGCCTTTAGATAACGGCAGCGCTCTAGTTGTCGGGGAATTCGCGCTTGAATCAAGTGAAGTGGAGCCCGTAGTGAGGATACTAACAGCTAATGGCGTGGAAGTTACAGCTCTTCACAGCCACATGCTAACCGAGCAGCCACGCTTATTCTATGTGCACTGCTGGGCTACAGGAGACGCTACAGAGCTTGCAGGCATAATGCGTGAAGCTCTTAATGAAACAAATAGCAAGATAGGAATCGAGAGTTCTTAAACTTCCTGTCCGTCGATAATACAGCATGTTTAATCCTGGGTGTAACTAACGCCCTCTTTTTATTAACTCAGATTTCTATTTTTATGAAAGCCATTATTTACTTTTCGAAATCCAGTATAGTTGAAACTTACTGATCTTAGTCCTCTGGCTTAGTAGATGAAACTCGAACATAACTACAACAAGATGCATCTGAGGAATATTGCAAACAAAATTGCAGTTAAAAGCAAAATCTAAACCGATTTTTAAATTAATTTCTCTAGGCTCTTATTAAGTACTACCGGAAGGCATTATGGTCAATACCTTCTCATTCATTTTAAGTTCATTTTCTATTCTGATTGCGTCTTTTTCCCAAATCCAATTTTTAGATTCATCTCCGAGAGTAATAAGACATAAAACTGAATTTTTCACCTGAAGATTATTTTTTTCAAGTAGCGCAATGAAATTTTTATCCTGAACAGCTTGTCCCGTTACTGTAATTATATAATGATTTCCTTTTTTGATATCATGGTCAAAATATATAGGATCAGTCCAATTCTCATCTTTTCTCAATTCATTTCTTACATCCATTCTTTTATCTGCGTCTACCATCAGGTAGTACCTTTCCGGCTGAAGGTCAGAATCGTATTCTATGGTGTTTATAGTCGTGTTGTAGTTTTCAAGAATGGCTTTAACTTCCGACTCAGTAGTTCCATCTTCAAATTCAATTAATAAATGATATACTTTCGTATCTGGAGATGCAGTCAGCACCTTTTCATTCCTTTCAAGTTCATTTGCAATTTGGTATGCATCTTTCTGCGGAATACTACCATTATTAAATTCATCTTCTAAACGAATATAACAATAGACGGATTTTTTCACTGGAAGATTGTTTTTTTCCAGTATTGCAAGGAAATTTTTATCCTGAATAGCCTGTTCCGTTACCGTCAATATATAATTACTTCCTTTTCTTACAGGGCCAGTCAAATTTACTTCATCTACCAATTCCTCTATATCCATTATTCTATCTCTATCTAATATCATGTAGTACCTACTTGGCATAATATCAGAATTGTAATCTATGGTGTTTATAGTCATGTTGTAGTTTTCAAGAATGGCTTTAACTTCAGGCTCAGTAGTCCCCTCTTCAAATTCGATAAAAAAGCCGGCTACTTGTTTTCCTTGAACTGACATTTTCGTATCAACTGGTGCCTTTGTGTCAACTGGTGCACTTGTAAACAACCCCCAGAGTATTATAAGAGCTAGAACAATAAGAGCTAGAACACCGCTAAAAACAGCAATTCCTTTGCTGATTTTACTCAAATTACCACCTTCTAAAAAAATGAGGAGTTTTTAACTCCTCACATATACACGGTAATCTTCTGAACCAAATTCTTCCATATAAGAATAACCATAATTCTCAGGTAATGGATCGTCGATTGCCAAATATCTATCCGGATAATCGTTTAAGTATCCACTACAAACTCTAGAGTGACTATCTCTTATACTTACGAAGGGTCTATTATAATTGATTTCAGAAATCGCTTGATCAAACGTAAAGGCTGTAACATAGGTTGAATGAGGTTTATTTAATCCCGTGGACGATTGATAGTAATTTAACTGATTTTTATTATAAACGTTCCCGCCCGTATCATAACCTGGGCCCATCTTTTGATATATGAAATTTTGGGTATGAGTTACTCCATAGTATTTAGCAATCATTTGACCGCATGCTGGAGCGCAGTAATGATCATTTTCTTGCCCATACAAAATAGTATCGAGATACTTACTTGTGCTTGTTGCCACTACTGTTAAGTCGTCACTAAGCTTTTTGATATCTTCTTCAGTGACTGGCAGACTGATATTAACTCCCTTATTAGTTGCTGCATGTTCTATAGATTTAGTAAGCTCGTCACTTTTTTGCCACTCTTTTAAATTTTCGTCTATTTCATTCTTCGACTTCTGTTCATAGATTGAGCAAACTCCGGGTTTTGTCTCAGTTATGGGTTTATCTGGTACCACATCAAGGGTATATGCATCCACAAATATCCGATGTTCGTCTCCTGTAGTCTTGTCTTTTACTACAGTCATTGCCCCTATCCTAGGGTAGCTGTATACAACCATATTGGTTGATTTGATTTCTCCAGTTGGGTAATTGTTTTTGGCAGTTTCTATTGACTTTTCCATAACTTCAGTCATATTATACGGGATTGGGTTAAATTCGATAACTTGGATTGGTTGCCCTAGTGTTTTATTAGCACCGACGTCGATTCTACCTATCGTTTTATTATTTTCATATACTGAAAATTGATAATACAATTTTTGACCATTTATATCATAAAGTTCCAGTGGTTTGGGATCAATAGATGCCCCTTTCCAGCTTCCAAACTTATGTATATCAGTTGCTATAAACCTTATCATGCGTGTATTTGCATGCTTAAAAGCTTCCTCTGCAGTTACACTATGATTTTTTTCATCCTGTGCACTCACAGCTGGTATCTGCACTCACAGCTGGTATCTGCACTCACAGCTGGTATCAATGCCATACCAACCAGCAGTATTGCTAAAATTAGCGTTATTACTCCAAATTTTTTCTTTATTATCACACTTTTCCCTTATTTATTTACTCCAGAGGCAAGATTAGGCAAACTTTAAATATTTACGAAGTTAATAATTCCTTGCCTCCGGGCGACGTGAAGTTCAAATTGAGTTTTGCAGATTCGCGCAAACATCATAAAGTAATTTGCATCAAGACTATATGAAATTTTTTATCTAATTGTTTTCACTTTTATTCTATTCTTTCCGGTCAACCTCTAATAATATTTTTTAATTTTCATCCTATCTTAATTACTGCATGAGCCTGAATATTATTTGTTTTGAACCTTAACGCCAATGAGATCAGTTTGCCAATATATTAAGAAATTTAGAGGAATTCACTACAGTTAAAATCAAAAAGTTGACTCAGTCAGGTTCAACAAATGGAATTTGATGATTTGGAATCACCATAAGATGTTTTATGAAACAAATTGCCAGTAAAAGAAGTAAAAGCAAAACTTCAGATTCGAAGAAGATTATTCAAATTGTGAATAAAAAGAGTTTTGAAGCTATATTTTTCGGGATAAAATGAATATAACAATATTATACTAAATCTTATAAGATAAGAAAAAAGTACCTGGGGAAATTTTTCAAAACAATTCTGTGCTGCATTAGAAGCCGTAGTTTTGAGATATGATTTATTTTAGGGGATTTATCTTAAGGCTTGAATTTTTGGGAGGGGTAAGAATGGAACTTGAACTCACTAACATATTCCTGGAAATTTTCATGAGATTTTTCGAGATTGTGAGTGCACTTCTGGTAATATATGGGGGATTAATTGCTACGATTAAAATTTTACTTGTGGAAGCATTCAAAAGACCCTACAAGTATGAAGATATTAGAAAGGAGTTTACAAATAAGATACTCTTCGGGCTTGAACTGTTAATAGTTGGCGATATACTAGGAACTATAAGAAACCCAACAGTAAATGACCTGATGCTCGTTGGAACTATTGTAGTAATCAGGACAGTTCTTGGTTACTTCCTGAGTAAGGAAGCAAAAGAATACCATTTTGACTGAAGGGAAGGATGTGAAATTGCAGCAAATACAGGATACCTGTAAATTTTAAGCTGATTTCACTTTGCTGACCCCGGAGGAGCAAAAACCTGCTGCATATAGCATTTCGGCTTTCCCATAGCCTCCCGCTTTAAAAACGATATTTATTAAAATCGTTTTTCAACTTTAGAAAATCTGGAGATTAAAACCAGAACGCTGTTTTAGAGTTTGATTTCTTATTCTTAATTTGATTTCCTATTCTTAAGGCTGTTTGTTTGCAGGAGCGAATAAAGCTAAAAACAGTATGATTTAAAAGCAAGTAGATTGTTAAGGATACAAAATATTATTAAACTCTAATATTATACTAATCCAAAATCCAG
>ENA-UOOH01002620-UOOH01002620.1-fermentation-metagenome-genome-assembly--contig:-NODE-2620-length-15097-cov-3.075788_pt1 | contig 15097 bp, 16 predicted proteins | sample MGYA00245778_ERZ724025 | MGnify/ENA primary metagenome ERZ724025 (study PRJEB28704, sample SAMN03018313) | fermentation metagenome | biome: anthropogenic terrestrial biome; feature: soil; material... | reverse complement strand
CCAGGGAGTATATTGAGGCCGCTGGCCTTGTCTATGAGGAAGTGACCGTCAACAACTCCAACGACGTGCAGCAGGCCGCGCAAAGCCTGGTGGAGCGCTGCGACGTCATCTACGTGCCCACCGACAACGTGGTGGCCTCCTCCATGTCCATCGTGCACGAGATTGCGGTCGCCCGCAAAATGCCCATCTTCTGTGGTGAAGCGGGGCAGATTCTGGGCGGCGGCACGGCCACGCTGGGCATCAGCTACTACAACCTGGGCAAACAGACCGCGCAGATGGCTGTGGACGTGCTCAAGGGGGCTGACATCTCCAAGATGCCCATCCAGGCGCAGAGCGAGTTTGAGTACACCATCAACAAAACCATGTGCGACCTGATTGGCCTGGAAATCCCGGCGGACCTGCTGCCCTTTGCCATTGAGGTGCCGTAATGTACTAATCCTGTACTTGTCTAAAACTTCGCGATTGGCTACCGTATCATACATTGTCGCTCGGTGAGGCCTGGGGTAAGATACGCACATTCAAAGGCGAGGATCGGGAATCATGGCCGCGTCCATCCCTTCAAGAGAGCCTCCGGTCGGTGCAAGGAGGCAGGGAAACACGGCGAGTTCATCCCAGGAGCCGCAGGCTGAACCTTCAGTAGGCCGAGCCGGTATCCCACCGTTACAGGGGAAGGCAATGTCAGTTGCCCAAAGGCCGCTTTGGCGGCGAAATTGAGGTGGTACCGCGGAACATCCGCCCTCTGCAATCAGCAGAGGGCGTTTTGTTTGATCAGTACGGTGATTGGTCACAATGGCCGTATCACAGGGCAAACGCCCAAGAGAGGAGATTCCTATGAAAACCCTACGGAAAAGCATCGCCCTTATCCTGGCCCTCACCCTCAGCCTGACGGTGTTTTCCGTTTTTGCTGAGCGGGACAAGCCCCTCATCGGCATCATCCAGATTGTGGACCACGTGGCGCTGGATGCTGCGCGGCAGGGCTTTATCGACGCGCTGGCCGAAAACGGCTACAAGGACGGCGAGACCGTCACGCTGGACTACCGCAATGCCCAGGGCAGCCCGGATGTGCTGGCCTCCATCGCCGATCACTTTGTGGCCGAAAACGCCAACCTGGTGCTGGCCATCGCCACCCCCTCGGCCCAAACCATGGCCGGCAAGACCGAGAGCATCCCGATTCTGGGTACCGCCATTACGGACTATGTGTCCGCCCGCCTGGCGCAGAGCGATGACAAGCCCGGCTACAATGTGTCCGGTACCACGGACATGAACCCCATCAAGGAGCAGATTGAGCTGATCAAGCGCATGCTGCCCGACACAAAGACCATCGGCCTGCTTTACACCGCCAGCGAGGACAACTCCGTCCTGCAGGCGCAGATTGCCCGCGAGGTCATCGAGGGCATGGGCATGGCCTACACCGAGGTGACAGTGCATAACTCCAACGAGGTGCAGCAGGCCACCCAGAGCATCATGGACAAGTGCGACGCCATCTACATCCCCACCGACAACGTGTTCGCCTCGGCCATGTCGCTGGTGTACGAGGTCGCCCTGAGCAATAAAAAGCCTGTATTCGCGGGTGAAGCCGGCATGACCATGGGCGGCGGCCTGGCCACCCTGGGCGTCAACTACTACAACCTGGGGCACCAGACCGGCCTGATGGCCCTCAAGGTGCTGGCGGGTGAGTCGGTGGCTGATATGCCCATCGAGCGGCAGACGGAGTTTGACTATACCGTCAACAAGACCTTCTGTGACGCGCTGGGCATTGCCATCCCCGAGGACCTGCTGCCCTACGCCCAGGAGATGTCAGGCGCCAACTGACCCTGACCCACCAACCCCGTTACTACGCGCTTCCGCCCGGGTTGACCGGGCGGAGCGCCTGCGCGAAAAGGAGCCGCATGGAACAGATTCTGCTTGGCGCCCTGTCCCTGGGCCTGCTGTGGTCGGTGATGACCATCGGTGTGTACATCACCTTCCGCATCCTGTCCATCGCCGATATGACGGTGGAGGGCACTATCACGCTGGGGGCCGCCGTCACCGCACGGGTGATATCGCTGGGCGCCAGCCCCTGGCTGGGGCTCGCGCTGTCCATCCTGGCCGGCATGCTGGCCGGGCTCATCACCGGCCTGCTGCATACCAAGCTGGGCATCCCGGCGCTGCTCAGCGGCATCCTCACCATGATTGCCCTGTTTTCCATCAACCTGCGGGTGATGACCAAGGCCAACATCTCGCTGCTGCGCATGGATACGGTCTATACTCCGCTGATGAGCCTGGGGCTTAACAAGACGTGGGCGGTCATCGCGCTGGGGGCCATGTGCGCCGCGCTGGTGATAGGGCTGCTCTATTGGTTTTTCGGCACCGAGGTGGGCAGCGCCATCCGCGCCACCGGGGCCAACCCCAACATGGTGCGCGCGCAGGGTATCCACACCGATACCACCCTCATTCTGGGCCTGATGATATCAAATGCGCTGGTGGGCATCTCGGGCTCGCTGATTGCCCAGTCGCAGAACTACGCCGACCTGCAGATGGGCACCGGCTCCATCGTCATCGGCCTGGCCAGCATGATTATCGGCGAGGTGCTCTTTGGCAAGCGCAATTTCTTCCTGCGTTTCCTCAGCATGGTGCTGGGCGCTATCACCTACCGCATCATCATCGCGCTGGTGCTGAAGATGGGCATGCCGTCCGATGACCTCAAGCTGTTTACCGCCATTACCGTGGTGTTCGCGCTGTCGCTGCCCAAAATCAAGGGGCTGATCAATGGCAGACTGCGCCCGCGCAAGGGAGGGATGTAGCATGCTGCGTGTGCAGAACCTCACCAAGGTATTCAACCACAACACCGTCAACGAGCGGGTGGCGCTGGACAATGTAAGCCTGACGCTGGACGCGGGCGACTTTGTCACCGTCATCGGCGGCAATGGCGCGGGCAAGTCCACCTTGCTCAACTGCGTGGCCGGGCTGTACCCGCCGGACGCGGGCAGCATCTTCATTGATGACGCCAATGTTACCCGCCTGCCGGAATATAAGCGCGCTGCCTACCTGGGCCGTGTGTTTCAGGACCCCATGATGGGCACCGCCGCCGACATGAACATCGAGGAAAACCTGGCCCTGGCCTATCGGCGCGGGCGGCCGCGCGGCCTGCGGTGGGGTATCACCGCGCCCGAGCGCGTGCTGTACCGCCAGATGCTGGAGACGCTCGACCTGGGGCTGGAGACGCGCATGCAAAGCAAGGTGGGCCTACTGTCGGGCGGCCAGCGCCAGGCGCTGACGCTGCTGATGGCCACCCTGCACAAGCCGCGCCTGCTGCTGTTGGATGAGCACACGGCGGCGCTGGACCCCAAGACCGCCAAAAAGGTGCTGGAGCTCAGCGACCGCTTCATCCAGGATGGCAACCTGACCACCATGATGGTGACCCACAACATGCGCGATGCCATCCGCCACGGCAACCGGCTGATCATGATGTCGGGCGGCAGCATCGCGGTGGATGTGTCCGGGGAAGAGAAGGCGCGCCTGACGGTGGAGGACCTGCTCAAGATGTTCGAGCAAGCCCGCGGCACCGAGGAGGAAATTCCCGATCGGATGATACTCGGGTAACGGGAACCCGTTTTTTAGAGGCTTTGCTTTCCTTGAGTATTGCACGCATTTGTATTGAGAACTGTATGATATAGCATATGTTTTGATAAAAGCCCGGATGCGGTGAGCCCACTGCATCCGGGCTTTGCATTTACCGTCATTCGGCCTGGGCAGCTGCCTTCCTGAGCGCCAGGAAGAAGAACACCAGCGACGCGCCCAGAATGATGTGGCTGAGGCCGGCGATGCCCGATATCGCCGCGTCCATGCCGCGCGACAGCGCGGTACCCTGCACCTGCAATACACCGCGCACACCCAGCATGACGGCCATAAACGGCAGGCCGATGTCGTGCAGCCGCAGAAACAGGCTGAACTGCCGCTGCTCTATCAGTGGAATCTGCCGTACAAACAGCGCCGCCACCAGGCACAGCAGCGCGCCCAGTGTTAGCAGGTGGGGGTGCAGAAAGGCCAGGGCGGTGCGGTCGGCAAAGCCGTTCCACTTGGTAAACTCCCGGTAGAACACGCCGGCGGCCAGGCCCGCCATGGCGTAGATGAAGGCGCGGTGAATCAGTTTCTTCATGGTTGTATCTCCTTGTTGTCTTTTCTCATGGCCAGGTAGCAGATGAGCACTGTCCACACATAGGCCATGGTCTTGGGAATCATCAGGATGCCGACGAGCGGGACGCTGTCGCCAAACAGCACCACGGGGATATAGAAGGCAAAGCTCAGCACAATGGTCAGCCACATGTGGCGGAAGGGGCGGTCATTATGCGCCCGGGCGCTGTAGTAGAACAACAGGATGACCATCACGCCCATCCCCGCGAAGGGGATGTTGCGGTAGATGCCCCAGTTGAGCGGCGGGGCGGCACTGGTCCACGCGTTTTGCGGGAAGAGGCACAGCCCGATGCGCAGCGCGGCCAGCGCATATAGGACAGCGGTCTCCCGGTGGCGGCCCTGTACATGGTAGCGGGCACGCCAAACATGGTACAGCAACAGGTAGAACAGCGTCATGGTGATGGAGGTGATGAACTTGCCGGTGCCAAGCGCGGCGGTATGGTTGGCCAGCCCATCGGTCAGCAGGGCATACGCCCTGGGCACCAGGTGAAAGGCATCCCCGGCGCCCAGCGTAACGGCCATGATGCCGCTGAGCAGATACTGCCGCCTGCCCCGGTGGTTGCGCAGCATCAGGATGCCGAGCACCGTCACCGTGACAAGGTAGATGGCATCAAACGCGGTTTCTATGATCCCTTGCATGGCTTTGATTCGGTCCTTTCCCAATTCTTGTCTCTCTATATGAACCAATATGAACAACGTTCATGTTGGGTGTGTAAATGCCCGCATGCCTGCGGGCGGGGACAATTTCTTAATACAGGGTCCGGCGCACCATCTCCAGCAAGGGAAGGATGCCCTCCTCCTTGCGCAGCACCAGCGAGACAACGGTGGAGAACAGCAGGTCCACCAGCCCGGTCATGGTGAAGGCGTCGTCAAAGGCATCCGGCCGCACGTGCGCATCCCTGCTCAATACGTCCAGCAGCCGCTGCTTGATGCGGTCAAAGTAGGCGGTCATCACCTGGCGGCCGCTTTCCTTGCTCTGCGCGGCAAAGCTGAACGCGTGCAGCGTGAAGAAGCCGGGGTAGGTGACACTGCTGCGCTGCAGGCTGCCGTACAGCCATTGCACCGCGTCGGCAAAGCGCTCAAAATCGGGGGCCTTTTCTGACGCGGAGAAAATGTCGTTCCATACTCTTTCCACGGTGGCCGTCAACAGGGCGGTTTTGGAGGGGAAGTAATTGTACAGCGAGCCCAGGGCGATGCCGCAGGCGGCGGCCACGCTGCGCATGTTGATGGCGGCCGGCCCGTCGTTCATCACCAGCCTGCGGCACTGCGTCAGGATGTGACGGCGATATTCAGCGCGGTCCCCTCCTCTCCCTTGAATATGAACACTGTTCATTATAGCCGGTGTTTCGTTTCTGTCAAGGGGAAAAGGGTAAAATGAAGTGTAAACAATGTGCCACAGCTTGATGGGCGCATTGACAGCAGGGGCGGCTTTTTCTATACTGGGCTTGCTTTTAAAGGAGGATGCTGTGTTTCGTAAACTATTGGCTCTTGGGTTGCTGGTCTGCCTGCTGAGCGGGTCGGCCGCTGCCTCGGAGCGCCCGCACTATATCACCCAGTATACCAACGGCAGCCGCGAGGAAAAGCGCATCGCCATCACCATTGACGATTGGTATGAGCCGGAGTTGCTGCCCGAATTTCTGGATGCGGCCAACGAGTATGGCTGCAAGCTGACGCTCTACCCCATTGGCATCAATGTGCGCCCCAAGGAGGGTCCCTTCTGGCAGCGCGCCATCGATGAAGGGCACGAGCTGGGCAACCACTCCAACACGCATAAAAATCTGGAAAACGCTGGCCGCGATACCATTCTGGCGCAGCTGAACAACATGGAAAAGCGCCTGGAGGAAGCCCTTGGCCACCCCCACACCATGAACACCGTGCGTTATCCCTTCGGCGCGGGCCGCTTCAACGGCACCCGGGGTGCCTTCGCCAAGGCGGTGAACGATGCCGGCTACAGCCATGTGGCCCTGTGGGACGTCGACTCCACCGATGCCAAGCAAATCCTCAAAAAGGTGGAGAATGGCAGCATCATCTTGCTGCACGGCCGCAAAAAGGACCTGCGCACCCTCAAGGCCATCCTGCCCGAGCTGCAAAGCCGCGGCTATGAGATGGTGACCATCTCGGACCTGCTGCGCATTGCGCCGAGCGCCGCCGCCCAGCCCTGAGGGGTATCACAAACAATGCAAAAAGAAGCGCTGTCGAGTGGATAGCACTTCTTTTTAAAGTTTGCCGATAATATTACACTTTCCGCTACACCATCCGCCGCTCTACTCTGGGCGTGCCCAGGTTGACTTGATGCGCTCCGTCTAAGGCAAAGCCGTACCGCTCATAGAATTGTGCGCCCAGCCAGGTAGTCGTCATCCAGCAGCCCGGCATAGACTTCGCGCCAGCCCTACCAGTGCACATAGGCTTTGCCCGCGATGTCAGCGGGCCTCATGTTGCGTATTTCCAATGTTATTAGTGTTCCTCCTCGGGTAGTCCGAAGACCGTGTCCGGCTCCGCGGCAAAGCGCATCCTTTCGCCCGTCACCGGGTGCGTGAAGGCCAGCCACCAGGCGTGCAGCATCAGCCGCGGCGCCTTCGGCATGCCGCGCACGCCATACAGCGGGTCGCCCAGCACGGGGTGATGTAAGGCAGCCATGTGCACGCGGATTTGATGGGTGCGGCCGGTGACCAGGTACACATCCAGCAGGGCGCGGTCGGGGCGCTGGTCCAGCACCCGCCCTTCGGTCAGCGCGGTTCGCCCATCCGGGCGCACCGCCATTTTTTTACGATCCTTCAGGCTGCGGCCCAGCGGCGAGTCGATGCTGCCGGTTGCTTCCCGCATCTGCCCGGCCACCACAGCCAGGTAGTGCTTGTCCATCTTGCGCTCAGCCAGCTGTCGGCTGAGGGAGGCGTGCGCCGCGTCATTCTTGGCCACCATCAGCAGGCCGCTGGTATCCTTGTCCAGCCGGTGCACAATGCCCGGGCGGCGCTCACCCCCGATGCCGGACAGGCTGTCCAGGTGGTACAGCAGCGCGTTGACCAGCGTGCCGGTCTGGTTGCCGGCAGCAGGGTGCACCACCATGCCGCAGGGCTTGACCACCACGGCCAGCGCGTCGTCTTCATACAGAATGCGCAGGGGGATGTCCTCCGCCAAATCGTCGGTTTCCGCCAATTCCGGCGCATCAAACACCACAATATCCCCGATATTCGGCAAAAAGGAGGCCTTCGTCACCACTTTTCCGTTTACTTGGACAAGGCCATCCTGAATCAGCGCGGCCGCCCGGCTGCGGCTCAGGCTGTCGCTGACCAGCAGCTTATCCAGCCGCTGGCCGCCTTGGGTGACATGCAGCTCATTCATGCTGGGCCTCCCGCTCGGTCAGCACGCCTACTATGCACAATATACAGCCGCAGGTCACGGCGATATCCGCCACGTTGAAGATGGCAAAACGCACAAACAGCAGCTCAATAAAATCAATCACGTACCCCAGCAGCAGGCGGTCCACCAGGTTGCCCAGCGCGCCGCCCGCAATCAGCGCCAGCCCCAGCCCAAACAGTCCTCGCGGGCGTGCCCGCCAGATATACAGCAATACCAGCAGCGTCAGCACCGCGGTGACCGCGGCCAACCCCCACTGCCCGCCGCCGAGCAGGCCAAAGGCCGCCCCGGTGTTGCGCACGCCGGTCAGCTTCAGCACGCCGGGAATCAGCACCCGGTCCGCCTGACGGAGCCACTGCTTGCTCAGCTGATCCAGCACCAGCACCACCAGCGCGGTGCGCAGCGTCAATCGATGGTTCATTCGCCCTCCTGCACGCATTATAGAAAACACAGGCTTATTGCGCAAGCCATCTTGCCGCATGGGGTATAATGGTGACAGGGAGGGATGAACATGAAACGCATTCTGGCAACGCTGATGACCATCCTGGCGCTGTCCGGCGCCCTGCCGTTACTTGCTATCGCACAGGAGGAACATACACAGATGAAGACCATCTATTTTGCCGGTGGCTGCTTCTGGGGGTTGGAAAAGTTGATGGGCCTGGTGCCCGGCGTGCGGGACGCGCAAAGCGGCTATGCCAATGGCCACAAGGACAGCCCCCCCTACGAGGAAGTGTGCCGCGGCGACACCGGTCACCGGGAGGCGGTGCGCGTCACCTTTGACCCCGCTGTCATCGGGCTTAACGACCTCATGCGCCTGTTTTACAGCGTGATTGACCCCACCGTGCGCGACCGCCAGGCCCACGACATTGGTAGCCAGTACCAGACGGGCATCTACTGGGCGGATGAAACGGACAGTGAAACCGTGCTGGCCTATGCCGAGCATGAGCGGGGCAAGCACAGCGCCTTCCATGTAGAGCTGGGGCCCCTCACGGCGTTCTGGCCAGCGGAAGACTATCATCAGGATTATCTGGATAAGAACCCGATGGGTTACTGCCACATTGGTCTGGATGCCTTTGACCGGGCGCGGGCGCTGACACGCGAATAGGGCAGCGGTTGTCCAACATCAGAAGAGGGAAGTAGAGGGCTATGTCAACAGATCTGCGCATCGTGAAAAACGATGCCAATTACGACGCCCGGGCATTGACCGCATTGCTGCACACGACATGGTGGGCTAATGACAGGCCGCAGACTACGGTGGAAAAGAGCGTATCCAATTCGCTTTGCTATTTTGCCTATGACAGTACCGGGCAGCTGATTGGCTTTGCACGCGCCATCACTGACTATGCAACCAACTATTACGTCTGCGATGTGATTGTGGATGAGGCGCACCGGGGGAAAGGGATTGGCACAAGGCTGATTGAGGCGCTGACCGGAGATGAGGAAATCAGCCGGCTGAAGGGCTTGCTGGTAACCAACAACGCGCACGCGCTGTACAGAAAGTTTGGCTTTTATAGCCGAGAGAACGCCTTCATGCAAAAGGACCGGACGCCTTAGAAAAAGATAGCGTATGGTAGCGCAAGAATTTGCTTGTCCATTCACCTGTGGCAATGTCCCTGTATGTTTGATGAATAGCCAGGCGGATTGGTATAGGGATGGCTGGAGCAGCAGACGAAAACTTACGATGCTCTGACGTTTGCTTTCCATGTGAACAGGTGTTGTATTGCGGATGAAAGCCGAGCTCAGGGAACATCTGCCGTGGGTGTCTGCGATGCTCGCCCGCGCAAATGCCCGATGCCCTGAAAAATACATACCGCCGCATGGACGCGGCGGTGAAGGCACAAACAAGGGAATAGATAACGATAACGTATTACTGAAATCGCCGTCCAGGCGGGGGAACCCGCTGGGCGGCTTCCTTGCGCTTGGTGCGGAAATAGCGGATGGCCACCAGGTTGAGCACACTGCCTGCGGCAACCAGTGCCAGCGACAGGATTTTGATGACGTTGACCACGCGCCACAGCGCGTCCAGCCCCAGCCAGCTGAACAGCTTGGGGGTCTGCAACACCACCACCAGCGCCGCTATCGCCAATATGGTCAGCAGCACAAAGGAGGCAGCTCGCCGGTGCGTGAACACCGCCGCCAGCCCCAGGATGACACAGCCCAGCAGGAAGAATGGCAGCCACAGCGTGTTCCACGGCAGGTACTGCACGAACTGCTGGAGGGTCATCACGCCATCCTGATAGGCGCGCCAGGTGGAGCCCTGAATCACGGCGGTCATCAGCGCGGACTGGCTGAACAAATCCATCAGCGCCCACAGGGCCAGCACGAGGCCGCCCCAGAACACCATTTTCTTGCCCACCGTGCGCAGTGTATCCACAAGAAATCCCCCTCAGTTCACTATCAGCAGTGTACGAGGGGGCATTGGTTTTGTCAACGAATCAATGCGATAGGAACAATCGAAATTGACAGCCCTCCATGCTTGTGATATTATACTTATACAATCTTTGCGCGCTCTAAACAAATCCATACTAACGAACGGAGGGTCATCTATGAAGAGGTATCTGTCGCTGGTACTATCCCTGGTGCTTTTGCTGTCGGTTGGTTTTGTCGGGGAATCCATCGCCGAAGAAAAGCCGCAAGTCACGCTGACCTTTGCTACATCCCTTTATGTGGAAGAACCGCATCAGAAGGTGTTGGACAGGCTGCTCGAAATGTATAAAGAGGTTGCCCCCAACGTCAACATTGAGATTTACGGTGCCGGATACGCCAACTATTGGGACAATATGACCACGGAAGTAATGGCCGGCAACGAAGCGGATATCATGCAGATGTATCCGGACAACGTGGCGACCTACCACGCGCTGCGTCCCAATGGCACGTTCATCAGCCTGGATTCCTACCTGGAGGGCGGCCCACTGAAAGAGCTGCTGATTGGGCAGGACGCCTGTGTATTCGACGGGCAGACGCTGGCCCTTTCCAGCTATGCTTATGGTACAACGGGGCTCTTCTATCGCAAATCCATGCTGGAAGAAGCGGGCATTGACCCGGCCACTTTGTTGACCTGGGATGATTTCAAGGCGGCCTCCAAGCTGCTGACCCATGATGACAAGTATGCCATGGGCATCCTGACATCCTCCCATGCCTTTGTCGTGTCCGAGTGGGTGCGGCAGTTGGCGAGAATCCCCTCCAATGGCTTCTATTTCACCGACGGCGAGATCGGCCCCTATACGGCCGAGCGTATCAATGTCAACAGCGACGCCGTGAAGTGGGCTGCCAAGGAATGGCAGGATTATCTGCTGGTTGACAAGTGCGGCAAACCCGCCCCCGATAAGAAGGACTCGCGCGAGTACTTCTGGCACGGTGTGGCCGCGTTCAACCACGATGGCCCCTGGTTCATCGGCATGACCGAAGCCGCCTATCCGGACCTCATGGACGATGTTGGCCTGATTCCGGTTCCCGCCGTTGTGTATGAAGGCGAGACCTACAAGGCCAACCCCTCCAACTACCCCATCGTCAGCTCCATCTCCAGCAACTGCGAGAATCCGCAGGAGGCGTTTGACTTCCTGGCCTGGATGGCGAGCGAGGAAGCCCAGCGCGTTGTGGCGGACTGCGGCATGATTCCCTCCAACCGTGAGTTCTCCAGCAGCGAGGAGTATGCGAAGGACCACGCGCTGGCCACCGTGTTCAACAGCTTTATCGGCAATCAGTATGACAAGCTCGTGAACGACCCGCCCATCGCCCAGTTGCAGGCGCTGCAGCAGGTGATGATTGACGCCACCCAGGCGATGTTCGCCGGCGGCGAGGATGTATCCACCACCCTTGACGAGGCCGCCGAGGCCTGCAAGGATATCATGAACAAGTAACACAACGCCCAACCACGCAAATTGCAAAAGAAAGGGGTTTCCCTTTCTTTTGCAATTGCGTATTCATCAAGGGGGCAGATTATGCAAGAGATTGGCAGACGAAGAGGGGGACGCACACGCATCAACCCCGGCTACTTTTTTGTCGCACCGCTGATTATTGTCATGATTGGGCTTTTGCTCTATCCCATTCTGAAGGCAGCCCTCATGAGTGTGCAGTACTGGTACATGCCCAAATCTGGCACCAGCGGCAACTACTTTGTCGGGCTTGATAACTTCCTCGAAGTATTTCGGGATCGGTTCTTTCTGCAATCGGTAACGACCACGGCCATTTACATGGGGCTTAGTATCCCCATCCGCTACGTATTGAGGCTGGCCACAGCCATGCTGCTCAATACAGGCTTTCGGGGCAGGGGCATTGCGCGCTCGTTTATCATCATCCCCTGGGCGGTGCCCGAGGTGGTCGCCTGTCTGGTCTGGATTTTGATGTATGAGTTGGACTTCGGCCTCATTAATCACCTGGCGATGAGCCTGGGCATCATCCAGGCCCCGCTGGGCTGGCTGACGGATACAAGGCTTGCGCTGGGGTCCGCCATCGCCGTGGCTGTATGGAAAGGGTTTCCCTTCGTGGCCATCATGCTGCTGTCGGGCCTGCAGAGCATCCCCGATGAACTGTACGAGGCGTCCAGCATTGATGGCGCGAGTGCCTGGCGCAGCTTTGTTTCCATCACACTGCCATCGCTCAAGCCGGTCTCCATTGTGGTATTCCTGTTGCTGATTATTTGGAGCATCAAGGACTTTGGCATCATCTACCTGTTGGCCAGAGGTGGTCCTTCCAGGGTGACGGAAATACTGACGGTATACATCTACAAGGCCGGTTTTTCCAGCTTTGACTTTGGCAAGGCGGCTGCCGCCGGCATGATCATGCTGCTCTTCTCCGCCATATTTACGGTGGTGTATTTGAACATTGTGAATCGGGGTGAGGATGCATGAATAAGAAAGCGGTTCGTGTCATCTCGGTGCTGCTGGTCTGTGTGGTGTGCCTGTTTGCCGTGTTTCCGTTTGTGTGGATTCTATCCACCTCCTTCAAGCCGGCGGCTGAAATATATCAAACGCCGTCCTTGGTGCCCAATGACCCAACGCTGGAGGGGTATCGCAACATCTTAATGTCCAGCGCCCGGCAGTTTGATTTTAAGCAGTGGTTGAGCAACAGCGTGGTCGTCGCGCTGATTACCACATTCTTCTCCCTGGCCATCGCGTCGCTGGGTGGGTACGGCCTTTCCCGTTTTCGCTTTGGCGGCCGGAAGATGCTCTCCTACTCCATTCTGGTCACGCAGGTCATCCCCGGTTCGCTGCTGATTATCCCACTGTATGTCATCATGAACACATTGGGCCTTATCAACACCCTGACCGCGCTGGTGCTGGCCTATACCACGTTCGCCTTGCCCTTTTGCACATGGATGATGAAGGGGTTCTTCGACACCATTCCCAAGTCTCTGGACGAAGCGGCGGTCATGGATGGCTGCGGACATTTCCAGACCTTTTTCCAAATCATCGCCCCGCTGACTGTGCCCGGCCTACTAGCAACCGGCCTGTTTTCGTTCATCAACGGTTGGAATGAGTATCTCTTTGCGAGCATTCTGGTTCAGCGCTACAACAAATGGACCATCACGGTTGGCCTGGCCAGCTTTGTCGGCCAATATTCCACCAACTGGGCGGCAGTGATGGCCGGAGCCACCATCATTACGGTGCCTGTCATTCTGGCATTCCTGTTCCTGCAGAAGTACCTGGTCAGCGGCATGACCGCGGGGGCTGTCAAACAATAACAATCGTATGGCGACGCGCATCGATTGATTGGGTGCGCGAATAAATAGGTGAGGTGTTTATCATGGATAGGATCAAAATCGGTGTAGTCGGCGCGGGGGTATGGGGGGAAACACATGGTTCCATCTACCATGAGCACCCCATGGCGGAGTTTGTGGCCATCTGCGATAAGGATATCAAGCGCGCCGAAGCCATCGCGGCCAAATACGGCGTCAAGGAAGTGTATGCCGATTACAAAGAGATGGCGCAGAAATCCCACTGTGACGCGGTGGCGATCGTGACGCCGGACTTCCTGCACGCGGACATCGCGGTGGCCTTCGCGGATGCCAAGAAGCACCTGCTGATAGAAAAACCTTTAGCGACCAACGTGCCCGATATTGAGCGGATTTGTGAGGCGGTAGAGCGCAACGGGATTCGCTGCATGGTGGATTTGCATAACCGTTGGAACCCGCCCTTTAACAAAGCCTGGCAGGAGGTGCGCAGTGGCAGGCTGGGTACCCCCGAGAATGCCTATCTGCGCCATAGTGATATCAAATGGGTGGCAACCGATATGCTGTCCTGGGCGGCCAAGTCCTCCATCATGTGGTTCCTCGGCAGCCACAGTGTGGATACCCTGCGCTGGATGTTTGATGATGAGGTCAGCCGCGTGTACTCGGTTAAGAGCGAGGGCATCCTGAAGGATGTCGGGGTGGATACCGCCGACACCTACCTGACTACGCTGGAGTTCAAAAACGGCGGCATTGCCCACATGGAAAACAGTTGGGCAACGCCCAACGGCAACACCAATGTCAATGATTTCAAGTTCAGCATGCTGTGTACCAAGGGCATGGTCAGCATGGATTTGTCCAGCCACAACCTTATTCACCTGGTGGATGAGAACCGGGCCTACACACCCGATATTCTGGTGACCAACTTTGTCTTTGACAAGTGCAAGGGCCTGTCCTACGAGAGCATCCGCGACTTTGTGGACCGCATGGTGGATGGCAAGGAGTTCCGCGTCACGCTGGAAGACGCTCGGCGCGGCGCTTTGATTGTACTGGCCATCCTCGAGTCCGCAGAGAAGCGCGAACCTGTGACGGTCAATCTGTAATTATTAATAGGATACAGAACAAAAACTGACAGGCCTCTTGGCGCTGTCGGTTTTTGTTTGCCCTTTGTTGAGTGGCTACGTCCGCTTTTGAGCCATGTTCAGTTTCCGTGGATAAAATCCAACAAATTATCGCAGAATATGCGGCTGATTTGGCTGTCGGTCAAACCGGACTGCTGATAAATTTGCGTATCGGTATCAATCCAGTCCCTGACCCAGCCGATGCGGTAATCCTCCGTGAAGTTATCAGAGCCGAAGTAGAGGTTGGTCAGCACATCATAGCCGCTGAGCAGTGTCTTGCGCAAGGCGTCTTCCCGGTAAATCTTGGGTGTGCCCGGTGTGTTGTCGATGCGCATGCCGCCCACGGCGTGCTCGTTCTTGACCGCGTTGTCCAGCTTGCCATACACCGCGATGCACTCATCACACCACGGCCAGGAGATGTGCGCCAGCGCGAAGCGCAGACCGGGTACGGACAGCATGGGCTCAAACTCCACCGGGCGGTTGTATCGACCCGATGCGCCGATGCCGTTCCACAGGATGCCGGAGTGAAACACCACCGGCTTGCCGGTCGCGGCGATATGCTTCAACGTCTCCATGCAGCGCGGGTCGGAGGGATAAAAATCCGTGCAGATAATCTTGAAGCCCCGGATGCCGGCCGCGATTGCCGTATCCACCTGAGCCGGGGCGTCCTTGGCCGTCGGGTCGATGAAGTAGAAGGGGAATAGCAGTGGAGAGCTTTCACAGAACCGCAGCACCTGCTCCAAACGATCAGCATCCGGCGCGGCTGTGGGGGTGAAATTTT
>ENA-UOOH01002617-UOOH01002617.1-fermentation-metagenome-genome-assembly--contig:-NODE-2617-length-15099-cov-6.442369_pt1 | contig 15099 bp, 16 predicted proteins | sample MGYA00245778_ERZ724025 | MGnify/ENA primary metagenome ERZ724025 (study PRJEB28704, sample SAMN03018313) | fermentation metagenome | biome: anthropogenic terrestrial biome; feature: soil; material... | reverse complement strand
GGCCTCCGGAGCCGGGTGCGCAGGTTCAATTCCTGCTAGGCGCGCCATTCTTTTTCGGGCCCTCTGTGCGTTGGCGCTTCGTTGCGCCGGCTGCGGGAGGGCCCGAAGTTTCGTGATGTTCGGGCCGATGCCGGCATGATTCTGCCAAGGGAGGGCCACATTCGCGTCAACACGACAACATTCGACTCAGAACTGGGCACAATTGTCGAGAAATATGCGAATACACTGTTAGAAAGTGCAGAATCAGGGGAGGAGTCTCATTCGAGCCGGAGAATTGTTCAGTTGCGTTAATCGATGGCACTCCAGTATGTACGTGAATTTGGGGGGAATAAGCTTGGCGGGAGAGAAGACCAGAGTTCTGGTGATCGAGAACAACAAAGACCTGTGTGAAGTGATCGAGGCTCTCCTTCGGGAAGAGGAGGACATGGACCTTGTGGGCGTGGCGTACGATGGGGTGCAGGGCCTTGATATGATCGTCCAGACCCGGCCGGACGTTGTTCTTCTGGACATAATCATGCCATATCTTGACGGAATGGGAGTGCTGAGCCAGCTGGATGATCTCGGACTCGAGCATCGGCCTCGGATCGTGGTTCTGTCAGCCTTTGAAGAGGAGGACATGGTGCGCAGATGCGCGCGGCTTGGCGCCGACTACTACCTGTTGAAACCGTTCGATCGCGACAATCTCATAAGCCGAATACGCCAGGTGGTACACGTGGAGCCCGCCATCGCGAAGCCAAAGGCAGATAGGGCCTATTGTGCGCGTGAGCGCTCTCGGGAGCGGGACGGGGACCGCAGGCCCAGAGGGGCGCAGTTCGATCTGGAGACGGAGACGACCCGAATTCTGTACAATCTTGGGGTGCCTACATACTTCAAAGGATACTGTTATATAAAGGAAACCATCGTTCTAGTAACCCGCGACATCGGGCTTCTCGGCGCCGTTACGAAGTCGCTCTACCCAAAGGTTGCTGAGAAGTACGGCACTACGCCGCTCATAGTGGAGGCTGCCATCAGGTACACTATTCAAAAGACGTGGAAGCAGGGCAATCCGGACTGCATCAACAAGGTGTTCGGATATGCAGTCAATCTGCGAAACGGCAAGCCTCCGACTAACTCGTTCTTCATCGCCAAGATAGCCGAAGAACTTCGGCTCGAGATGCTGGAGCATGCACAGTAAGATCCGGGCGTCCTCTATTCGCGGGCGTGAGCGGCGGGTCTCGGCGGACCCGCCGCTCGGTTATTGCGGATCACGCTGCGGTATAGTATAATCCCACTTGGACTATGAGGCATAACTCGTCTTCTTTGCCCAATTTGGGGGTGTACCTGCATGAGCGTTGAGGCTATAGACCGTATTCGAGCTGTTGAGCGAGAAGCTGATGAGATCGTCAGAAATGCCTACGACGAGGCTAAAGCGCGCGTTGCGGCGACCGATGCGACTGGGAACCGTGCTGTGCAGCAGGCGGCGGAGAAGGCCCGCATCGAGGCCGCGGAGATCTCGAATGCCTCTCGGGGCCGCATCGAGGCCGAAGCAAGCAAGGCCAGGAAACTCATTGAAGCGCGTGTGGACGAAGTGAACGGCACCGCGAAGGCCAATTGGGAGAAGGCGCTTGAGCTCGCGGTCCGGAAGGTGTTGAGCTCATTTGGCGATCTCTGAGATGAGAAGAGTCGCCGTCTTGGGCCACGAGTCCGAGATCGGCGATGTAACCAGCGCTCTGCAGCGTCTTGGCACTGTCGAGGTGAGCGACTTCAACGAGGACGCTGCCGAGGCCGTCACGGCTGGGCTTGCGTGTCCATGTGACCCCTCCTCCCGTCTTGCGCAGGTAGATGCCCTGCTGTCGGAAGTCAAGCACTCCATAGACGTTATGGGCCGGCATCGGCGGTTGCACAAGAATGTTATCGAGAATTTCACCGGCTATCGCCTTCGTCTGACTGACGACGAATGGGAGTCGTACATTCAGAACGGCACCGACAATGCCCACCGAATCTATGCCATGGCGAGGGCGGTCGAGCAGTCGCTGGCAGATCTTGCCGCCGCCGAAACCCGTATCGTTACCGCAATTGAGTTCCTTGAGCCCTGGACGGCACTGCGCATTCCTGTGGAGCGGTTCGTTTCGGGCAAGCACATTGGATTGGCGCTGGGCACGGCCGAGGCGCGCTCGTACGAAGAGGCGCTTGTGGAGGCGGCGGAGACAGTGCCGGGCCTATCATGGGATGTGATCGCCGCCGAGAAGGACAAGGTTCGTCTGATAGTGGCGTATCCCATGAGTGTTGCCGACGATGCTCTGCGTACCCTGGCGCAGGCAGGGTTTGCCCGGGTGAGCTTCGAGCAGTATGAGGGCGTTCCATCTGATATCATCGCCCAGCTGGAGCAGGATCTTCAATCGATTCAGGCCAAGCGGGAGGAAATCGAGCGGGATATCGATGCTCTGGTAGAGGAAAGGCCGCGCGCGTTCGCGCTGTACGACTCTTATACGCTGGAGCGCGCCAGGCTCGAGATGATAGGCAAGTACGGCGGGACGGAACGTGTTTTCGCCGTTCAGGGATGGGTGCAGCTCAAACGCCTAGAGGAGCTGCGAGCCGCCTTGGAACAGCTCGCTGACGACATTGTTGTGCTTGACCGGCCTCCTCGTGACGACGAGGAACCCCCGGTGGAACTGGAGAATACCAGACTCAGCTCGGCTTTCGAGCCCGTCACCAAGATGATGGGGTATCCTAAGCCCGGATCTTTGGACCCAAGCCCGTTTCTGGGTCCGTTCTTTCTCATCTTCTTCGGGCTGTGCATGACTGACGCGGTATACGGCATCATCATCGCCGCCTTGGCCTACTGGCTCATCGCCAAGACCCACGCTCGCGGCACGGGCCGGCAATTTCTCAACCTGCTCATCATGAGCGGGCTGGCTACGGTGTTTGTCGGCGCGATGCTGGGCGGATGGGCAGGCGACCTGTTGCAGCGCCTCTTCGGTTGGCGCACGGCTATTCTGTTTGACCCGATGGAGGAGCCGACCAAGTTTCTCATTCTCTCCTTCGTCCTTGGTGTGATCCAGATTTACGCAGGCATCATCCTCAAGGCGTACGACAACGTGCGCCGCGGCGATTGGGCTTCAGCCCTATTCGACCAGGTATTCTGGCTCGTGTTCCTCACGAGCATCGGCCTCGCGCTGGGTGGAGGGTATCTTGGGCCAAACGGGCCGGCAATTGCATCGGCAGGGCGCAAACTGCTGCTGCTATCTGCGGTAGGCCTCGTACTCACGCAGGGCCGTAACCAGAAAAACCCGATAATGCGCATCGGCTCCGGCCTGCTGTCGCTCTACAATACCACTGGGTACATCAGCGACGTAGTGTCGTATGCTAGGCTGTTCGGCCTGGGGTTCACCAGCACCGTGCTGGCATCGGTCATGAACGATCTCATGCTCAGGCCGGCCGGCATACCCATCGTCGGTCCGATAATCGCTGCCGTTGGACTGGTGTTTGGCCACCTGTTCAACATACTCATCAACATCATAGGCGCTTACGTCCATTCCAGTCGTCTTCAGTACGTGGAATTCTTCGGCAAGTTCTTCGAGGCTGGAGGGCGCAGATTCATGCCGTTTGGCATGTCTACCAAGTACGTAGATGTGGAAAACGCGAAGGGGGCATAGTACATGGAAGGCTTTCTCGGCACAATTCTGGGTTTCCTGGGAGTGGCTCTGGCCATCATCACGCCCGGAATCGGCTCGTCGATAGGCGTTGGGCTGGTAGGCCGGTCGGGAGCGGGGGTCGTCACTGAAGACCCCGACAAGTTCGGTTCGATCCTGCTTCTCGAAGCCATCCCGGGCACACAGGGCATTTACGGTTTTCTCACTGGGCTCATGATCATGATCAAAATCGGCGCTCTCGGCGGCGGGCTTCGCGCCCTTACAGTGGGGCAGGGAGCGCAGCTTATGATGGCGGCCATGCCGATTGCCTTAGTGGGCTGGATATCGGCCATAGCCCAGGGGAGAGTGGCCGCGGCCGGCGTGGGCATCGTTGCGAAGCGCCCGGAGGAGATGGGCAAGGCCGTGATCCTCGCGGCGATGGTCGAGACCTATGCGGTGCTGGCACTGCTTGCAAGCCTGCTGCTGGTGTTTTCGGTAAACGTCTGATTCTCCGGGAGTTGATGACATGCGTAATCTAGATAGGCTGGCGACCCGTATCATTGACGAGGCGCGCGGTAAAGCCGACGACATCCTGAAGGATGCCGATGCTCGCTGCGCAGCCCGGGCCGATGAGGGCAGGAAGCGAGCCGACGAGATATACAAGACGACCATCGAAGCGGCGACCGTCGCGGCAGCTGAGGAAGAGAGACGTGCGCAGATAGCTCGCTCTCTGGACGTGCGCAATGCCGTCCTTCGCGCCAAGGGGGACATGGTCGACGCGCTCATGTCTGAGATACCTGCCAGGATGCATGCCCTTCCCGATGAAGAGTACCTGGCTCTCATCCAGAAGATGATGATGGACGCCGCGCCGGCGGGCGAGGATGAGGTGGAGATCGTGGTGGCCGCGCCTGACCGCGAGCGCATAGACGCCGCTTTTGTGGCGAAAGTCCAGTCGGAGCTGGCCTCGCGGGGCCGCGATCTGCAGCTTAAGCTGGCCGGTGAGACGCTGGACCTTGCGGGCGGTTTCGTAATGAGGGCGAGCACCATGGAGATCGACTGTTCGCTCGATGCCCTGCTGGCCGTGGGCCAGGACGAACTGGCCCCGCTGGTGGCGGAAGCACTGCTTGGGAGGTAGACGCGGTGGGCTTCGACGGAAGGTTTGCATACGTTGTCGGGCGAGTTAGGGCGCTCGAGAATCGCATGATAGACCAGGCCCGGTTCAACAGGATGATCGATGCCGAGGGCCCTGAGGAGCTCGCGCGGATCTTGAGCGAGACTGAGTACTCCCTCGCCCGCGACCTGGGGCCGGAGCGTTACGAGGATGTAATCGACGGCGAGTTGGCGCGAGTGCACGCGCTCATAGAGAGCATCTCGCCTGACCCCGTCCTTACGGGAGTGTTCCGTGCGAGGCATGACTTCCACAACATGAAGGCGCTGCTCAAGGCCAAGCTGGCGAGGCGCGATGCAGGTCATGCCGTGGAAGAGGGCAGCGGCGTCACGAGCCTTGGTGGGCTCGATCTCGCACGGCTGGGTGCAGCTGCCGACATGCTGGTCGCCGCGGGCGACGAGGCTCAGATGAGCTTCGGGGCGGAGGCTCTGGACGCGGACAGGGCGGCTTGGCAGCGTCCCGAGGATCTCGAGGGCGCGGTGGCCCGGGCTGGCCGGCGGGCTGTGGAGGCGTATGAAGCGCACGGACACGATCCGCAGTATATCGACCTGGTGCTCGACAGGGAATCATTTGACTACTTTTATCAAGTGGCCAGGTCGCGGCGGGCGGATTTCCTCATGGGTCTGGTGCGGACCATGGCCGATCTCACCAACATCCTCATATGCATGAGGCTGCGCCTCATAGGCAAGTCCGCTGATTTCGCGCGCGATGTGCTGCTTCCCCGGGGTAGCGTGGACCGAGACGCGCTGCTGGCCGTGTACGGCGAGCCGGACGATGCGTTCTGGTCTTTCTTCAAACACACTTCGTACGATCGCCCCGTGGACCAGGCTCTTCGGGCCCGGCGCGACAGCGGGTCGCTATCAGCGTTCGAGAACGTGATCCAGGCACACCTGGCGCGCGCGGCAGCAGAAGGCGGGATGATCGATATGGGATACGAGCCTGTGCTGGCCTACCTGATGGCGCGGGAGGACGAGGCCGACAGATTGCGCCGGATTTTCGTGGGCAAGCTCAACAGGCTGCCCGCGGAGATCGTTCGCGAGAGGCTGTGTGGTACGCATGCATAAGATTGCTGTTATCGGCGACGAAGATTCGATCCTGGGCTTTCGAGCTCTGGGCGTGTCGGTCTTCCCTGTAAGGAGCGGCAAAGAGGCGGAGACGGCGCTGCGGTCGGCCGCGCGCCAGGGCTACGCTGTGATATACATCACCGAGGGCTATGCAGGCGAGATCATTGACGCTATAACCGAGTACGGCCGGAAGCCGCTGCCCGTGGTGTTGACCATCCCCGATTTCAGGGGCAACCGAGGCGCGGCGATGGAGAAGATACGGCGGACCGTGGAGAAAGCGCTCGGCGCCGACATCTTGTTCGGGAAAGAGGGGAATGCCTGATATGAACTCCGGGACGAAGACAGGAACGATAATCAAAGTTTCAGGGCCTCTGGTCGTCGCCGAGGGCATGACTGGGGCGAAGATGTACGATGTCGTGCGCGTCTCCGAAAAGCGTTTGATAGGCGAGATCATCGAGATGAGGTCGGACCGCGCTTCGATTCAGGTCTATGAGGAGACTGCCGGGCTCGGGCCGGGGGAACCGGTCTACACCACCGGCGAACCCCTCTCGGTCGAACTCGGCCCCGGACTGATCGGTTCCATATACGATGGGATACAGCGTCCGCTGGACCGCATCCGCGAGGCTTCGGGAGATCGAATCGCGCGCGGGGTTGAAGCCCCCGGGCTCCAGCGCGACCGCCAATGGGAGTTCGCGCCTCGGGCGCGCGTGGGCGATCCGGTCAGCACCGGCGACATCCTCGGCACAGTGCAGGAAACCCCTGTTGTGGAGCACCGGGTGATGGTGCCGCCGGGCATTTCAGGCAAGCTGGAGTGGATCCATGCGGGCACGGCTAAGGTCACTGATGTCATTGCGCGCGTTGCCACCGACGAGGGCGTGCGCGAGATCTCAATGATGCAGAAGTGGCCGGTGCGGCGGGGCCGTCCTATCGGGCAGAAGCTCACGCCTGGGCAGCCAATGGTGACAGGGCAGCGCGTGCTCGACACATTCTTCCCGGTGGCCAAGGGCGGCACAGCCTGTATTCCGGGGCCGTTCGGATCGGGAAAGACCGTGGTCCAGCACCAGCTGGCCAAGTGGGCCGATGCCGACATCGTGGTATACGTGGGTTGCGGCGAGCGCGGAAACGAGATGACAGACGTGCTCATGGAGTTCCCCCAGCTGCTCGACCCCAAGAGCGGAGAGCCGCTGATGAAGCGGACGGTGCTGATCGCGAACACTTCCGACATGCCGGTGGCGGCGCGCGAGTCGTCGGTCTACACCGGCATCACGATTGCCGAGTACTTTCGCGATATGGGATACAGTGTCGCGATGATGGCCGACTCCACGTCGAGGTGGGCCGAGGCCTTGCGCGAGATGTCAGGAAGGCTTGAGGAGATGCCGGGCGAGGAAGGATACCCCGCCTACCTGGGATCGCGTCTTGCCGAGTTCTACGAGCGCTCGGGGCGCGTGACGTGCCTCGGCGCCGATGGGCGAGAGGGCGCGCTCACTGTGGTGGGGGCGGTGTCGCCGCCTGGAGGCGACCTGTCGGAGCCGGTCACACAGAACACCCTTCGCGTGGTGAAAGTCTTCTGGGCGCTCGACGCCAATCTGGCATACAGCCGCCACTTCCCGGCTATCGACTGGCTGACCAGCTACTCGCTGTACCTCGATAGGATTGACCAGAGCCTTCGGGAGGCGGCGGGCGATGAGTTTGTCCAGATGCGCGGAGAGGCCATGAAGATATTGCAGGACGAGGCCGGCCTCGCGGAGATCGTGCGATTGGTGGGAATGGATGCGCTGTCTACTGGCGATAGGATCACTATGGAGACGGCGAGGAGCATCCGCGAGGACTTCCTGCACCAGAACGCGTTCCACGAGGTAGACACTTACACGTCGCTGGCGAAGCAAGCGGCGATGCTCCGGGTGATACTGGCTATGGACCGCGCGGCGCGGGACGCGGTTGAGCACGAGGCGCCTCTCGAAGACGTGCTGGCAGTGCCCGTCCGCGCCAAGATCGGGCGGATGAAGTATGTTGAGGAAGCCAAGCTCTCTGAGATAGAAACCATGGTGGACGAGGTCAAGCGCAGTGTGGGCGCGATCGCCGCGCGCGGAGGTGAGGACGTTGCTTAAGGAGTACACTACTGTCAGAGAGGTCGCCGGGCCGCTGATGCTGGTGCAGCAGGTGCAGGACGTCAAGTACGGCGAGCTTGTGGAGATTGTCATGAGGGGCGAGGTCAGGCGCGGCCGCGTGCTGGAGGCTGAGGGCACGAACGCCCTGGTCCAGCTGTTCGAGGGGTCCGCTGGGATCGACATCAAGTCGGCCAGAGTTCGGTTCCTGGGGCATGGGATCGAACTGGGCGTGTCGCCTGAGATACTGGGCCGGGTCTTTGATGGGCTGGGCCGTCCGCGCGATGCCGGACCCAAGATCATACCCGATGCTCGTCTTGACACTAACGGCGCCCCAATCAACCCTTTCGCGCGCGACTACCCGTCTGAGTTCATCCAGACCGGCATATCCGCCATCGACGGCCTGAACACGCTGGTGCGCGGGCAGAAACTGCCGATCTTCTCAGGCGCCGGCCTGCCGCACGCGCGCATTGCGGCGCAGATCGCGCGGCAAGCTAAAGTGCTGGGCACCGAGGAGCAGTTTGCTGTGGTCTTCGGCGCCATGGGCATTACGTTCGAAGAGTCGGATTTCTTCATCTCCGACTTCAAGCGGACAGGGGCTATTGAGCGCGCGGTGCTCTTCATCAACCTCGCGAACGACCCGGCCATTGAGCGGATCGCCACGCCCAGGATGGCTCTGACCGCCGCCGAGTATCTCGCCTACGACCTGGGGATGCATGTGCTGGTCATCTTGACTGACATGACCAACTACTGCGAGGCCCTGCGCGAAGTGTCGGCCGCACGCAAGGAGGTCCCCGGGCGGCGCGGCTATCCGGGTTACCTCTACACCGACCTTGCGACCATATACGAGCGGGCAGGAAGGATCAAGGGCAACAAGGGTTCGATCACCCAGATTCCGATATTGTCGATGCCCGAGGACGACAAGACTCACCCGATCCCCGACCTGACCGGGTATATCACCGAGGGCCAGATCATGCTCAGCCGCGAGCTGCACCGAAAGGGCATATACCCGCCCATCGACGTGCTGCCCTCGCTGTCGCGACTGAAGGACAAAGGTATCGGCCGCGGCAAGACCCGCGAGGACCATGCCGATACCATGAACCAGCTCTACGCGGCCTACGCCCGGGGCAAAGAGGCCAAGGAACTGGCGGTGATCCTGGGCGAGGCGGCCCTGTCGCCTGTGGATAAGATCTTCTCCAAGTTCGCCGACGAGTTCGAGCGCCGCTACATTACACAGGGCGAGGAAGAGGACCGGCCTATCGAACAGACCCTCGACATCGGCTGGGACCTCCTGGCGCTGCTGCCCGCGGATGAACTGACTCGAGTGAGAGAGGAATTCATCGAGAAGTATCTGCCCAACGCGGGCGAGGACGAGGCGGAGTAAGATGGAGATCAGAGTAAGCCCCACCCGGATGGAGCTTCTCCGGCTTAAGAAGAGGCATGCAATGGCTGTTCGTGGCCACAAGCTGCTCAAGGACAAGCTGGACGAGTTGATGAAGCAATTCCTCGAACTGGTGCGGCGCGATCGAGACCTGCGCGAGCAGATCGACGCCAAGCTTGGCGAGGCTTTCCGCGGGTTCCTGATTGCGCGGGGGGCGATGTCGGCCGCCGCTGTGGACGCGGCGCTAATGTACCCCAAGGAGACGGTTTCGCTCAAGGCCGGGCAGCGCCACATCATGAACGTGGCCGTTCCCAGCCTTGAGTGGACGTTTGAGCATGAGGGCGATGCAACCAACATATACCCGTACGGCTTCGCCTACACCTCGACTGAGCTCGACACAGCCATCAGGCTGCTGTCGGAGGCAATGCCCGGCCTGGTGGAGCTGGCTGAAGTCGAAAAGGCCGTGGAACTGCTGGGGGATGAGATTGAGAAGACTCGGCGGCGAGTGAACGCCCTGGAGTACGTGCTCATACCCAGCCTGGAACGGTCGATCAAGTACATTACCATGAAACTGGACGAGGCCGAGCGCGGCAACCTGACCAGGCTCATGAAAGTCAAGGAGATCGTGAGGGAGCGCGGGGCGTAGGCAGGCAGGCACGCGAAGCAGGGGCGCACAACCCCCTGCCCAGTCCCGGCTGCAACCGCAGCTGGGCTCATCGCGGACTTGCGCTGTCTACCTGTTACGTTTCCTTACTCCGCTTCGACCCGGATGACGCTGGCGATGGAATGCACGACGTCCAGCGACTCTATCTGGCGCAGCGCGTCTCGCATGCTCTGTTCGCGCGCGCTGTGGGTCACGAACACCACACTGACGGGGTCCTGACCCCGTCCTTTCTGTATCAGCGACTCGATGCTCACTTGCGCGCGGCCGAACTCCGAAGCAATGGCCGCCATCACACCCGGGCGGTCCACTACGAGCACCCGAACGTAGTAGCGACTCTCGATTCCGTGCACCGACTTCACGTGCACGTGGTTTGACCGGACTTCACGCGGCGGACTCACGCCGCGAAGGAGGTTGTGAGCAGCGTCAATGCAGTCGGCTACTACCGCGCTCCCCGTGGGCATCATCCCTGCGCCCATCCCGTACAGCATGAGGTCGCCCACGGCATCGCCTCGAATGAAGACCGCGTTGAACGCCCCGCTCACGCTGGCCAGCGGGTGGCTGCGCGGGATCATCGTGGGGTGTACTCGCAACTCGACGGAGTTGGCATCGCCGCCGCGACTGGCGCCGGCGCTGTTGACCGAGCCGGCGCTGTTGACCGAGCCGGCGTTCCCGCTGATTCCGCCGTCTGCGGTGTTGCTGCCGTCTGCGGTGCTGCCGCCGCTCGGGCCTCCACGCCTGGCTATTGCCAGCAGCTTGACCGTGTAGCCCAGTTCAGCCGCGTAGCGCAGGTCCTCCAGCTGAATTTGGGAAATTCCCTCGTGGAACACGTCCTCGACCTGCACATCGTGGCCGAAGGCGATGGAGGCGAGCAGCGCCAGCTTGTAAGCGGCATCGTGGCCGTCCACATCGGAACTGGGGTCCTGTTCGGCATAGCCCAGCGACTGCGCCATTGACAGTACTTGCTGAAAGTCCGCGCCCTCTTGGCTCATCTGGGTGAGGATGTAGTTGGTGGTCCCGTTGATTATCCCCATCAGCGACAGCACCTTGTTGCCGGCGAGCGCTTCTTTGAAGACTTTCACAACGGGAATGCCTCCGGCCACGGCGCCTTCGTAATACAGGCCGCCGCCGCTTTTCACTGCGCCGCGAAGCTCGCGACCGTGCCTGGCCAGCACCTCTTTGTTGGCTGTAATCACGTGCTTCCCGGCGGAAAGCGCGCAGAGCATGTAGTCGCGCGCAAGCCCAGTGTCTTGGCCTGGGCAGCCTATCGTCTCCACAATTATGGGGATACTCGGGTCGTTCACTATGCTCTCGGCATCGGTAGTCAGCAGTCCCCTGGGCACGCTCACCCGGCGCTCCTTGTCGGGGTCGCGCACGAGCACCCTGGCTATCTCCAGCCGAGCCCCGACCTTCTCTGCGATTTCAGCTGAATTATCATTCAGAATCTTCCACACACCGCTGCCGACATTCCCCAACCCCAGTAGCCCGATCCTTACAACGTCCATGGCGCCTCCTCCTTGACAGCGAGATTACTTCCGAGATGAGCGACAGCTCACCCGGGACAGGCGACACCTCTTCCGAGATAAGCGATGTTCACACGGGACAGGCGACACCCCTTCCGAGATAAGCGACACTTCTCCCGGGACAGGCGGTATTTCTTACGATTATAGCGTGTAGACGCGCAAAAAGATACACGGCAGCGGCGGGCCGGCTGCGAGTCGCGGGCGGCAATGGGTGTCGCGAACCTGTGCCTTTTTACCCAGCCTTGACGGGAATCCTGGGCAAAATGACTCAGGCGGTTAACATAAGGCGCACGGCGGGGTCCGAAATCGGGTTGCACACGCCTCGGCGGGCGTGTGCGGATCGCTAGCGCGAGGGGCGCCGCGGCCCGCACTCTGTAGCTGGGGCTCGTGTATGGTAGGAACTTGCTGCGAGTTGCGGGCGGCAATGGGCATCGCGAACCTGTGCCTTTTTACCCAGCCTTGACGGGAATCCTGGGCAAAATGACTCAGGCGGTTAACATAAGGCGCACGGCGGGGTCCGAAATCGGGTTGCACGCGCCTCGCCGGGCGTGTGCGGGCCGCCGGCGCATAGAGGGGCGCCGCGGCCCGCACTCTGTAGCTGAGGCTCGTGTATGGTAGGAAATTGCTGCGAGTCGCAAGCGCAGAGAGCTCGGTAATCCGTTGGCGCAATGGGTGCCACGGATGGCTGCGCCGTGGCCTGTTGGCGCTTGCGTGGAGAACGCATCGCTAGAGGAGTCGACAGATGACCTGTCCTTTGCGTCGGTCGCCAGCAGCTTCGTTTCGAGGGCTCTACTTGGCCTGATACTTGGACGGGCACTTGACCAGGATCTTGCGGGCTTCGAACACTCCATCGTGCAGGTTGCCCACCACAACTACGCTTTCGGCCTCGTCGAAGTTGCCTGGGGGGGCCCCGGCGAACTGCACCGGAACTGTCTGACCCGCGCGATCGGTGAGGTCGAAGTGCAGCAAGCCGGTCTCGACGTCCAGGTGGGCTGTGGCCTTGTCCGCTGTCCCGGACACCTGAACGCTCCCGCCGCGCCGCGCGGCTTCGGCGAAGGTCACATACGGAGTGAGCGCGCTTCTGAACGCTGTAGCCGCGAACACGGCGAAAGCCGCTATTACCAGCACTATTAGGACGAACTTCTTCTTCACTTGCGTCCCTCCAACGTTCTGAGGGCGGCGTCGATCTTCATCAGGTAAACGAAGAGGGCTATCCACGTCACCACGGCCACCGATGCGGCGGTGAAGAGAGCCGAAGTCTCAGTCATATCAGTCAATCCTCCTGACGATGGGCGAGTCTTTGAACCAGGTGCCACGCTCGCATGCGCAGGGTGAAAACCCACACGAAAAGCCCTGTAAACCCTGCGAGCGACGACATGAACACCGTCATCATCCGGGCGTCCATGTCCAGGCCGCCGTCTGCGACCAAGATGGGCCCGTCCGGGTGGAGCGACTGCACCGCTGGGATTCTGGGCGCCACGAACACCAGGAGCGGCACGGTGACGAATGCCAGAATGCCGTAGACCGCTGCTAGCGAACCGCGCCGAGCGGGGTCGTCTACCGACGAGCGTAGGGCGAAATATGCTCCGTATATCAACAGCAGTATGAAAATGGAGGTCTCGCGCGGGTCCCAGTTCCAGTAGGATCCCCAGATGGCCTTGGCGAATATCGAGCCGCTCACAGTGGCGATCACGCAGAAGAGCAGGCCTAGTTCCGCGCTGAACGAAGCGGCGGCGTCATCCTCGGCTCTGCGACTTCTGAGATACTTCGCGCTGTAGACGGTACACACCAGGAATGCTAGCACAGTGACCCACGCCGCCGGAATGTGGAAGTATATGATTCTGGACATCTGCCCGAGATTGCGAGCGGCGGGGGCATAGAAGAAGGCTGCGATGACGACGACCGTCATCCATACGCCCAGAAACCACTTGAGCCCTGTAAGAAGCCGTGCACGTCGTGTAAGCATCAGTAACCCCCTAGTCGTTCCAAACGAAGTCGAACAGCAGCAGCGATGTCGCTATCATCAGAACGCTGTAGGCCGCGAGAGCCCGTAGGTCGCCCGCGGTGCCGACCCTGCCAACCGCTCCCTGAAGCGCTGCCGTAGTGGCGCGGATCGCGGACGAAAGCCCTGGGAGTGTTACCGGGAAGGCCAGCACTGCAAAGAGCGCGCCTTTGGCATTGGCGCGCGACACGACCGCCGCGATTATCGTGGACGATGAGGCCAGCGCCAGAGTTCCCAAGACGGCGGCCCACACCAGAAGGCCTGGATGGGCAGGAGCGATGTCCATCAGTACAAGGAAGAGAGGGACCACCACGATGGCCACAGCACCCTGCAGCGTGATGTTGAACAGCAGCTTCCCCAGGTATACGGCTTCGGGCGCGGCCGCAAGGCGCAGAGCCATCGCCGTTCGCGCTTCCTCCTCCCTCACAAACGACCTGGACAGGCCAGACATGGCCGAGAAGAACAGAACGATCCAGAGGAAGGCGGACTGCGCGTCGGCTTCCAGCGAGTATGGGCTGACGGAAAAGCTGACTACCGCCAGCGCTGTCACGGCAAAGAGCAGGACAGCCGACAAGGCGTACCTGGTGCGGTACTCCGACCGGAGATCCTTGGCGAGTACAGCGAGGACTTCATGCGCGCAGTTGGATGAGGATGTCACCTAGGCGCACCTCCTCTGGCTCGTTGGTGGCTATCACAACGCACTTGGACGCCCCAGCCTGCGCTATCGTATCGCGAACCAGCGCGATTCCCCGTTCGTCCAGATTCGCCGTGGGTTCGTCCAATAGCAGTAGGGGCGGATTGTGCATGAGCGCGAACGCGTACTTGAGCCGCTGCTTCATCCCTGATGAGTAAGCCCCCACCAGATCATCGCCTCGTCCTGCCAACTGGAACCGGTCAAGAAGGGATTCTGCAGACTCATGAGAGCCCGTGCGTGTGGCCGCTTTCGTGGCCGTGCTGCTGATGGCGCCTTTGGCGGCGCTGTCCGTGGTCCCGAGCCCGCGCACTCGCGCGAAGAAGCGCAGGTTTTCAATGGCAGACAGCTCATCATAGAAGTTGAGGTCGGGCGAGACCAGACCGACCACGCGCCTTGTGTCGGCGGCCGACAACTCTCGTCCGTCCAGCTTCCACAATACTCTGCCTTCCGTCGGCCGAACGATACGAGCGGCAAGTTTGACCAGAGTCGACTTGCCCGAACCGTTGGGGCCGGCTACCACCATGACCTGCCCCGTTTGGGCCCGCGCGCTGACAGAGCGCAGCACGTGCCGCGCTCCGAACGACTTCGACACCGAGTCGATAACGAGTTCGAACCCGCCTTGCTGCTCGGTCAACCCCAAACCTCCATGTTGCGGCGTTTCAGTCAGTGCTAACGAGTCAATTATATCTGTAGGCCGACCGGGTGTAAACCTGAGCAAGCAGCCGAGCAAGCAGCTGAGCAAGCAGCTGAGGCAATGCGGGCATCTGCGAGGCTGACAGTTGATAATCACTCGGTATCTGAAGCCGATTCTCACGAACGGCCGGAAGGCCGCATGGTTGGTCTGTTGAGCTTACCCCCGCCTTCCTGCTTCCCGAAATCGCGGCCACTCC
>ENA-UOOH01002612-UOOH01002612.1-fermentation-metagenome-genome-assembly--contig:-NODE-2612-length-15129-cov-4.713082_pt1 | contig 15129 bp, 27 predicted proteins | sample MGYA00245778_ERZ724025 | MGnify/ENA primary metagenome ERZ724025 (study PRJEB28704, sample SAMN03018313) | fermentation metagenome | biome: anthropogenic terrestrial biome; feature: soil; material... | reverse complement strand
CTGCCCGAACAGCTCCACTTTTGATGGTGCGTTGTACCATAGTAGGATTTCGTTCTTTTCAAGGCCCTCATTTTTAACGATTACTTGCCCTTCGCCGTATTGGTCGATCTTCAATAGGGAATAGAGGGGAATATCGCTGTAGCTTGAAATAATGCAATACCCGGGGCCGTAGTCAATGCCGTTTCCGTCAACTCCGTAAGCGTTAAAAGCTACAGCTTGCATGGTTAAAGGGTGATCTGCTGTTTCAACTTGTTCGGTCTGCCCCGGAACTGGCGGGTGGCTTGGCTCTCTGCTAATATTTGCGGCATAATAGAGGACTCCGAAACCAGTCAGTAGAAGTAGAAGTAACAAGATGATGTAGGGTTTGAGATTGAGATTAGGCATCGGCATCATCCTGAATGTACCAAGTACCGTTGATTATATTGTATGGGGTAAGGACTAGAATGGAAGTTTTACCAGGGGAATAGTATGTTTCTTTTTGATTCTCGTTAAGCACGCATTCAATGGTTTTTCCATTTGCCCATGCCTGCAACGCCTCCTGCCACGGGACGGGTTCGCGGACGAGTTGCCAGTCACGCATCAAGTCAATTGCTCCTGCCATCTTGGTAAATTCAATTTCTTCGCGTCCATTTACAAATGCCGTAAATGTTAACCCGTTTAAGCTGCTCGTAAATTTCAACTTCGGATTCTTCTCAAGAAGTGCTATCATTTCGCTTGTTTTCATTTCCTCACTCCTACCTTGATATTTCTTCTGCAATTTTCTTTGCATAATCTTCTGATATTCCCCAATTCATGGCTTTCCTATGGCATTCATCACAACGACTACTATCGTCATGTTCACAACTGTCACAATAAACGCTGTCAAAATAGCCCATTAAGATTTCAACTATTTCATCTTTGTTTTTCATTTCGGCCCTCCTATCTCTACTTTCACGGTCTGCCTGCCAAATATCACGGCCTCCTCGCTAACTTCTTCGCCGTAGTCTCCGACAAAAACGTCAAGGACACCAGGCTTCATGTTGCCGGTATCTCTAACCGTATAAATGCCGTTAAATTGGCTGTAAGGTTCATCAAAAACAAGCTCTAGTTCCGTCCCTAAAGGGAAGTCATTAGAACCTATCGTCATTGCTTGTTCTCTTGTCATATTGTTTAGGTTATAACCGCTTGCAGTTATTCCGCGAGCTGGGTGTCCATAGGCTTTGCCGCAACATTGGATTGACAAATCATAGGCGGTAGCCTCAAATGTTAAGGTTCTACCGCCTCGTGATGGTTCTATTGGTTTATAAGTCATTACTTTATCTGGTGGTTTATAAACTGGCTTTTCTACTGGCTTATCGGTTAGTTTAAAGGCTGCTACGGTTAGCAGGGCAATAAGTAATAATGCCGTTAAATAAAAATGCTGGTTAATTCTCATTCTCACGCTCCCTTAATCACCCCAATAACTCATTTCGTCCTCCATTGCTTCTATTAAGTCGTCAATGGTTTCTATTTTGCTGTCATATTGCGCAAAGGCCTCGAACTCTTCCCTTAAAACATCCTCCGACACATAGATTTCAATTAACTCCACAAGCCTTAATAATTTTTTATCCATTTCTTTTAAACCTCCTTTAGTTAAACCTCACATCAACTTTGCCACCTTCCGATATGGTTATCTGTTGGTCAAAAGCTCCTTGAATCTCCGGAATGTGCGATATGATTAAAATCTTCTTGAATCGCCCTGCCATTGACTTGATAGCTTCTATTGTCATTTCCCTAAATTCCGGCGACTGGTCGCTCAACACTTCGTCCATTATTAAAAATTCAACTTTTGCACCGGCTCTATTGGCTAGTAATTCCGATAAGGCAAATCTAATCGCTAGGCTAATTCGTGTCTGCTCTCCACCGCTAAAACTCTCAAACGGCCTTGTACCTGCCCAATCCCTGACCAGGATATCTAAAGTCTCAATGGTGCTATCCTTGCTTTTAGCATCCCTTTGAGTGATAAATTGGAGACTATGCTGACCGTTGCTCATCTGGCTTAAAATATCGTTGGCTATTCTCTCAAGCTCAGGTAAAGCGTTTTCAAGGATTAGGACGGGGATACCATTTTTAGAGAAGGCTTTGACCAATGTTTCCCAACGGGTCAGTTCCTTCGCTTGTGGGGCGATTATTTCGCTTAATTCAGCGTGTTCCTGCTGATCTGCCAGTAAACCTTCATACTGTGTCCTTAAAGCTCCCTGCCGGGCAAATAGAGCGTTTAAATCGGATTGCATAGACTTGAGAGTGCCGTTCATGCGTTCGGCATCAATCATCTTCCCGGGCAAGGCATACCCCGTTTCGCTCCTCAAATCTCCGTACCTTTTCCTTAAAGATTCGCATTGCTGGTATCTGCTGGAAATATCGGCTTCTAATTTGGCAATAGAATCCCTTGCAGATTCGATATTAGCCTTAGCTTGCGGTATCTGCTCTGCTTGTTTCTCGCAAGGCTCTAGCTCGCTGATTTTAGCCTTAAAGGAGGACAGGGAAGATGTTTCGTTTTTAAGAGTTTGAATATCATCCTGCAGGTTCAAGCCCTTATCGTTAATTGTATTGATTCGCTGGGCAATGCCGTCTTTTTGTCCTTGCAGAGTGTGCAGGAGTTCTTCCTTACCTTGAAGGGAATTATATTGCTCGACCTTCTTCTGTAGTGATTCCAACCGCCTTTTGAGGTTGGCATGATAGGCCTTATCATAGCCTAAATCATCCCTTTCGCGCTCAAGAGCCCCTACCTGTTCGATTAACGGTTCTCGGTCCTTGGCGACCTGCTCTATTTCGGTTTGGATACCCGGTATTCGCTTTCGCGATTTCTGCGCATCTTGCAGGAACTTGCAGTTGGCTTTTGCGGAGTCTATGCAACCGGAGTTAAGCAGAATATCCGTTTTCTTTTGGTTCGTTTCAAGCGCAGTTTGCAGGGTATCAATGTGAGTATTAAGCAAGTCAACTTGCCGTTTTTCTACCTGAATTTCTTCAGACAAAGATGCACACCGCTCTTGCTTGATGTCGTAGTCTTTCAGTTCTGCCGATAGCTGCTCATGTTGCTCGACCGCTTGCTGCAGTTCAGGTTTAAGGGCCAATGCACTCTCAAAGGCCAGGATTTTCTGCGCAAGCGCATGTTCTTCATCCGTGAGTTTTGACTCCTCTGCTTCCAGGTTGTCAAGCTCAGTTTGCAGTTCAGTCAAGCGTGTAGCTTTTACCTCAAGTGCAGGAACTTGCTGCCTTATTTCGTTCAACTCGTACAATTTTTGCATTAGTTCAGGCTCGGACTGTAGGACTATTTTGGCATCGGCTATCCGCTTGTTAAGATCGGCTTCCTCGGTTTCTTTGTCGGCAATTTCTTTTTCAAGCCCCTCTATCTGGTTCTGAATCTGCTTGGATTCCTGTTCTTTTGCCTCCAGTGCCTTAATTTTGGTTTGGAGGTCTGAAAGTTCGGTTTCCTTGGTTTTAATGTCAAGTGTCTTAAAGGTTATTTGCTGGTTAACAGTGGATAGTTCCAGGTCAACATCGGGCAGCTTGTCCAGATTAATCCTTAACCGTTCTAACTCCTGCTTATTGCCCTCTAGCCTGAGCTCTAAGGCCTTTGCCCTGGCTTTAGCCTGGTCTTGTAGGGCAGAGTAAGCATCAAGCCCCAGAATCGAAGTTAAAACGGACTTGCGCTCTGACGGTAGCTTGCGAGAGAAATTTGCAACATCTCCTTGCAATATAAGTGAGCTTGCTAAAAAGGTATCGGCGTCAAGGTTAAGCAATGCCTGGATTTTGGCATCAGTTTCCTTAATGGTGGTCCCGCTTAAGGATTCCCACCCCATAGCGGTTTTTTTTTGAAACTCGCAGGCTGATTTCTTGCCTAATTTTCGAGTACGGATAATCTGATAGATTTCTCCGTTATGCTCGAAGTCAAATGTAACTGCCATATCTTGCGTGCCTGTCCTAACCAGGTCGTCAATGCTACCACCGGGATATTTGCCGAAAAGGGCAAACAATGGGGCTAATGTCAGTAGGCTTGATTTTCCACTACCGTTTTTAGCCACTACGCTAGCCAAAGAAATAGCCGATAGGTCTAATTCCGTATCGGCTAAAGCTCGGAAATTATGAAGTTTTATTTTTAAAGGGGTCAAAAGTTATCCCTCCCTAATCATCGTTTAAGATTACAGTTACAGATCCCTCGACTTCATCCCAATATATACTAATGTCGCTAGGGATATGGCCAGTGCCGCATTTTTCGTTTAGTTTTTCGCAGAATAATTCTTTGAGCTCTTCCGGTCTAAAGGTGTAAAGTTCCTCCATTATTAATCCCTCCTCTTATTACAGTACCCCGCTCGCTCGCACTCCTTGAACTGTAGAAAATCACAACCTTCTCGGTAGCAGTTAAGCATCGTATACTTACCGCCGCAAGCACAGGCCTGATCTACTAATTTTTCATGTCTCAACTTGCGCCAATCTTTCCGTGCGGCGCATTGTTTGCAGACTATTAACATAACGGACCCCCGATAGGCGTGACTCTGAAAAACAATGCGGAATTACCACCTCTTTGCTCTTCGCTATACCTGATTAAAAAATCTTGGTCTTTGTGTTCGGATAAGTATTGCATCATGTCTCTTCTAATTCTGGTTAATAGATTTTCTTTATACCAATCTGGCATTCCCTCCAATCTTCCTTCTACACTCAGCCCAAATGTTAAAGAACTTTCTATGTCGTCCCAAAAATTAACCGCACCCATCTCAGCCCTCCATTAATCCGCCTGCCATTGAGACAAGCTCCTTAGTATCTGATTCTCCTATCCCTTGGTTAATGCACCACTTTTCTAGGGCTTGCAATGGGCTTAAAGATTCGTTTACTGAAACATCCCTTGCTCTGTCGGCTTGCTGGATATCGGCTTTTATCTCTGACACATAGAATGCCCCCGCATCATAAAGGGCTTTTTCAAGTGCCTTCCGATTCAACTGCTTGGCTAATTCCTCAGAGCAGGTATAACGGAGACGAACAATTGCATCTTTAACATCGTCGGCAATACAAGAACCAAAATAGTGAATACCGTGTTGATTTAATCCCTGTATACTTCCTTCGTCAAAGTTTAATGACTTATATCGGCGGGCAGGGGTTTCGATAAAACGTGAATATATTCCATAAGGATTAAGTCCCGTAACTTCGTTTACGCCCGTTTCGTGTATCCAGAAGCCAGGATATATTTTTTCTTCGTTAAAACTTAGCCGTTCCACTGGGCCCGAATAAAATACTTTGCCGTCTATCAGCTGCGGTCGGTGAATATGCCCCAAGCAGACAAGGTCAAAACCTGCTACCGCTTCTCTATTCAATATCGGTTCATGCTGCATCAGCAGGTCTTGAAAGCCCGTGTCCGCGCCTTGATAGGTCATATGAGCCATAAGTATCTTGGGTTTGTCATCGGGCATCTGAGCGGACATACCCATGCACATCTGGGTTATTTTATCTGTCATGATGCGGTGAACCTGTTCGGGCGGTAAGCCCTTGTATTCGTCTTGGGTCATTAATGCGGAGCGGTTTAAGCCGGGGAGACAGGCGACGGATAGCTCATTCGTAGTAGGTGGAAACGTCATAACGCTTGGGTTGGTAAAAATCAATGTTCTCGGTATGTTTATCTCTTGGAGGAACTTGTAACTAGCTATGGAGTCATGACTGGGGGTTCCTGATATGACTATTACTTCAATGCCAGCGGTTGATAATTCCCTCAAAAATTTTACTACGACGCTAATTTCCTTTTCCGCTCTGTCTACCATAATTTTGGCATCCTTGAAGGCATCTCCGCAAAAAAGTACGCAATCCACTTTTTCCTCTATTAGTTTTTTAGCTGTCCAGTCTAAATTTTTGCTAATATCCATAAAACGTGATAAATTGTCTGGCCCGGCGTTCCATCCTAAATGTACATCACTTATGTGCGCCACGCGCATGGCTATACCTCCTATCTATTGGCGTAGTAAATGCTTTTTCTATACTCCATCCACATTTACCCAATCTTTTTCTAAGCGTGCGGTAGTTAATACCTAGAATCTCGCTCCAGTCTTTTAATGTTTTTATTTCTCCGTTGTAAGTAATAAAACGATTAGTTCTCTTGTTCCTGCAATTAGCTTTACCAGTTACCCATCTACAATTATCGGGCGAATAACCCTTATTGTTATCCGCCCGATCTATCTGTAATCTATCATTGTAGCCATTTGCTATCGCCCAGTCATAAAATGGTCGGAACTCGAACCATTCAGAACAAAGAGTAATGCCTCGTCCGCCGTAACGAAAGAAATCTGGCCTTTGCGAACTATTGCATCTGCGTTTCATATTATCCCAAATATGGTAAAGCCTTGTTCCGTATTGCCCGTGTTTCCACTTTGCTCTTTCGCGTTTTTCTTTTACTAAACATCCGCAACTATGGGGAGCATCGCTTCGTAAATAACTCGTTGTAGTAACGTGCGTATTGCCACATTCGCATTGACAGAGCCATGTAGTTCTTCTGCTTCTAGTGCCATCTCTTTCTAAAACAACAAGCCGCCCGAATCGTTGCCCTGTAAGATCAATTAATGGTGGCACTACTTCTCACCCGCTTTCTTAGCTTTCTTTTCCTTGTTGTAGCAGGCAGGGCATAGCACACGGTTGAAGTGCGCCATGCTCAGGTCCACGAGGTCGGCAATAGTCCATTCCTTGCCCGTCTTATCGGTCACTGGTATAAGTTCAGCACCGCACTCTTCGCAGGTTAAGGGCTCGTCCTCTGGCTCTGTAATATCAATGACTTCAGTATAGGCAGATATGACTTCGCCGGTTTCGTAGTCAATATCATCGTCTGCATCAATAACGGTTACTTCTCCTGACGGCAAGGCGCTTTGACTGCCAGCGGGCGCAACGTCGCCGTAAAGAGCAGAAGCGTTATTTGCATAGCGGTCAATCATAGCTCTCTTGAGGTCTGGGTCGCTCATGTTAGGCATTACAAGGGCTACTGCAAAAGGCTTTTGTAGTTCCTGCGCCGTATAGGTCGATTTAATCATCAGTCCTTCTCTTAATGCCCGGTTAAGTGCCTTGCTTTCGCAATGCTCAGTCCTGAATTTGGCAAACTGCTTAAACTCGGAATCTTTCATTGTAGCCTTGGAATCTTCCATGCGGATTTCCTTGGTTGCCCTAACAGTCCGGTAAGTCCCTGATGGCTCCGGTACTGCGATAGTCACCTGATGAGCAACGTCGTCAATGTACGGGCATTCAAAACACTTTGGGGCTTGTCTGGTGCGCTGCGCTATCTCTATACACTTGTTGCAGCGTTGGGTCGGCACTGGTCGGCTGTCTATAATCTGAATATTTGCCGCCGCCATGAGCTTCATCAATCCGTTTTTGGTCAAAGCCAGCCCCCCGCTTTGGGAGTAGGTGTCTTTTTGCTTCGGGTCTGAGCTAATCTGCACTTCGTTTATAACTACCTTATGCAAGGGGCTAAGCTCCTGCATGGTTCTGACGGGGATTAGTAGGTTAAATTTCTCAGCAGGGTAGTCCTTCGCTATCGCCAATGCTGTTTCGCTCATTATTCAGCCCCCTTTAACATCCCGGCAATGGCCTTGTAGACTGCCAGTTCATTGTTCAGGCGGTTAAGCTTCGCTCTTTCGGCACTCAGCAAGTTTTCGGCTTTTTGCAGTCCTTCACGCTCATTAACGGTCTTTGCTCTCATCTGAGCATTGCGGGTTTCGGCGTTCTTACCGTCAATCTGACCGCTAAGGAATAAAACGTCCTCAGCTTCGGTCAATATGCTCTTGCTCTCTTGCACCTGCTGATAAGCGGCAATGACAACTTTCTCCTGCTCTTCAATCAGATCGGGCAGGGAAGCGAGTTTATTTATAATGTCGAGTTTAGTCAATTTATGATTCCTCCTTAAATCGAAACAGGGCAGAATATTTCAATCCTGCCCTGCATAAATTCTCCTTGTCTGCATAAGTATTTAATTGTAAACTATAAGTACATATTTGTTTTTAGTCCATGTTGGCGCATGGGCTTTTTTCTTGTGGTTGCCTAATTGTTTTAATAGAAGAATAACGCACTATAGCGCCGTCTTTCATAGGAATATCCACTACTACTGGATAAATTCCATCCCTTGGATGCGTAGTTTTAAATAGATGAAAACCGGCAAGGAAATCCGGGTCTATATGCTTGTTTTCTTCATGATTTAGACACTTCTCGTAACTATCGAATTCCATGCCGCATTTTTCGCACTCATAAGTGGTTTTTGTTTTCACTTGATTGTTCCTCCTATTCTATTTCCATGAGGGGGTTTATTCTTGTTGCCAATGCTCTCTCCTCTATAATCAATCTCTATCGTCATAGGCTTGTCTTACTGAAATTCTTGCTGCGTCCTTATTCTTCGCCCAGTCCGTCGGCTAGGTTACTTACCCCTCAATAACCCGTAGCTTTCATTCACTCAGGCCTGCCCTTTGCTGCTCGTCCCGGCACAATGGCTCCAGATATACCGCCCGCAAAGGTCGAAGGGTTTATAGCTCCCGTTAAGGAGATGTCGAGGTAAGAATCACACCTTTCAAGGTAATAGGACTGATAAGTTTTTTGCCTAGCGTGTCATCATCCATCTGGCTAATCCAACTATGGGTATGTAATATTTCCCCTTGCCGCCCAACCGCTTGGCTGGAAAACTCTTATCTGCCAGTAGGGTTTGCCGGTGACGCCTGAGCATTTTGCATACTTCCGGCAAGGTCAGGACCTCTATGCCTGGGTAGCACTCGGACAGACGTTCTAATTGTTCTCTGTATCCGTCTGGCTCACGCATTATTAATCCTCCTTATACTCCGCGCACCGTTACGGCCTTATGAACACGACCAGCAATTACCTCGTGGACGCTGGCACAGGCTTGGTTACCGTAAATGGAATCATCTTGAATGCGCTTTGCGCTTACAAGGCTGGATAATTCGAGCTCGGCTAATTGAATATCATCAAGAAAGTCGCGGGTTGTGGATTTGACGGGTAATCCACGGGCTTCCTTGTACTGCTTAGCCTCCATGCCCAATATCTGCCGATTCATTGCGTTAGCGCACATGGGAAAGACCATATAATCATCACCATGCTTTTTTAAAACACGATTATTTGTTTTAGCCGCATTAATGGTTCGTATCCTGGCCGCTATCCATTCATCAGACTTGCCTTCTTTTTTCCACTTGCGGATGGCGCGTTCTCTGCCTCGAGTAATAGCGAGCTCCGGATTATTTTCTTCCTGTATGCGCTCCATGAAGCATTGATTGACAAACATATGAAGTTCAGGAGAGAGATATTTAGCATAGGCTAAGGCAACTTGCCAGTGAGCCCATGTCCCCCCACCCTTGCCGCGCTTGGAGGTTATAATATGGGTTATCCCCGTATTTAATTTTTTGGATAATTCTTCAATAAACTCAGCGCCAGCATAGCGAATCCATTCATTTGGATTCTTATTATCGGGGCTATCAGCCGCCTTCCATAAATCTGTTAAACTCACTTTTTCTTTGCCTTCAAATGCAACAGAGATTCCCTTAAAATCGCGTTTAACAATATTACTCATGCCGTCACCTTCTTGTTTTTTTAAAATAAATTAATTGTTTTATTGCGTTATTTTAAATAACGGTTTATAATAATGACTAAGCTCTTTTAGGACTGGGAACACTAACGCAAGCAAGATCAGGAAATAATTCTTCTGGTTTAGCGCCAAAATAATTACATAATTTAAATAACAATTTAGCATCAGGATTCCCGCGCCCTGATTCGATATTTCGGATGTGATTTTCGCTTACGTTAAGGTCTATGGATACTTTACGTTGGGAAACATTGTATATTTTGCGATATTTTCTAAATTGCGATCTTCTGTCGGGCATCAATTTTATCACCACCCTTCGCGCTTACTTTATAACGACATCTTAATAATAAACGTCATTTTAAAGTAAGTCAATAGGTGTATGCCGCTTTGTGTAAAAAAATTTTGGAGGTTTATAAATGAGTAAAGATATTAAGAAGGAAATAGGAGTGCGGATTAAAACAAGAAGGGAAGAGTGCGGATTATCTCAAGAGCAATTAGCCGAAAAATTAGAGATGAAAAGAACAAAAACCCCTGCAAGGCCGCATCCCTACGATACCTACAGGGGCTCATCAATTTCAAGATTATGGTGGGCGCGGAGGGTTTCGAACCCTATTCCAAGCCTTGATAAACCACCATTTAAGGAGTAAACTGCGTAGTTACTGTGTAGTGCGTATTTAGCTGGCCGGGGGGCGCTCCCCGGCCTTTTCTTTTGCCTCCAGCTGACCTGCGGCTCTTTCTCCCGGGCGGTCAGGCGCAGCTCTTCTCCGGGGTCAGCGGCAGTTTTAAGCAGCCGCTTCCCTTGTCCATTTCCTGCTTAGCTCGGTTTTGGCAGTAAATGCTCATACGCGATATTTTAGGCAATAAAAAACCTCAGTAAGCCGCTTGACCTACTGAGGCAGGGGTGTCTGGCCGTTACTGAGGATTTACTGCTAATGGCATCCATATAAATTGCTCGACAAATTGAATAAATTCAATTATTCCTTTTTCATTGGGTTTATAATTGCAGGCATCATCAATTAGTGTATCAATGTCATTCCAAATCGGTTTCTTCAATTGATGCCCGGTAAGCCTATTAAATTCTTTAATAATGTCATCGTTATTATAGCACTCCAGGACTACAGCTTTAAGATCCATGGATTACTCCTTTCTTCTACTGAGGGTAGGACTTCTGAGCTACCCAAGTGCCTTGATCTTCTTGTCCAGGTCCTTCATAGAGACATGGGTATACCTCATAGTGGTACTGACCACCTCATGCCCTAAGAGCTCCTGTACCTCGCGAATGTTAAGCCCTTGGTCAAGCCAGTTGGTAGCGCAGGTATGCCGCAAGGCATGGGGCCAAACCGGCTTTTGCTTTTTACCGGACTGGATGAAGACTCCCGATTTATTACTGACGCGCTCCACCATTGCCCGGACTTGTCGGGTGTCCAACTGCCCTCCTCTGGCGGTACAGAATAAATACTCTGCCCCCTGAGGGCGCACTTCTATCCACCGCTTAAACCAGCATTGCAATTCTTCACCAAAAGGAATTTTTCTGTCCCTATCGTTTTTGCCTTCCTGGACGTACAGAATCCCTTTTTTTAGATTTACATCAGCAGGGGCTAGGTCGCATAGTTCCTGTATTCTTAACCCGGCGCGATACAGCGTTTCTAATATAACCCGGTTCCTGAGGTCTGTAACATTCCGTCTGCCTTCGCCGGTAGGGTAATCTTTATCTGGATTAATCGCCCCCACCAGCTGCCCAAACTGTTCTGAGGTAATTGTTTTGGGCAGTTTTTTAGCCTTTCGCTTGCCCCTGGTTTTCTTTTGTGGGCTACTGAGGCTACTGAGGCCGGGCGCATTGGTAATTTTTATGGCATCCTCTGAGATTTCCACGGTTGCGCCGGGAATAGACGCGATCAGTTCGGCTATGGCTTGTAGTTGAGTCATATTAGGGCCTCCCTTCGGCTTTACGGAGGGCCGCTTTAATCATCGGTATAATATCTATGCAAGTTGAACAACCATTGCAGGGAACATCATGCCAGTCCTCCAATTCTTTTAAGGCTTTCCCTAACGCTTCGTACATATCGGGTGCGGCGGATATCAACCGCTTATTTTCCTCTGAGATGTTTAGATAGATTCCTTCGTCAGTGTTCTCAATGCTGATAATCTGGTTGCCCTTCTCGTCAAGTAGAATTTGATCGACCTCTGAGATTGGCCCCTTTTCGCTATAGTCCCATTTCCACATACTATTCCTCGCTCCCTTCCAAAATCTCTATTCTGCATTCCAAATCCTCGACCACTAGACGCAGAGCTCTTATATCGCCTCTCAGGTCTAAAACTAGAGCTTTTAGTTCGTCCATATTAACCCTCCTTTACTGAGGAACCAGGGAATTAACCCCGGCTCCTTTGCCCATCAATCTTCGCGCATATCAACATCATAGCTAGACTTCTTGTTGCATCGTCTGGTGCTGAGGAAAATAAATCCTTGTCCTCTGCAGTCATGTAAGGTAGGTAGTCGGTTGTAAATCTGTTAATCAAGTCATCAGCTTCCTGTTGCTCCTGTTTGGCTCTGAGCCTTGCCGTGAAGTCGATCACGTTGCTTACTGAGGGAATGACTTCCTTTTGAGCTTCGACCACTTCCGGCAGTTCTTCCGGCTCCTGAGCGATGCCTAACATTATCTTTTCGGCTTCGGCGTACTGAAAAGGTGCATAATGTCCTGGTCCGTGATAAGGCGTAAAATCGCGCTCTAAAACCTCTTGAAGCTGTGCCTTATACTCAGGGCTTAACTTACGGTTACAGTGGACGTATTTAGCACCTGGGCAGTCAAGCTCTGGCTTAATATCGCGGTATTCGTAGCTGTCCGTCATACCGTCAAAATGCCCGTACTGATACTGCCTTGTAATTCCATCCACCTGCTCATAGAGCGGCCCATCAGTCCAGGAAATGCTGACAGAATTACCCATCGAAAAATTATCACTCGTTACTGAGAATTTAACCCCCGGAAATTCGGCTTTAAGGCGGGCTTTAATAGCCTTTGCTGTCGCTGCTGAGCCGGTCAAGTTACCCTTGTTTTCAGCTTTGCACTGAGCTTTGTACTCTAGGCTGCGCTTCTGAGCTTCAATGGCTTTTTGCAATTCTGCATCCCGGCGCTCAATAGTCCGATAGGAGTAGTAATGGAAAGGCTTTGCCGCTGAGCCCTTAAAAATGCACAATACAAGCGGGTCATTGCCCATATAAGCAGTCAATTCTATTTCCGGCATATCTGTAATCTCCATACCTTCTGAGTAAAAAAATTTCCGGGCTTCCAGTCGCTTTTCCTTCGTGTCTAATCCCATTATTTTACCCCCTTTTCTATCGCTTCTGAGACGGCTCCCATCGTGAGGACGCCAAAGATTAGGCCGGTGATGAACGTTAAGAATAGCATACTTACCCCTTCCTTTACTTTTTGATTTGTCCGGGGTAAAATGGACTTGTGTGGTGCATCTACCCCGGTAGTTGTTACCTGGAAAGGCTCGGCGTTGGCGCGTCGGGCTTTTCTGTTTCCAGCGGATCGTAAGCCTTCCCACACTTTTGGCAGGTGCAATAATCCTGGTCATCCATCAATAAGCTATCTATTTCCCGGTTCTCACACTGAGGGCAAGCCATGCTGAGCATTACCAGCGTCCCAAACTCCGGGATTCCTGAGCTTTCCGCGTACTGAGCGCAAGCTACTGCCGCCGCTTCCTCTGTATCATGTTCTGAGATAACTTCCATTTCCGTGTCCAGGTCATAGTCCGCGACGATTCCGACCCGCAGCTCGTCCAATATGCAATTACCAGCTACGTTTGTGACCACTACATACCACTTAGATTCCATTTTTCCAACCTCCTTAAATCGCCTGCAACATATCAAACAGGCTATTAGCGTCCTGCACCGGGAATCCTGCCGCCGCCACTTCTGCGACTGCTTCGTCTGCTTCGCCCTCTGAGTCATGCTCGCTGATGATATTGTCACCGCAATAACTATCATCATTGATTCCGACGTAGTTTTTGCCGTCTGCCTGGGTCTCAATCACTACGTACCATTTCTCGCGGCCCCGGTTGGCAAAGTCAATAATTTCCTGAATTTCATCATCATCCATAAAATCTAATTCTGGATGGTCTTGCCGAATAATACTGACGGTCAATTCTTCTTGTGTGTATTCCTCTCTGGTTCCTTCCACAATAGCGGCGTATTCTGTCAGTGCTTCTCTTAAATTTTCCATGCTTCCCACCTCCTATTCAATCTTTTGGGGACTCTCTCTTGCCCTTATCGCTGCCCCCTCTGCTTTTATTTCTGCTTTAGTGTCCGGTGACTTGGCAGCAGACAGCCGCTGTGATATAGATTTACGCCCCATAGCCAACACCTCCAAGTTATCATTGTGCCCTTTTTAGCATTACTGTCGCATCGCAGTTAAAATCAGAATCTACTATTGCCGGACTGTTGTACTGCTTGGTTAGCGGGCAGTAACTGCCCTTAGCATTGTAAATGCACTTTTCCCCGTACTGAGATCTCCCGACCTTGTACCCAGCCGGCAGCACATACATTTCCCCGCCATCGTCATAACCCTCATAAGAGCAGGTATCATCACCCCACGGATACAAGGAGTAGCCCTCTCCTTGCTCGTCCATCATAACTGCTCTCGTGCAGGTGATTTTATAGATTTTTATTTCTGCCATTATTAATATCCTCCTTTACTTTGTTGGGATAGTTGTGTTACCCTTTAAGTGTTGCTAGTCGCTATTGAGCGTGGATAAAAACAAATTAGTTTGTGTAGCAAGAGGGGATTAACCCCTCATTTGCTTTTCTGAGGCTAGTTGCCCTCGCAATCACCATAACAGTACGTCCCGCACTTGGGGCAAATGTTGCTATCATGGGCAGCTATATCATCAGCTGCCTTGTCCGCAAATGCCTTGCGCTCGGTGACAATTGCGTCAACTACTCGACTAAACTCCCGCGCACCTGCCAGCAGGGCAGCGGGGCAATCTCCAGGCTGCGGCAGATAAACTACGTGCCAGCCGGTCTTGCCGATAGTGTTGTCATCCAACCCGCTCAGGGCGCAGTTGATGCTCACATAGCCGGTTGCGCCACTGAGCAAGCTATACAATCCATCATCACTTACCGCGCTGCTAAAATTAGGTCCGGCGGCGTGAATCTCGTCGATGTGGCTCTTGGTTATAATCTTCATTTTTATTCCTCCTTAAAATCTAATTTATGAAAGAAGCCCGGCCTCCCGCGCGGCCTCGCATATGGCCTGGTCTACATCGTCCAATAGGCCATCGTCCTCCTGCTTGTTGCGGAAATTAAGACATTCGGACATATCCTCAATATTGTCAAATCTTTCCTCAAATCGATTTGCGATTTCCAAAATGAAATCCGGATTCTTAGGGGTTCCGGTATATCTTGCAGATACCCCTTCTAGGTCCAAACCATTAATTAAGTCTACTAAATTCTTAATCCTCTTTTCCATATGTTCCCTTCTCCTTTCTCCCCGCTCCTTTTCGAGCTGCCAGGCTAGTCTTTCTTTTCGGCCCTCTCAAAATATTCTTCCAAGGCTGTGGCAACT